>Ga0074197_1001784_pt1 | contig 16833 bp, 19 predicted proteins | sample EPASupsiteSAE305_FD_64526 | JGI IMG/M metagenome (GOLD analysis project Ga0074197, IMG submission 64526) | Bioremediated contaminated groundwater microbial communities from EPA Superfund site, New Mexico - SAE3-05 reassembly with SPADES | ecosystem: Environmental > Aquatic > Deep subsurface >...
TACTACACCGATGCATTATGGATTTGGAGCGTATGAAAACGCAAATGCTAAAGAGGGCATGATAGACTTTAATGAAATGCGCCTTCGTATGCTTAGAGGTGAAACCATAAGCGACCCTAAAATAAAACAACAGTTGAAAGGACACTAAGATGAAAGTAGCTATGAGTGGAGCAAGTGGATTTGTTGCCAATGCATTAAAACAGAGGTTTCCTGATTTTGTCGTTATTGAGCGTAATGACACTGTTGAGACAATTCGTCAAAAACTTGTAGGTGTGCAGGCTGTATTTAACCTTGCAGGTGCTCCTATTGTTGCGAAGTGGGATGAAGCGTATAAAAAAGTGCTCTATTCCAGTCGTATTGAAACAACCAAAAAACTGGTTGAAGCAGTCAATCAAAGTGATGTAGAGCATTTTATCTCGACTTCTGCTGTGGGCATCTACCCCAATAACATTTCTTGTGATGAAAGCATCCAGAAATATGGAGATGATTTTCTAGGGCAGCTGGCTCTTGCATGGGAGCAAGAAGCGTTAAAATGCACAAAACGCACAACTATTTTACGCTTTGGTGTCGTCTTAGGACGTGATGGTGGAGCACTGGAAAAAATGCTACCTGCTTTTAAAATGGGCGTTGGTGGCATTATAGGTGATGGAAAAATGATGACCAGTTGGATTGATATTGATGATTTGGTCGCTATCTATGCATTCGTATTGGAGCAGAAGTGTGAAGGTGTCTTTAATGCCACTTCTCCAAAACCTTTAACGAATTATGACTTTACAAAAATTTTAGGCAAAATGTTGCATCGTCCAACGTTCATTCCTGTGCCTTCATTTGTTATCAAAATACTTTTCGGTGAAGGTTCAACCGTGTTACTTGATAGTAAAGAGGTCTATCCTAAATCACTTTTAGAAAAAGGATTTGTTTTCAAATATCCTGATTTAGAAAGTTCTTTAAAAAAGATACTCGCTTAACGTTTCTCTAAAAAAAGTCTGATGCCAAGTCCTATCATTACGATACCTGAGACGGCATCTAGACTTTGACGTACACTTTTTCTCGTGATAAAACCATTGGCTGAAACAATCGTATAGATCAAGATCGCTTGCCATAGTGTTGCGATACTAAAATGCAAGAGCGCTAAAAAGAGTGATTGTAGAAGTGCTGAATGCTCATGCGAAATAAATTGCGGCAAAAACGCCATGTAAAAAATAACCGCTTTAGGGTTTAGAACATTTGATAAAAAGCCCTCTTGTAAAGAGACTAAAAAACGAAAAGGTTTTTGTGCAACAGGTGTCTGATGAACTTTTTTTGCATTCCAAAATGATTTCAATGAACTAAATCCAAGCCAGAGTAAATAGAGTGCACCGAGTGTTTTTAAAAACGTAAAAGCGGTTGCTGAGTAGAGTAAAATCGCTGAAATGCCTACTGCTGAGAGTGTCGCATGCACAAAAAGACCTGAGCAAATTCCCAAACTTGACACTAACCCATCTTTTGCACCACCTCTGAGTGTGTTGCGAATAACAATCATCGTATCTGCCCCAGGCGTCATGGTAAGAAGCGTAATAGCAATTAAAAACGTCCAAAGATCAAGTGGCATAATATAGCCTTTTAGGGAAATGAAGTCGTTATTATACTCCAAAAAACAAAATCCTATTGACTTATTATTTGAAAACGGTTATCATTTCAAAAAATAAAAAAGGTGAACAATGTCTGAAGCATATTCAACCCTACAAGAGATAAGCAAACGTTTTAATGGTGAAGATTTGGCGTTATTGGCAAAACATCCTGATCTTTGCTTTACGATTAACAGCTATGAGCTTTTTACACATCATGTATTTAGCCGTGTTAAACGACAAAACCCTAATATCGCGATTACGCAGGAAAAATCACGCATTGTAGTACAAAGCGAAGAGTGCGAAGAAGCATTGCATTTGTATCCAACATGGAAAACCATTGAGCATAGGGTTGATCTTGAAGCACATGAAGAGATCGATCGTGCGATTGATCTCTTAGCATCGCAAGAGTGTAAGCACATTTATCTACTTTTCCCTCGAAATGAAAATTTTAGAAAACATGTGCCCATTCGTAGTCCCAAATTGGATGCTTTAGGCATTGAATATACTCTAAAATTAGTTCCATATACCATCTATTAAATCTAAATCAAGGAGAATATGTTTATGAAAACAGCTATTTTTTACGGAAGCACGAATGGAAATACCGCTGATGCGGCTTTAAAAATCCAAAAACATCTCAATGCAGATATATACGATGTAGGTAAACTTAAAAATGGGGATGATCTTGCCAACTACGAGATGCTTATTTTAGGAACATCGACATGGTACGATGGTGATTTACAAGATGATTGGGACAGCTTTATGAGCCATCTCAAAGCAGCAGATCTTCATGGCAAAGTCGTAGCTCTCTTTGGTCTTGGAGATCAAGAAAGCTATGGTAGCGATTTTGTCAGTGGTATGCGCCTCATTTACGATATGGTTATTGAAAAAGGTGCAAAAGTGATTGGTTCATGGGAAGATAAAGGTTACTCGTATGAGAGTTCAGCTTCTATCATTGATGGTAAGTTTATAGGGCTTGCACTCGATGAAGACAATCAAAGTGAACTTACGGACAGTCGTATTGCAACGTGGTGCGAAGCATTGAAAAGCACATTGAAGGAATGCGCATGAGTGCATGCGAAATGGCTTCTGCGAAAAGCAAAAATGAGGCTTTGGTCACATCCACAAAAGTTGAAAAAACAGAAACTTTAAAACTAAAAAGTGCGAAAGAGCGTCTTTTATTTTGTAAATGTACGTGCTAAGATATGAGAAGGCAGACTGCCTTCTCTTTATTCTTGAACAACAACTTTATAGGCGTAGTAAAAATCCGCATCATAACTATCCACTTTACATTTTATCCCTTCACTGCAGCGTAACCACTCTTTTTTAACAATGAGTGCTACATACATTTCGGCATCGTAAAAACGAAGTTCGTATTTTTTAAATTTCGGTTTTGGAATAGCAAACGTATAAATGAGCTTTTTATTTTCAAAAGAAGCGCTAAATTCAATAATACGCTTCAAATCAAACTCATCTTTGCCATCGGACATATGAATAAAATAACTATAGGGCTCTAGTGTCTTAAAGTGATCTTTTTCCATAAAAGCAACTTCATCAGGATCGAAGATTTTGTTTTTATTTTTATCGTAATCGTCCATCAGCATTGCAGAACTCATCTCATCAAAACTCCATGTTAAAACGATCTTCTCAGGCAAAACGTTTACTTTGGTATCAATGAAAACATGAGGATGTGCGTGTAAAAAGGAGCTTAGAAAACAGGTAAAGAAAAGAAAACGAAAAAACATAGCTCCTCCTTAGGCAATGAGCAAGATAAAGCCAAGACCTAACATAATAGCAAGGCTAATGATTTCACTATAGGCAAGTATTTTAGGGCTTTTGGTTTGAAAACGATTTTTGGTAAACAGTGTGGCTAATGAAGTGAGTGCGATAACACAACTCATACCAAGGCTCATACTGAGGGCCGCTAAAAAGCCCAAAAGGTACGCTCCTGTGTTCAGTGCGAAAATAAAAATGGTAATGGTTCCAGGACATGGAACAACCCCAGCACTTAAGACCACACCCCAATCGGTACTTTTTTGAGCCGTAGGTGAGCACGATGCACATCTGCAACTAAAAGGATGCGTTGAAAATGAAATAATTTTTGGGGTATTTTTCATCGTTTTGAGCTTCTGCCAACCCAAATAAGTTGCAATAGCAATAATAATAAGTGCAGAGAGTTTGGTTGCGTAGTAGGTAACGTTAGTAAAGAAAGCGTTGAAAAAAAGATCGAACAGTGCATAAATAATCAGCGTGAGTATAAATGCTGCAAAGGTATGTACAATGCCAATGAGTGCTGCCATGCTGAGTGCTTTGGTGTAGCGATGTTTCGATACAAAAAGGTAAGAGCTAACAAGTGCTTTACCATGTCCTGGCCCTGCGGCATGAAGAAGCCCGTATAAAAAAGATATGCCCAGAAATAGGGCATAAGCTCTCAATGTACCTTTCTCTTTTAATAAAGTGATGGTTTCTTGAATATTTTGCTGCATATGCGAAAGTCTTGTTTGCAGCCATGACATTGAAGGAGGCAACTCTTTGGGAGTTTCATCGCTTTTTTCTACATGAATACGCGGTTTTACCAGCAATTCTGAAGACTCTTTTGTAGAGGGTTGTGTTGCCGTTTTGTCTGTTATTTTTGTAAAGGCGATATGGTTGAAAAGGTTAAATTCAAGTGCAAAAGGCTCTTTAATCGTATGGGTAACCGTATGTACGAGAAATTTGAAGTACTCTTCTTTATCTTCAATGACAAATGAAAACTCATCGCCTAGGGCCACTTCTTGGTTAAGTGAAGTTGTGAAACGAAAATTGAGGGTGTCTGCTTCTTGCCAAAAAGATTTACTGATAATTTTGATAGGAATGGTTTTAACTTTAGCTTCCGTACTCGCGCTACTGACATATTCGATCGTTGTAAGATAATGGCGCTTTGCAATGTAGTTTTCTAGGATAACTTTGATGCGCTCTAACTCTTTAGGGTCAAGCTTTTTATTGTGATTTTCATCGTAGCGCTCTAAGAGAGTATTGATGAAATCTTGACTGAACGTCCAGTGAAAGGTGGCAGACTCTATCTTTGAAGGAGTACCTTCGAGATTGATTGTAACCGTTGCTGAAGGGGTATAGAGTGTGCACAACGCACACGCATACACCTGATAAGGCAGTATAAAAAGCCAAAAAGCAAAAAGAAATTTTTTGAACATAAATTAAAAGGCTCGTGTTGAAATGGGATTGAGTAAAAACCACAGACCCAGTGCAATCACAAGAAGCACACCGATGAGTCTAATAGCCCAGAACCAACGAGGTTGTGTGATAATAGGACGTGTTTTTTGAACACTGCTTACAAGTAATCCTGCAAGAGAAATGGTAAGCCCCATCCCTAGACTCATAAACATGGCAGCAATGATACCAATGGTCATATGACTCAAAGTAATCGCAAAAAAACAGAGCGTAATGACACCAGGACAAGGCACAATACCTGCTAAAACGACAACACCAAAACGGCTTTTGTGAGGACGAACACTCTCTTTAGTAATACTTCGTGATCGCCATACATCATACAAAAGCCAACAGCCCATCAAAACAATTAAAGCACCTGAAATTTGAAATAGAGGTGGATTGACTTGACGGAAAAGCTTCATGGCACTGATCTGAATGAGATACGTCGCACTGAGTGTCACAACAAGTGCAGAGAGCGCATGGACAATGGCAATTAAAAAGCCTATTTGGAACACATGTGAGCGCTTCGTCGGGTTTGCAAGGAGGTAGCCAGAAACTAAGGCTTTGCCATGACCTGGGCCTATGGCATGAACGACACCATAGCCAAAAGAGAGTGCAAAGATGAGTAGCATAGGCATAAGACTTCCCTCATCGATGGCTCGAAAATGAGCAGAGAGTTCTGTGTTGAAATAGCGATTGGCTTCGGCAAATGTGAGGGCAATAGAAGAAAGCATGAGGGTCTCCAAAATAAGTAAATGTTATTATAACTTAGCTAGATTTAAAATGGCTAAATAGAACAAATTACCTCGGGGCATACATGATAATACCTACGCCAACGAGTGCAATAACACCTCCAATAAGATCAAAATGATCAGGCATAATACCATCAACTGCCAAGCCCCAAAGAAGAGAAAGTGCGATGAATACCCCACCATAGGCTGCATAGACGCGTCCAAAGTTGGCGGGTTGTAGTGTGGGTATGATTCCATAAAGTACTAAAATAAAAGCACCAATAATGGCATAGTGAATACCTTTTCCTTCTTTTAGCCAGAGCCAAATAAGATAGCCTCCACCGATCTCAAAAATACCTGCAAGTAAAAAATAACCTAGCGATTTTAGATAATCCATCAAATTCCTTTTAGATGTTTATTTCATTCTATCACAAAATAGATTATATAAAAATGATAATATATATCAAATTTAAAAGAAATTAAGCTAAGCTATCTTATTATTTCAATAACAATTATCAAAAAGGAGAGATGATGTCAGCAGTACTTGTCATAGGTGGCGATAAAATTGATTCTATAGCTTCTGTTTTACAGGATTTCTCTTTTGAGAAGGTGACGCATTGGGATGCCAGAAATCCTTCCGTGGTTAAAAAAGAGATTCCTCAAGATGTGACATTAGTGATTATGCTCACTAATTTTTTAAATCATAACGCTATGAATAAATTCAAAAACGAAGCGAAGCGAAAAGCGATCGAATTTATCTGTGCAAAGCGAAGTGAAAGCTCAGTCTTTTGTGAACTCTGTAAAAAATATAACCCAAATGGTGGATGTATGCTTGAAAAATAAAACTTCAAATGAGTTCTAATATGAAATAGGGCTCATTTGAAGTCACATACATATGGTTTTGCTATTCTCAAGAGCGTAAACTTTTTAAAAGTATGCGAAGAATTATTATAAAAGTAGAAGGAAAATGGAAAATATTAAACTTGCCGTGGATTACGGTGCATTAGGAATTTTGCTCTTGATGAGCATTTTAGTTGTCAGTTATGCGATTGAGCGTCTTATGTTTTTTAAGGCACTGCGTGTGAAAGACTATACAAGTAAAAATAGCCTTGAACGCGATGTTTCAAAGAATTTGACGATTATCTCTTTAATTGGTTCAAATTCTCCCTATATTGGACTTTTAGGGACTGTTGGTGGCATTATGGTGGTTTTTTACGAGATAGGAATGAGTGGTGGTGCTCTTGATACATCAAAGGTTATTGTTGGTTTGGCTTTAGCACTTAAAGTAACAGCAGCAGGACTTATTGTGGCGATTCCATCAACGATGATTTATGGTGCGTTTTTGCGTAAAGTCGATGTGGCTGTAAGTGAGTGGGAAGATGAGAGCATTAAAAAAAATTGAGGGAATTAATGTCGTTCCGCTCATCGACATTATGTTGGTACTTCTTACGATAGTACTTACGGTCTCTTCATTTATTGCACTTGGTAAAATCGAAATCAGTCTCCCTCAGGCGAGTAACTTCACGAAAGTAGAGCCTAAATTTTATGAGATTGGGATAACAGCAGATCATCAGTTTTTTATTAATGGTGAATTTACAAGCAGGGATGCATTAGCTTCAAAATTTGAAACGCTTACGAAAGAAGATTCTGTGGCAATTAGTGCCGACAAAATGGCAGCATATGAAGATTTCATCTATGTCGTTGATCTTTTAAAACAAAAAGAAATCGAAAAAATTGGTATGGTGGTCAATAAAAATGAATAATGCGTATAGTCAGGCAAAAACGCATGAAGGTCTCTCCTTCATTATGTCCGTTGCGTTACATGTAAGTGTTGTTGGGTTTTATCTCTTATTTTTGCACCAAAAGCCCTTTGAAATCATACAAAGCAAAACAGTAGTTTTGGAAATTTCAAACATTGAACGAATAGCTCCAAAACCTCTAGAACCTCTTCAAGAGGTCAAAAAAATAGAGCCCGTAAAACCTGTTGAAAAGGTAAAACCACTTCCTAAACCGATAGTTAAAAAAGAGGTGCTCAATCCTGAGCCAATTCGTGAGGACGTTGTAAAGCCTGTTGAGCCTGTTCAAGCAGTTTTACCTACTATAGCTCATGAAGTAGCACCCATTACACCGACATCTACCAGCGCTGAGCCGTATGAAAAAACGGACTTTGAAATCATTCGTGATAAAGTTTTGTCTCGTTTACTTTATCCAAGTACAGCACGTCGTATGGGATGGAATGGTGTCGTGCATGTAGCACTTGTCATTGATACTAATGGCAGATTAGAAAGTGCAACAATTCATCAAAGTTCTGGAAGAACCGTACTTGATGATGCCGCGCTAGAAGCTGCACTGAAACTCAAAGGTGACCAGTTACCAAAACCAAAAAGTTTAAGTACAGTTATTTTGCCTATTGCGTTTAAACTCAAATAATTTTATATGTTTGAATGCTATTACAAAGAATTAGTGGGATATTTTACTCGAACACTGGGTGATAGTGAAGCTGCGAAAGATGTCGTACAAGAGACCTATCTTCGTATCAGTGCCATGAAAGAGCGAGCAGATACTGTTTTAGAACCACGTGCTTTTTTGTATCAAACAGCTAAACGCATCATCATCGATGATTGGCGCAAAAAGAAGCATGTAACATCTGTGGCACTTCATGAAGCCGAACAGATAAGCACAGAACATGAAGAGCCTTTAGAACATCTACTCTCCACATATCGTATAACGCACTTACATCAAACGATTAACGCACTACCACCTCGTTGCAAAGAGGCTTTTAGGCTCCATAAATTTGATGGTTACTCACACAAAGAGATCGCCGAAATGATGGGCATTAGCAAAAATGCCGTTGAAAAGCATATCATCAAGGCGCTCACTGCATGCAAACAAAGTATAGAGTCAATGCAAAAAGGCGATGCATAATCATAAGGAGTGAATAAAACCTCCTTCTTTTTTGATAATCGATGTCAGGTTTATAGTTTTTCTCACGTCTTCTCTTATATGAAAACAATTATCAAATTAGGAGAAAGACCCCTTATGAAATTTCGTCACCTTTCCATTGCTTTAGCTGCGGCTTTAGCCATTTCATCCCCTCTCTTGGCGGAGAGTACGCAACCATTACAACTTAACATTGCTTCTCAAAGCCTCAGCTCAGCCCTTGGTGAATTTGCCAAACAGTCTAAATTACAACTGGTTGCAGACTCAAAACTGCTTGAAGGTAAAAAAGCACCAACCATTAAAGGCGCAATGAATTTGAAAGAAGCCCTTTCAAAATTGCTCAAAGATTCAGGTTTAGAGGCATCAGTTGAGGGAAGTACCATCGTTATCAAAAAACAAAATGAATCTGAAGTAGCACTAGATGCGATCACGATTCAGGCAGAAGAACAATCTGGTACTACTGAAGGAACAGGTTCTTACACCAGTAAAAGTATGCGTACTGCTACAAAGCTTAATCTATCAAGCAGAGAAACACCACAGTCTGTGACGGTCCTTACGAGCCAGAAATTGGAAGATTTAGGTGTTACGTCCTATCAAGAGATGTTAAATAATGTCGCAGGTATCTCGTTAAATCGTTGGGATGAACGAGTTTACCCTACTGCTCGTGGCTTTGATGTGGATTATTACCTCTTAGATGGTATACCGACATATTCCATCTCAGATAGTGCTGCGAATGATATTGATCTATCGCTCTATGATCGTGTTGAAGTTGTTAAAGGTGCAAATGGTCTCATGACGGGTGCAGGAAACCCTGCAGTAGGGCTTAATTTTGTAAGAAAACATGCTACATCTAAAGAGGTTAAAGGCAACGTTGAAGTGGCTGCTGGTTCTTGGGATGCATACAGTTCGTCTATGGATGTCTCTTCACCACTTAATGAGGAAGGAAATGTGAGAGGAAGAGTTGTCGCAAAACATGAAGATAAAAAATCGTATATGAACGGTTACGAGAAAACAAACGATGTTTTCTATGGTGTTGTTGATATGGATATCACTGAGAACACCTATCTCTCTATAGCGGCCGAGTATCAAAAGCTGGATCGCAGTGGCATCAGGTGGGGTGGTTTGCCTGCGTTTTATAGCGATGGAACTCGAACCAATTTTAGTAGATCACAGACAGTCAGTGAAGACTGGACATACTGGAATAGCGAAACAAAAGCGGCTTATTTAGACTTCAAACAGTATGTCTATAACGATGTTTCATTAAATCTTGCCTACTCATACCGTAAACTTTACAGCGATACTTCATTACTCTACTTTGGTGGAACCGTTGATGAAGCGAGTGGGGTAGGTGAGGGGTATGTGTATCGATATATCAATGAAGCACTGACTAATGAGCAAAATATTGATATTTATGTTTCAGCACCCTTTAAATTGGGAGGTTTGGAACATGAAATTGTTTTGGGTATGATGCAAAATCAAAGCGATATGAAACATGATAGATGGGGTATGGATTTTCCTGTCTCTAGTATTGCATCTCCGTTGATCAATTTCAATAACATCAATGTGGCAAACCCATACCTTCAAGCAAGCAGCCTCACAACGCCACATGAAACCACCCAGAGAGGTATGTATGTGGCAGGTAAAATTTCTTTGAGTGATTCACTCAAATTGATTTCTGGCTTGAGGGTTTCTGATTGGAAATACTCAAGTGACACAGGTGTTGGCAATCGCTCTTTTAACGATGAGCTTACTCCTTATGCTGGTTTAGTGTACAATCTTAATGATAATCATTCGGTATATGTCAGCTATACCAATATCTTCAAACCTCAAGATAAACAAGGTGCCAATGGAGAGTTTCTTGACCCCATTACTGGTAACAATTATGAAGCAGGTATCAAGGGAGAGTATTTTGGCAAACGTTTAAATACTTCACTTTCTATTTTTAGAATAGAACAAGAAAATGTTGCAGAAGAGATGAGCGGTGTATTTGTCCCAGGTACAACCAATTCTGCGTATAAGGCCGTAGATGGGGTTGTGAGTAAGGGATTTGAGCTTGATATTAACGGTGAAATTATGGATAATTGGAATATGGGGCTTGGTATCGCTAATTTTGAAGCGGAAGATGCCAATGGCAATAAAGTCACAACAACCTCTTCACGAACCATGGCTAATCTCTTTACCAAATACACGCTTGAAAAATTTGGTTTTGGTGTAGGTCTAAACTATCGAAGTAAAATTTATACAGGAAGTGGTGCAACACAGATTGTTCAAGATGCTTATGTATTGACTAATGCCATGATCTCTTATGCGATGGATAAGCATACAAAACTGCAGTTTAATGTCAATAACATCTTTGATAAAAAGTATTATGAAGGTATCGGTGCAAATGGTATGGTTTATGGCGCACCACTCAATGCGATGTTTAGCATAAAATACTCTTTTTAAAAAAGTACCATAGATGAAAGAGAGCGTTAGTTTTAAGTGGCACAGCAGCTTAGGCATTGCTATAGGGATTTTTATCCTTATAGCAGCCCTAAGTGGCTCTGTTATAGCCTTTTATCATAGTTTAGATACTAAGATAAACCCATGGCAGATCAGTACACCACATGAAGATCAACAAGCGACTGATCCATTGAGTCATATAGCCAAAATAGAGCAGAGTGTAGAAGGTTCAAAAGTGAGCTGGATAAGTCTCTCTTTAAGCCATGAAAGTAGTTGGCACTATTTTTTAGCGCCTATAAGTTTGGCAAAGCCCATTGCAAACAATGAAGTCTATGTTGATCCTTACAGTGGTGACATCAAAGGTATGCGCTCATGGGGTGATATCACTCAAGGGGTAAGCAATCTTCTTCCGTTTATCTACAAACTGCACTATTCACTCTCTTTAGGAAGTATTGGCGTTTTGGTGATGGGATTAGCCGCGTTGCTTTGGCTTATAATGTTGGTATGTGGAGTTTGGATTACGTTTCCAAAGTGGAATAGTACTTTTTTTACTCAATGGAAAAAAAGTTGGAAATGGCGTTTTAAAGGCGATCTGAGATCCAAAAGCTACCTGCTACATAAAACGGCAGGATTATGGTTTTTGCCATTGTTGCTTCTTATCGCTTGGTCATCTTTTGCCCTTAATTTGCATGATTTACATGAACGTTTTTTAGGCTCAGTGATGAATTTTCAAACTGAAAGTGAAAAGATCAAAGAGTTAAAACGACCTCGACTAAAGTCAAATCTGAATTGGGTAGAAGCACGCGAAAAAGGTCGACTATTGATGCAAGAGCTCTCGTTAAAAGAAGGGTTTGAAATTTATGAAGAGTCTTCTATAATGTATGATGCTCTAAAAGGTGTTTACATTTACAGTGTACGAAGTTCACGGGATATACAGATCGATCATGGCGGTACAGCTGTTTATATTGATAGTAACTCAGGAGCATTAAAAGCCTCATTTATTCCCACAAAAAAAGCAAGTGGAGATACTTTAGTTGAGTGGCTTGAAGGGCTTCATAAAGGAAGTATCTGGGGATTGCCGCATCGTATCGTGCTCGCTTTTTTGGGTGTTATAACAGTACTGTTTGCTCTGAGTGGATTTTACTTATGGTGGAAGCGAAAAAAATAAGCTTTTAATGACGAAATAATAGGCAAAAAAAAGCCTTAAAAAAGTGCAAAATGGACTATACTAAACCAAATAGTCTGAAGGAAATACCATGACGCTTCTCATTGTGGCAAAGCTAATACACATTGCCTCTGCAATTTTGTTTATAGGATGTGTCTATTTTCGCACTTTAATTCTACCACGTGCACGTTTTGCACTCGATAGCGCACAATTTGAGGCGATGGAGAGCGCACTTTCTCCTCGCACACGCTTCATAGGCAAGATAAACAATACACTTCTACTGTTGAGTGGTCTTTTTTTAGCGCATACGTACTTTGAGCCAAATAATGTACTCTTGCACATCAAGATGACATTAGGGTTTATTGTGATAGCGATGTTCTTTTGCGCACCTCTTATCATGCACCGCTTTATGGGTGAAAAAAAGCAAAAAATAAAAACTATCTATCATCACAGTATGTTTGCGTTGATGGTGGTTATTGTCATTCTCTCTCAAACGATGTTTGCTTTGTAAAAAGTAAGCTATGGCATGGTGAATTTGAAAGATATTTTTTAAATACATTATCTATATTTATGAAACAATTTTCACGTCCTTTATTTGATAATAACTATCATATTATGGAAGATTAAGCTCGTTTTGGTATTATTCGATAACAATTATCAATAATTAAAAAGGAGATAATGAATGAGATTGGCGTATTCACGTATTCTTGCAGCAATGATTTTGGGTAGTTCTATGAGTTTTGCTGCAGAGGCGACAAATCTAGAAGAAGTTTTTACACAAGGTGAAATTTCAAATACACTTGGTTGGTTTGGGCAACATATTGATGCAAAGGGTAATACGGCTAATAGTGGCTTTTCAAATGGCTACTTAAACGTTGGATTCGAAACAGCACCATTGCATGGTGTGAGTTTTGGTGTTTCTGGTTGGGGTAGTGTTAAAACCAGCGAAAAAAACGATGATGATTATAAAAGTGCTATAGCCGATCAAAGTGTTCTTTCTCAAGCATATGTGAAAATAGAACATGAAGGTATGGGAAAAGTCATTTTAGGTCGCCAAGCTGTTGATTTTAACTGGTTGACGGACTATATTGATGGAGTAACAGCTGAAATCAGTGCTGTAGAAAACCTTGTGATTAGTATGGCATGGGCACGTAAATACTCTGTCATTGATATCGATGAAATTTCTGAGGAATTTACCAAACTTAACGGTAGTAAAGGTATCTACATGTTAGATGCCAAATACACGCCAATTGAGGTTTTAGAGTTAAATCCTTATGTATATTATGGAGATAATCTTTTAAATGCATATGGCCTTAAAACGACACTTACCCTCAAACCAAGTGAAGAGGTAAAAACGACAACCATTGCACATTATGTCGCGATTAATAGTGATGTTGCAGACGTTAAAGATGGCTCATTTACACAAATTGAACAAGGTGTTGAACTCTTTGGTGCGAAAGTATCGTTAGGATATATCAAGGTAGATAAAGATGGTATGGCTGGACTAGGTTCTTTTGGTGATCAATTACCATTTGAAGAGGGCAATCATGCAATGGACCCTGATGCTAAAACACCTTATGTGAGTGCAGCATATGAGATAGAAGGCGTTAAACTCGAAACCATTTATGGTCAGACAAAATACTATGATGGTGGGTTAGATAAAAAATTGAAAGAGAAAGAGTTTAATTTCTCTGTTGGTTATGAATTTATAAAAAATCTTGAAACGTCTTTAATGTATGTTAATGTAGACAATGATGTTAAAGATGATAGTTACAATGCGATTAAAGCACACGTAGCATATAAGTTTTAAAACATTTCGCTTATTCCACAAGCCTCTTGAAGAGCAAGTTTTTTGCTCTTCTTCTCTTCAAAAATTACTCTACAACTCCAATGCAACACGTATATGATACTATTGAATAACAATTCGTCGCAGGAAATTGTATGAACAGAATAGATGTAATTCCATGGGATAATAATTTTAATACAGGTTTAACAGAAATAGATACCCAACATCGTAAGCTTGTAGAGATCATTAATCAACTTGCAGCGAGTTTTGCTTTTGATGCATCTACTATCAATCTTTCAACAGTTTTTGATGAGCTCATCGCCTATACACACTATCACTTTAGTGCAGAAGAAACCATATGGAATTCGTATTTGCCGAATGAAAAAAGTGCAATTCAACATAAACATACACATGAATCTTTCATCCAAACATTATCAGATATTATTGAAAAACAGCAGGGAAAAGAGATTGAAGAAGTTGCTGAAAATACCTTAGATTTTTTAGTGCAATGGCTTGTATCGCATATCTTGGAATCGGATCGTTATATGGCATATTTAGTCTTTGCTATCCAAGATGGGAAAGATTATACACACGCAAAAGTGTGTGCAGAAGAGAAGATGAGTGGGCATACTCGAGATATGATTGATATAGTGATGGAAATTTATAAAATTCTGTCTCGAAATACACTTCAATTAATGCGTAAAGTGACATTACAACAAAAGATAGAACGTCAACTCCAATTTAAGGAACAATTTTTACAAACACTTATCCATCAAATTCCAGACATTATCGTGATGAAAGATGCAGATGGTTATTTTATCTTAGCGAATGAAGCAGCAGCTCATTTTTACGGAACAACTTCGGAAGAAATGATTGGTAAAAAAGATATTGATTTTGGTGTCTCTCAAGAGCTTTCAAATATCTCACAGATACGTATGCAACAAATCATAGAAAGAGGTGAAACTGAAATGGTCTATGAAGATCGTGAAAATGTTTCAACCGGAGAAACACGACACTTTAAATTGATTAAAAAACCAATTCAAGATAATGATGGAAATAATCATCTAATAAGTATTGCCTATGATTTAACGGAAGAGCAAAAAATTAAATATTCACTAGAACAACGTACCAGTTTCCTCAAAACCCTTATTAAGACTATCCCCGATCTTGTTTGGGTTAAAAATCCAGATGGAATTTATATGCTGTGCAATCCTCGCTTTGAAAAATTATATGGTGCGCCAGAAGAAGAAATTATAGGAAAAAACGATTATGATTTTGTGAGTAAAGAACTTGCTGATTTTTTCCGCCAACAAGATTTTAAAGCAATTGAAAAAGGGACATCATCTTTTAATGAAGAGTGGCTAACATTTGTTGATGGGCATAAAGAACTTGTGGAAACAACGAAAACACCAATGTTTGATAGCAAAGGAAATTTACTTGGAGTTTTGGGTATTTCTCGCGATATCACGGAGCGTAAATTTATCGAGCAAAAATTACATCATGCTGCTTATTATGATTCGCTAACAAATCTGCCAAATCGCTTGCTATTATCCGATAGACTTGAACAAGCGATTATTCACACAAAACGCCATCAGTCCTCTATGACAGTTATTTATCTGGATATTGATGAGTTTAAAGAAATTAACGATAAATATGGTCATGATATAGGCGATAAAGTATTGAAATTATATGTACAGCGTTTAGAAAGAGTTCTAAGAGAAGAAGATACTCTTTCAAGGCTTGGCGGTGATGAGTTTGTCATTATTTTACAAAATGTTAAAGAGACTGAACATATCAAATCAACGTTAAATAGAATATTGCATGTCACTACGCAACCTTTGAAAATTGAAGAACACAATTTAAAAATATCTGCAAGCCTTGGCGTTACATTCTATCCTCAAAATGAAGAGATAGATGCAGATCAATTATTACGTCAAAGTGACCAAGCTATGTATCATGCAAAGCAATTGGGGAAAAATCGATATCATATTTTTGACTCGAACCATGATAAAGCAATGCGTACACATTATGAAAAGATTGAGTGTGTTAGAAAAGGGTTGAAAAATCAAGAGTTTATTTTATATTATCAGCCTAAAGTCAATATGCGAACAGGCAAAATATTTGGTGTCGAAGCATTGATACGTTGGCAGCACCATGAACATGGATTTTTGCCACCAGGAGCATTCTTACCAGATATTCAAAATCATCCAATAATTGTTGAACTAGGAACATGGGTGTTGGAAAAAGCTATGCAACAAATTGAGGATTGGCATCTACAAGGAGTTCACCTACCTATTAGCGTTAATATCGATAGTATGCAACTTCAACAACGCAATTTTATGGAAATAGTGCAAACACTTCTTCAACGCTACCCCAACGTACAAAAAGGTGACATAGAGTTTGAAATTCTTGAAACAAGTGCATTAGAAGATGTTACTTTAGTCTCCGAGATTATAAGTCAGTGCCAAAATTTAGGAATTCATTTTGCATTAGATGATTTTGGAACAGGCTATTCTTCACTGACCTATTTAAAAAGACTCCCTGTTAAGACACTCAAAATTGATCGAAGTTTTATTCATGATATTTTAAACGACCCAGAGGATTTAGCGTTGATTGAAGGTATTTTAGAATTATCACGGACATTTCATAAAGATGTAATTGCTGAGGGGCTGGAAAGTCTTATTCACGGATCAGTGTTATTGAGTATGGGATGTGAAAATGCTCAAGGATATGCAATTGCAAAACCAATGAGCCCTGAAGAAATCGTTGAATGGATGACTGATTGGACATCACCAAAAGAATGGACAAATCCATCAGATATTTTATAAAAAATGAGTTCTTTTAAATAAACATTTAAAAACCAATTTGAGACGAAATCGAATAAAAGGCGAGACTCTTAGGGGGATTTTCCTAAGAGTCTAAAAGAGGCAAGAAAGGCATTGAGTAGATCAGAAG
>Ga0074197_1001785_pt1 | contig 16826 bp, 15 predicted proteins | sample EPASupsiteSAE305_FD_64526 | JGI IMG/M metagenome (GOLD analysis project Ga0074197, IMG submission 64526) | Bioremediated contaminated groundwater microbial communities from EPA Superfund site, New Mexico - SAE3-05 reassembly with SPADES | ecosystem: Environmental > Aquatic > Deep subsurface >...
CGTGTATCCCGCGCCGAGGAGGTGATCGCCCAGCCTCTGCGGCAACGGACGACGGGCATCGAGGAGGTCGATGCGGCAGAAACCATTGACTTGCTGAACCAGATGTTTCCTCCCGAAACCGCCCCGGCGGCCATCGACTGGCAGCGGACCGCCGCCGCCCTGGCCCTGTGCAAACGTTTTCTGGTCATCTCCGGCGGACCGGGCACTGGCAAAACCCATACCGCGGCCCGCATCCTCGCGCTCCTCATCGCCCTTGCTCCCGGCACACTGCGCATCGCTCTGGCCGCGCCCACCGGCAAGGCAGCCCTTCGCCTCCAGGAGTCGATCCGTACGGCCAAGGCCAACCTGCCCCATGCCCTGACTCAAGAGATTCCCGACCAGGCCCAGACCCTGCATCGGCTGCTCGGATTGCAAAGCCGCCGGTCCGGTTTTGTCCACCATGCAGCCAATCCGCTCCACCTTGATCTCTTGATCCTGGATGAGGCCTCGATGATCGATGTGTCCCTGATGGCCGCCACCCTGGCGGCCCTGCCCGCCGCTTGCCGGGTGATTCTCCTGGGCGACCGGGACCAGTTGGCCTCGGTGGAGGCTGGCAACCTGTTCGGCGACCTCTGCGGCGACGGCACGCTCCGTTGGTCGACCCGACTGATCGAACAGATGCAGCCGCTCATTGGCCAGCACGCCATTCCGCTCGCTGCCGGTGAAAAGACCGACCTGCTGGCCGACTCCCTGATCGTCCTCCACACCAGCCGCCGTTTCGGGGAAGGCTCCGGCATCGGCGCCCTGTCGCGGGCCGTCAATACCGGTGATCCCGACATCCTGGAGGCGGTCCTGCTCCAGGAAAATCCGGATCTGCACATCGAGGAGGGAACGGGGCCAACGGCAACACTCTGGCTCAAGGAACAGATAGAAACCTGTTTTCTACCGCTGTTCACCGCCGATTCTCCCCAGGAGGCGCTGCAGAAAATCGGCCGCCGCCGCATCCTCTGCGCCCTGCGTGAGGGCCCGTCCGGGGTCGAGGGCATCAACCGGCTGGCGGAAACGCTCTTGCGGCGGAAGGGGTGTATCCCCTTGGCCGAACGCGTCTATCGCGGCATGCCGATCCTCATCCTGCGCAATGATTATGGGCTCGGCCTGTTCAACGGCGACACCGGCATCCTCTGGCCCGATGCTGACGGTACCCTCCAAGCCTGGTTTCCGCGGGAAAACGGTGAGCTTCGCCCGGTGGGCCTGGCGCGCCTGCCCATCTGGCAAACCTCCTACGCCATCACCGTGCACAAGTCGCAGGGTTCGGAATTCGATCAGGTGCTGTTCATCCTGCCTCAGGACGACGTGCCGATCCTCAGCCGGGAACTATTCTACACCGGCATCACCAGGGCCAGGGAAGCACTCACCCTGGTGTGCCGCCGGGAGCTGCTGCACCAGGCCATACAACGCCGAGTGATCCGTTATTCGGGTCTGAGAGAAAAATTACGCCGGGACAGCAATGCCCCTGAAGAATCAACCGTATTGAGAGGAAGTGCTACATAATGGACATCAGAAAACTGGACGTTTTCCGCAAGGTGGTGGAGCTGAAGAGTTTTACCAAGGCCGCCGAGGCCGCCCTGCTCTCGCAACCAACGGTGAGCGAGCACATCCGCGCCCTGGAAGAGGAATTGGGTCTGAAACTGGTGGACCGTCTGGGAAGGGAGACCGAGCCCACGCCCGTGGGGCGGGTGTTGTATACCTATGCAGTACGGATCATCCAGCTGCAGCAGGAAGCCCTGCAGGCCATTGCCCGGTATAACGGCTCCCTCAGCGGCGAGGTGCGCATCGGAGCCAGCACCATCCCGGGGGCCTATATCCTGCCCCGGCTGATCGCCTCCTTTTGCCGCCAGTATCCGGAGGTGAGACCCCTGGTCCAGATCAGCGATTCGCGGGCCACCGCCGCCCGGGTCCTGGACGGCACCTTTGACCTGGGCCTGGTCGGAGCGATTTGGAACGAACGAAGCCTGCACTGGAGCGCGCTCTTTGCCGACACCCTGGTCCTCGCCGTGCCACCGCAGCACCCCCTTGCGGCACGGGCTACCGTATCCACCGCCGAACTGCGCAACCATCCCTTCATCTTCCGCGAACAGGGATCGGGCACCCGCAAGGTCATGACCCGCCTCCTTGAGGCGCATGGCTACAAAGAAGCCGATCTCCAGGAAAGAGCGACCCTGGGCTCCAATGAGGCGGTTCGGGAAGCGGTCAAGGCTGGCATCGGCATCGCCGTGCTCTCCGCCCGATCCCTGAACCAGGACGCGCACACAGGAACCATTGTCGCCGTTTCCTTAGAAGATTCGGCAGCCGAACGGCCCATCTATCTTATCCAGCGCAGGAACAGGGAGCCCTCACCGGTGGCCGCGGCCTTTCTTGAGCACCTGCGAATTGCTGCCGAACAGGAGGCCCTTCCCGCACCATCCTAGCGAAGGAAGGGCAACGCCTCCATCAACCGATCTTTCCCGCTTCGACCGGGCGGTTTTTTCTGGCACTGGCAACGGCCCAGCCGAACGGGTCCGGCCGGCGTTCATCCTCAAGCCGGCTCTCGATCCTGGTCTGCCACTCGTTGCGCCCATGCAGCCAGTTGGACAGAAGCTGTTGTTGCTCCTCCCTTTCGGCCAGGGTGCGGCGCAGGCGCTCGCCGGTTAGCATCGTGCGCAGGCGAAGCCGCTGCATGCTGATGATCTCCCGCAGAGGTTGGAGGACTGCCTCCAACTGATGAACTGACCCATGCACCCTGCTTGATCCGAGGTCCGGTTGCGTCCCGGCCAGGGCCAGGTCAACCTCCTGCAGGGGGCGCACCTCGCCGGACTCGGTCAGGAAGATACCGCTGGCCTTGATGGTTCCCAGAATAGTGCCATCAGCCTTTTCCAATTGAAAACCGGTACCGGCGTTGGTCACGGCAATCGCGCCGACTCCGGCCTCCCGCAGCGACATGAGTGACTCACCCCCCTGTCCGTCCGGGGCCCAGATCAGCAATTGGTCAAAAGCTGGATCGTTTTCATCGATCCAGAGGTTGGCGTCGCTGTCCAGTTCGGCCAGTTCCCCGAATCCGGAACCGCTTTCCGGGCCGAACAGCTCCAGGCCGTTGTTGATGCGGCCATCGCCATTGCGGTCAAAGGCGAGAAAACCGCAGCCACTGCCGGGACAGGCCAGGTCTTCCTGCGCGCCGTCGCTGTTGAGATCAAAAAGGAAGGTACTGTCGCCGAGCAACGGCGAGTCCAAGTCAAACTGGAGGATCAAGGGATCGATAAAGAGGGTGGAAACCTCCATCGATGCTGTTTCGACCGCAAGAGTACGCCGTTCCATGGAAAGACCGAGATCAAAAGCGATCTCCCGTCCATCCTCGGTCTGGACTGTGCCTTGGGCGGAAAAGAGCAGGGACTCCTCCTGCGTGTACATCACCCCGTTGACCAGGCTGGCTGTACGCACCCCAAAAAGCGGGCTGACCGCCTGCGCAAGCGGGGATGAGGACGGGGTGGTTTCGGAGGCACGGAGAGCGACTGGTTGGCCGATGACCTGCCCGGCCAGTTGGGCGAGGGTCGACTCCGTGCTGGCGGTCTGGCCGCCTCCGGTGAAGGTGGCGGCGCTGCCGCCATCGGCCCGGCTGACCTCGGACCGGCAGTTGAGGGTTGTTTGGGTTGAACTGGCAAGCATGGTGGCCAGGCGGATGCCGAAGAGTTCGGTCTGTCCCGCAATCTCGACCGGCTCAGTGCCCATGCTCAATCCTGTGAATCGTTGTTCCACATCCTTGTAGGTACGTGCTGCATCCATGCCGACCGCGGTCGCAGCAATTTTCATCGTTCCTCCTTATAATATTAGCGATGATCTGAAAGAGCTTTCCTCTCTATCGGCCATCCGGCGTCGGGAGTTAATCCTAAATCGATCCTGAGCGGAAACGACCCGCAGCCCTCCCTGATGGCCATTTGACAAATCCGCCCGTCAGGCCTATTGGTTTTGAATAGAGAAGGCCAGTAGAATGGCCTTTTTCCCTGCCTTAAACCGCAGATAAAAGGAGAATGATCATGACAACACAGGCAACGGCCATGGTTCTGGCCTCATTCGCAGCCGACAGTCTCGCCCTCGGGGCCCACTGGATCTATGATACTGCTGAAATTGACCGGCGGATCGGCCGGGTGGACAGATTGCTCAAGCCACTGCCCGACTCCTATCATGCCGGCAAGGACAGCGGCCAGTTCACCCATTACGGTGATCAGGCCCTGGTGTTGCTTGAATCCCTGGCCCGAACCGGTCAGTTTTCCCTGTCTGATTTTGCCGCTTCCTGGAAGGCTTTGTTCACCGGCTACGGGGGATACATCGACAAGGCCACGTCCACGACCCTGGAAAACATGGCACGGCAACTACCGCCGGACCAGTGCGGCTCGCACTCTTCCGACCTTGGCGGTGCCGCCCGGATCGCGCCCTTGGTCTTTTTTTATCAACACAACCGAGACCTGCTCCTTACAGCGGTTCGCCAGCAAACCGCCCTGACCCACAACAATCCGGCCACCCTGGCTGGGGCCGAGTTCATCGCTAAAACTGCCTGGGAGGTCTTGCAGGGCGTCGATCCGGCTACAGCCATGGGAAACGCCCTCGAGGAAGGGGTGGCCGATATCGACCTCGATATCCGCATCCGGGGCGGGCTGGATTCCGGCGGCAAGGACACGCGCACGGTGATAAAAAAATTCGGCCAGATGTGCGGTATTGCCGCGGCCTTGCCCGGTGCCATCCACCTGATCCTGACCTACCCATCGGATCTCAAGACCGCCCTGATTGAGAACGTCATGGCCGGCGGCGATTCGGCGGCGCGCGGCATGGTGGCCGGCATGATCCTGGGCGCTCATCTGGAACCTGCTGCAACCATTCCCGAGGAATGGTTGACCGGCATGGCCCGCTACGACGACATCAGAGCCCTGCTCGCACTAAGAAAAACAGCAGCGTGAACACCCTTTTCGTGAAACGGCGACCCGGTACGAGCCAAGGAGGATAACCACGTCGTGTCACCTGTGCAATCAAAGATATTTCTCATTGACTCCGGAAAAAATACCTTATACTACAAAACAATAAGACCCTTTGCAGACTACCACTATTCCTGATCCCCATGGCCGCCAAAAATTTCCAGCCACAACTTGAACGCTTTGAGCAGACGTGCAAGAGCGCCGGGCTCAAGGTGACCCACCAGCGTCTGGAAATTTATCGCGACCTCCTGGCCGCCCATGATCATCCATCCGCCGAAACCCTGTATAAGCGGCTGGAAAAACGCTTGCCCTCCCTATCGCTCGACACGGTCTATCGAACACTGGCTACTTTCGAAAAACTCAAACTGGTCCAGCGACTGGAAACCGTCGAGAGTCAGGCCCGCTACGAGGCGCTGACCTGCCGCCACCACCATTTTCTTTGTGATATTTGTGGCCAGGTCTTTGATTTTTCCTGGCAATCCTTTGATATCATGCAACTGCCGTCAGCTCTGGCCGAGATCGGCACTATTGATCATACCGCCGTGGTCGTGCACGGAACCTGCGCTGCCTGCGCCCAAGCCGCCCAGAGAAGCAGCAACCCGCAATAACCCCCTGCCCGCCTCCCATCGGTCCCTTGATCCACGGATATTTTCCGTTCAATTGAGCTTTACAGCAAAAAGAGAATGATTATTCTCTGCAATACTGTTTTTCTACCCTTTGCTGCATTGATAACGCCCTTTCACCGGGAGCATCACATTCATCACAATGCAGTTCCAATCGATATTCCATCAAAAAGGAGACATACCATGGCCAAAATCACCCTGAAAGGCAATGCCATTGAAACTGTAGGTTCCCTGCCCGCCAAGGGATCCGCAGCCCCCAATTTCACGCTGGTCAAAACCGATTTGTCCGAGGTGACCCTCGCCGATTACAAAGGCAAGAAGGTCGTGCTCAACATCTTTCCGAGCATCGACACCCCGGTCTGCGCCGCCTCGGTGCGCCAGTTCAACAAGACCGCCGGTGAACTGACCAATACGGTTGTCCTCTGCATCTCCGCCGACCTGCCCTTTGCCCATACCCGGTTCTGCGAGACCGATGGCCTCAAGAATGTGGAATCCCTCTCCGTGTTCCGTTCCAGCGCCTTTGGCAAGGACTACGGCGTGACCATCACCACCGGCCCCATTGCCGGCCTGTTGTCCCGGGCGATTGTCATCGTCGATGCCGACGGTAAGGTCATCTACACCGAGCAGGTGCCCGAGATTGCTCAGGAGCCCAATTACGATGCCGCCCTGGCCGCTCTGAAGTAATCTACTACTCGCTCCCTGGCCGGAGTGCTTCGACCGACCCGCATCGGTTCAAGCGCTCCGGCCTCCTTCCTCCTCCCCACCCAACCCCGCCCAAGCACCCGTCTCCGTCGCCTTCATTCTGGCGGCAGCACCCGCCGCACTTCATCAATAACGCCAGGTCAACTCGGTAAAGAAAGAGCGTCCCGTCCCTTGGTAGTAGGCGTAATAGTCTTCATCCAGGAGGTTGTCGACGCTCACGGAGATCTCGGCATTTTGGGTGAGCTTATAAGCCACCTTGGTGTCCACTAGAGTACAGGGGTCGTATGAGGTGTAGACCCCGTCGACCACGTCGCTGTTGGTATCGCTGCCGTAGCGCTTGCCGATGTACCGCCCGGTAAGGGAGACGGTGAACGGCCCCTGTTCAAGACTGGCGCCGGCGTTAAACAGATGGGTCGGCACCTGCATCAGTTGTTTGCCGACCGAGGCCGGATTGGCGGCATTTTCCTCCACTTCGGAATCGGTATAGGTATAGTTGGCAAACACGCTCAAGCCGAGTGCGAACTTCTGGGTTGCCTCCAACTCGACGCCCTGGCTGCTGGCCTTGCCGGCATTGATCGCCTCCTGCCGGGTGGCCAAAACCGTCCGCCGGTAGATCAGGTCGTCCATATGGTTTTCGAAATAGGTGGCCTTGACGGTCATTCCTTGCCACAGCCCCTGCTCGATGCCGCCGTCCCAGGAAGTAACGGTCTCGGGCTTGAGATCGGGATTGGAGGCATAGGTAATGCCGGACGACGAGGTCCAAGTCCGGTAGAGGTCATAAGTGGTCGGGGCGCGGAAGGCTTTGCCCACTGAGGTGCGCAGGGTGGTGGCCTTAAACGGCACAAAGACGAGGGCCGCCTTGGGGCTGAAGGAGGAGGCATCCCGCGCGTCATAGTCAAGGGTATAGCCCGATGCTCCCGGCACGGACACATGACCGTCGGAGGTCTGCCACCAGTCCTCGCGGAAACCGAGATATCCGGTCAAGTTCTCCAGAATGCCGATCTCATCCTGGGCAAAAAGGGCATAGGTGCGGTCCTCCCCCTTTGACTCATAGGTCAGGCTGGTTTTGGAGTCCTCGTTCCGCCAGTTGCTGAGGCCGTGTTCCTGATTGTGCGCCTCGCCAGCCCGGTAGGAACCGCCGGCAGTGAGGATATTGTTTGCCGGCAGGGGAATCGTGAACTGCAGGTCGGTGCTCAGGGTGGAAGAGGGGGTCTCGCTGATGGAGCCGGTTCCCCCGTTGCGGGTGGCGGTCGTTCCTTTGGTGATCCCCCAGTTGGAGTCGACATCGATGTAGCCAACGGTCAGCTTGGCGATGGTCTTGGCCCATTCGGTTTCGAGGCTGCCGCTGTAGATATTCTGCTCCTTGCCGCCATCGCCGGCAAGAAAGGAGCTCTCCCGGACCGTGCCGTAGGACCAGACAGGCACGCCGGCACCATTGCGCAAAAAGGTATGGGGCATGTCATATTCCCATTCGTAGGTGCTCCGCCGGAAACTGAGGTCCGCCTTGGTGGTGCTGCTCAGGTCGTAGGCCGCTTTCAGGGTGAACTGGTCGTCTTGCCAGGTGTTGTCGCCGGTGTCGCCGATCAGATAAGCAGGCACACCGCTGTTGCTGGTGGTGGGGATGGCGCCGGTCAGGCCGGAGACAGCCGGGTTCCGGGTCTGGACGTTCATGCCGGCAGCGTAGCCGTTGGTTGTTTTATGGCCAAAACTGGTAAAGACGCTCAGATCGTTGCTGAATTTGTCGCCATAGGATAGGTAGAGTTTAGTCAGATCGTCCAGGGCCGTGCCCCGCTCCCAGGAGGAGCCGTAGCCGACCTTGGCCGTCACCTCTCTTTGTTCCGGCATCCTGGTGAGGATATTGACCACTCCGCCCATGGCATTGCCGCCGTAGAGGCTGGAAAAGGGGCCCTTGACCACCTCGATCTGGCTGATATCCTCCACTGACTGCAACTGGTATCCCACTCCGCCCGAATAAGCATCGTTCAACGGTACCGCGCCGTCGAGCAGAAAGAGGACCCGCTTATCATCGGCCATGCCGCGCATGGAAACCGAGGACATGGTCCCCATCAACCCCTTGCCGCTGCTGTTGTAATACAGGCCGGGAGTGGTGGCCAACGCCTGCCCGAGGGTTTGGATATTGCGCTGCTCGATCTCTTTGTGGGTGACCACCGAGACGCTGCCCGGCGCTGCTGCGATCTCTTTTTCGGTCCGGGTGGCGGTGACCACCACCGGCGCCAGACTGACGGCCTCCTCCGGATCCTTTTCCTCGGCAAAAGCGGCATGCGGCAGCAGCATGCCGATGAGGCATGCGGTTACCAGGACGTTTCGATCTCCCCTTCCATTGTTCATACTGTCTTTCTCCTCTTGCTTGATGGTTGCGTTCGTTTCCTAAAACTTCAGCTGCAGGCCGGCGATCACGACAATGCCGTCCGTGGGATAGCCAAAATGGGTCTCGTAGGAGCTGTCGAAGAGGTTGTCCACCCGGAGGTAGCCTTCGGCGGCCTGGCCCTCCAGGGTAAAGGGCTGCGTTGCCTTGAGGTCGACCACGATGTAGCCGCCCATCTCTTCGGCGGGCAGATTCTCGATCTGGCTGAAACGGCTGCCCTCGTAACGGACCGTCCCTTCCAGCCGGGTTTTGGGCTGGGGCAGGGTATAGCGGAGCGTTGATTTCACTTTGATGGCCGGGGTGTAGGGGAGTTCCTTGCCGGTGTCCTTGTTTTCGGACTGCTGCAGGATACAGGAGGATTCGGCAATCAGACTCTTGTTCCAGGCCACCTTGCCGGTGATCTCCACCCCCTGGCGCACGGCCCGGTCCAGATTCATCGGCCGGTAGATCAGGTCCTGGCCGCGCTCCGAAGTGATCAGGTCAAAGGTGTCGGCCCGGAAAAAGGTCACCTGGAGCGAACGGTCCTTGGCAAAGGTGTATTCAACCCCGAGGTCGGAGGACCAGACCCGCTCTTCCGCAAGATCCGGATTACCGCGCGTCTGGTCGATGGAGCCATGGGTGGTCTGGTAGAGCTGTTCAAAGGTGGGGACGTTGACGGTATAGCCGCCTTTGAGCTTGAGCAGACATTGTTTGGTCATGCCCCAGCCAATACCCGCGACGGCACCGGGGGCGAGGCCGAAATCGTTGGTGAAGTCGCCGCGCAGTCCCACGGTCGGCGTCAGATCGCCGAAACTGCGATCATACTGGCTGCTGAGGCCGTTGCGAAACCGGTGGTGCTCGCCCGCCAGCGTATGCTCGAACCCATCCCACTCCGACAGGATCCCCAGGCGCAGATCGCCGGCGCCCTCCTCTCCCGACCAGGTGGTATCGGCCTTGACCCCGATTTTATGGTCATCCAGGGTGGAGCTGCTCCCGGACTGGGACCGGTCTTCAAGAGAAACCGCATCACCGTAGAGGGTGGCGGCCAGGGTGCCGGTTTCGCCCACGGCATCCGTGTATTTGGCGTCAAGCGAGACTTTTTGATACTCCTGCCGCGCATCGGGGGTGAGATTGTCGATCGGTCCGGGAGAGCCGTATTCGGCCTGATACAAGCGGCTGCTGACCTCGACGCCGCTACCGTCATTTTGGGGCCGGTTCCAGTTGACGGCCAGCGAACCGGAGTCCTTGTCGCTGTTGGTCCGGCTGCCGTCGCGGTGGGTCGTCATTGCCGAAAACAGGCCGGTACCGTCGGCAGCGGCAAACTGCTGACTGAGGCTCCCTTCGCCCAGTCCATAGGAACCGGCCGCCGCTTTCACGGTCGACCGGGCCTTCTCCGCTTCCCCTTTGGGCTTTTCCGCTGAGGTGACGATGTTGATGGCGCCGCCCGAGCCGCCTGGTCCGAGCCACACCGGCACCGGCGGTTTGAAGACCGAAACCGATTGGATGGAATCGACCGGGATGCCATTGAGATCCTGGCTGCCGTATTGATTGGAGTTCAAAGGCCGGCCGTTGACCAGCACCAGGACGCCGCCCGACTGGCCCGAACCGCGGATGGATATCCGCGATCCGGTGCCCGGCGTGCTGGCGACCTCGACGCCGGGCATGGTTTTGAGGATCTCTTCGACCGTGCCCAGGTTCCGTTCGACGATCTCCGAGCGTTCCACGACCTTGACATCCTGGGGGTGATTTTTGACATATTCCTGCAGCCGTTCGGCGGTCACGACCACGGTTTTCAGGGAAACCGCAGCTGGGGCCCTCTGCTCCTCCGCACCGGAGGCCATTACAGCACAGAAGATCAGGAACAGCGGCACGGTCACAATGAGGGTGCGGCGATTCCGGTGGAAGGCGGCACAAGAGGGCAGAATGTTCATCGGTTTTTCCTTAAGCGGCTGGAAGGTCGCGGCATGGACGCTAGTTGAGCTGGAAGGTGATGGGCATGACCAAAAGAGCGGCAACGCGGGGTGGAGTAAACGGGGCGGCGCGACGAATGGCGGCCAGGGCCTGCTCGTCCAGCACCGCATGTCCGCTGCTGGACCGGATGCGGAGTTCGCTGACACTGCCGTCGGGCGCGATCAGAAAGCACACCTCCACCTGACCGCTCCAGCCTCGGCGGCGGGCGATCAGCGGATACTGGAGATGGGCCAGGATGGCGTCCCGGATGGCGACAAAATGGGCGCGGCGATACGCCTCATCCGTGCTCGCGACACGATTTCCGGCCCCGGCCGGAGCCCCGTCCCGCCCTTGGCCGGCAGCGGCAGCAGCGGGTTCGGCCGTCGCCGGTGCTGGCGCAGCGGCTGGCTCTGGCTCCGCCGCCGCAGTGGCCGGCGGGTCCTGATTTGGAGGAGCCGGCCTGGTGGGGGGCGGCGCCTTGGCCCTCACTTTTAGCTGGGGCCGTGGCTGGGAAACGGATTTACGGGCCAGAGGCGCTTGACGGACTGCTGGAATATCCGCCGCAACCGCCTGTTCCAGGGGAGCCTCCACGGCGGCCACCTGCTCTTGCAGCGAAAAATCAAGACGAATGGTCTCCGGTGGCGACGTTATCACACCTCCGAGACACAACAGAGCCGCTGCCAGCACACCATGGAGCACGCACGATTCGGCGAACGCCCGGCCAGCCCCCTTCATTTCGCGATCTCGGTCTGCAGGCTCATCTTGGCAAAACCGAGCTCCCGGACAATGCCAAGGACATCGACAAAGGATTGCAGGGCCACGGCCCGGTCGGCGCGGATGAGAAACGGTATTTGCCGATCTTCGGCGGCCAGAGCCAGTCGCAGCGCTTCCAGGCTGCAGGCGGTGCCGCGAAAATAGATCGTGCCGGTCTGATTGATCTCCACGGTCAGGCCTCGACTCTCGGTTGTGCTCTGCTCGGCCTTGGGCAGGTGGATCGGAATGGTGCCGCCGGCGATAAAGGTGGCCGTGGTCAGGACGATAGACCAGTCCCTCCTGCCCCATGGTGTAGAATGAGCATGATGCCCAGCACGGTGCCGAGGAGCCCGACGTAGGGGGCGTTACTGCCGATGGTGGCAATGAGGTGGAGACGGCGAGTCAGGGCCAGCTCCAACAGCCGCCGGTCGGCAAAATCGCCCAACTGCAGGCCCTGGTAAAAACGAAACCGCTCGATGGCAATGGCGACCGCCTCCACGCTCAGAAAGCCCAACAGGCCGATAATGCCGTATTCAATCAAGGATTTCAGTCCTTCCATTTTTCGCTCCTTGCAGGTAGCTGCTTAGGTTCTTGCATTGATCGATTTTCCTCGTACAATTGCCTGGGCCACGCCATTCCGGCCAGCGCGCCCCCTCCTCCCTGCTGTCATATCGACTACCGGGAAAGATCTCATAGCCAGCCATCACTCCCCAGGGAGAGTTATTTCTTCCTCCGGTCGAATTCGCGCACCGCAACATCCAGGCCGCAGTCCCGCGAGAGGAGGAACAGCAGCATCCGGGTGATGTTTTCCCGGCCGTTTTCCCGGTAATAGCGGCCCACCTCCGGGTCGTCGATCAGGCCCAGTTCCCGGTCTTCTTTGCCGTAGGACCCGCCGATGGCGTAGACCTTGAACCCCTGGCGCTGCAGCGCAGTGATCGTGGGCTTGAGCCGTTCCACCTGGCGGCGGTCCATGATATGGACCAGTCCAACCCCCTGACGGGCGCTTGTTGAGAGGTGCGCCTGGGTATCGAGAGTGCGGCTGGTCACGATCTCAAAATCGATGGTTTTGCTCGCCTCGGGATACTCTTTCCGGATCGCCCCCACCGCCTGAACCGCCAGCTTTGAATTGAAATCACCCAGCATCAGATGCACGCTGGCCGGGGCGGCATGGAGCTCGGCGCCCCACCCAGGAAAAACACCGTCAACAGCAACGCCAGGGTGCGAGCCACGCTATTCCGGAACATAGATCACCTTGCAAGCCCTTGCTGGAGTAGCGGCGCCTGTCAGCTGCATCAGCCATTCCGATGCCCAGGCAATCACCATGAACAGAGCCGTATAGCCGATCAGGGTCAGGGCGATGCCTTTGGTCTTGTACTGGCCGCAGCCCAGTCCCAGGCCAACCTTGACCGCAAAGATGCCCAGGCTGAAAAGCATGCCGCCGATCCAGAGCAGGATATTCAGGCCCATGGCAACACCCTCCTGGCTTGAAAATGGGGCCTTTCAAGGCGATGGAGTCGGGCCGGGATAGGGGCAGGATGGAGCGCAGACAGGGCGAACGGTGGAGAAAACGGAGTGCTCCGGCGTGGTTTGTTCATGATCCTCACCCTCGAAGTTGTCGGACAAAAACAGTATTCCGGCTCAGGGCCACCTACTCACCCACCTTCCCAGGATTGCTCCCAGTGGCTTTCGCCTGACGGCGACGGGCTTTCGTTCCCTTTACGGCTGCGGGGCAGCGGGGGCTTTGCACCCCTCTTCCACGCTTCTGTCCGTTGTGCGCAGGACAAAAAAAAAGTCCGCACGCTGCCATAAGCAACATGCGGACCTTCCATATTTAAAGTCCTATAAAAAAGCGGCCCACCACTCAAGTCCCCTGAGTGTTTCCATGGTCCTCATCGATGGCAGGTCTTCTGGCTCGCGAGTCATCCTCCAGGCGCCTTCCCGGTCATACAACCAGTGACATGTTGCCCTTCGTCATCGCTTACAGCGGTGGGTCCGCGGGGGAGATACACCCCTCTTCCCTATCAAGCCCTTTCGGGCACCACGATTCGATATTTAAACACCGCTTATCTGCGGTTATGTGAAGGCTACAAATATTCGAATCCGGACAACGCGTCAAGCATAATATCGGAAAAAAAGACAGTTGCACCACAATGAAGGACTTCGCATCATCCTGTTCTTCCCGTTGTTGAAGGATATACGCGACTCGGGTCCAGACCGGGTTCCGCGAGCTAGATCCTTTGATCGGCTTTGCCCTTGTGCCGGAAGCATCAAAGCTTGAAAAAATAATGTTACGATTTTTAAAAACATGATACACTGACCCGTCTCTTTCCTTCCATATTGCAGGAAACCGTGGGGCCACGGGAGAACAATGGACACGCTTCCAGGCAACGGACAATTCAAGGTTCGGTGCTGATGTCCCAAATGCGTCAAGGGGAGCATGGCACATGATGGAAGGAATTGCTGAAACGGGATTTTCATGGCAAGAGCGATCTTTCCAGCCTGGCATGTGGGTTGTTTTCTGCAAGCAGGAAGGAAAGCAACCTGTCGGAAATGCACCACAATTATTCATTCAGAGCGATATCTATAGATTCTCCAACAGGCCAAAGCAGATTTCCTGTAATGGCCTGCGGATTTCCCCTGTACATGGGAGGTGTGGTCTTGATTATCATCACTGGCGGACTCGGTTTTATTGGCAGCAATATTGTCCATGCCCTCAATGCTCACGGGTACGACAACATACTGATTGTCGACGATTTTACCGACGGGACAAAATTCATCAATCTTGCCGATGCGAGCATTGCCGACTATCTGGACAAAGAAGAATTTCTTGCGAAAATTACATCAGGAACAGATGTTGGCGCTCCTATTGAAGCGGTCATACATAATGGTGCCTGTTCCGCGACCACCGAATGGAACGGCCGTTTTGTCATGGAGAATAATTTCAAGTATTCCAAGGAACTTCTTCACTATTGCCTCAGGTGCAAGATCCCATATCTCTATGCCTCCAGTGCGGCGGTCTACGGCGGAAGCGCTGTCTTTCTCGAAAAGAAAGAATACGAACGCCCGTTAAATGTCTACGGTTATTCAAAACTTCTGTTCGACCAGTATGTTCGCCGCCTGCTCCCATCAGCCCAAAGCCAGGTCGCAGGGTTCCGCTATTTCAACGTCTATGGTCCCCGTGAACAGCACAAAGGGAACATGGCGAGTGTTGCTTTCCATTTCCGGAACCAGCTCCTCGCCGAAGGGGTCGTGCAACCGTTTGCTGGCTGCGACGGTTACGGCAACGGGGAACAGCGACGGGACTTTGTCTTCGTCCAGGATGTGGTCGATGTCCTTTTGTGGTTTCTCGGCCGTCCGGAACTCTCCGGGATCTATAATGTCGGCTCGGGGAAAAGTCAGAGTTTCAATGAGGTCGCCAGAGCGGTATTGACCGCTCACGGCTATGGAGAACTCCGGTACATCCCCTTCCCCACCCATCTCAAGGGTCGATATCAGAGTTATACGGAGGCCGATCTTACCGCCCTGAGAACTGCTGGCTACAGCGGCACCTTTCACCCGGTGGAAACAGGCGTCCAACTCTATATGCGCTGGCTGCAGGAAACCGGTCGTGCGGATGCGCACGAACGGCTGGCCCAAAATTGATATTGCAGGCAGGAGGCAAGCCGGCTCCTAGGCAGGACCGCCGGTGCGCCAGCTCTCCCATCCCGCCGAGACTGGATTATTGCCAAACTTTCGCAACAAGCGAATCCCATCCCAGTGTCCACTCCTGCGTCGCACCCCTCACAAAATTGCCGAATTCAGCAAATTAGCATCCCAATATTGACAGTCTCGATGTTATCTTTTAGCTTAATCAGATAATTTCGTGATTTCTTCACCGTGAACGCCATGCTCCTCGACGCCACCAATCTTGCCATCATCAACCACCTCAAGGACGGCCGCGCCTCGTTCAAAACAATCGCCGAGGAACTGTCGCTGGCCGAGGGCACCATCCGCTCCCGGGTGAAAAAACTGACTGCGGAAGGCGTGCTTTCCATCAGCGGCATGGTTAATCCCGAGGCCCTGCCCGATCAGCAGATCATTATCGTAGGCGTGCGCATCAAAGGCATGGATCTGGTCAAGAAGGGGGAGGAATTCAGCAGACTGCGTGGCGTCATCTCGGTTTGCGTGGTCACCGGTCAGTTTGATCTGATCGTCACCGCCATGCTGAACAAGGAGTTCGGTCTGCTCGAATTCTTCACTCAGGAGGTAGCCACCATCGAAAATGTGCGCTCGGTGGAAACCTTTGTGGCCTATAAGAGTTTTCACCTCAAGGTGCCCCTGACCGGTCAGCCGGTCCTGGCAACCGCTGAGAATAACGGATAAATCCAAGGAGTCCGAGACATGGAGACGGCCATAAAAACCACCCCGCTGCACGCCTGGCACGTGGGCCAAAACGCCAACATGGCGGCTTTCGGCGGCTACGAGATGCCGCTCTGGTATCCGAGCGGCGCCAAGGCCGAGCATCTGGCGGTACTCACCTCCGCCGGTCTGTTCGACACCAGCCACATGGCGGTGCTCACCCTCCATGGGCCCAAGGTGCGGGATCTGCTGCAGCAGTGCTTCTCCAAGGACCTGGAGCGGTGCATCGGCCCCAAAAAAGGGTCATTGATTCCCGGTCGCTGCGTGTACGGGGTGTTTCTCGACACCCAAGCCGGGGTAATCGACGATGCCATTGTCTACCAGTGCACCGCTCAGGACTATATGATCGTGGTCAATGCCTCCATGGGCGGACCAATTGCCGCGCACCTGCGGCAGGAGCAGGCCGGCCAGCCCGGTGCGGCGATCAACGACCATACGGACAAGGTCGGCAAAATGGATCTCCAGGGACCGGCTGCGGCGAGGATTCTCGGCCGAATACTCAAAGACCCGACAACGGTTTTCGAGCGGATGGTCTATTTCTCTTTCAAGGGTTCATTTGACCCCCAACTCCTGCCCGCCGAACCGGTGGCACTGCTCGACGGCACGCCGCTGATGGTGTCGCGCACTGGCTATACCGGTGAATTCGGCTTTGAACTGTTTATCGCCCCCGAGCACATCGACAAACTGTGGAACCTGCTGCTGGCAGCCGGGCAACCGGAGGGCATTCTCTCCTGCGGCCTGGCAGCACGCGATTCTCTGCGCGCCGGAGCCGGGTTGCCACTGTCCCACCAGGACATCGGCCCCTGGCTCTTTGCCTGCAACCCCTGGCTCTTTGTCCTGCCCTGGGACGAACAAGGCACCGCTTTCACCAAGGACTTCACCGGCGCTTCCACCCTGCTGGCTGCAACCAACCCGCCCTGCACTTTGGCCTATGCCGGTTTTGACCCGCGCAAGATCACCATCAGCGACCAGAGCCGGGTCACCGATCTGGAGGGCAAACCGCTGGGCACCATCCTCACCTGCACCACGGACATGGCCATCGACCGGGTCGGCACC
>Ga0074197_1001787_pt1 | contig 16782 bp, 16 predicted proteins | sample EPASupsiteSAE305_FD_64526 | JGI IMG/M metagenome (GOLD analysis project Ga0074197, IMG submission 64526) | Bioremediated contaminated groundwater microbial communities from EPA Superfund site, New Mexico - SAE3-05 reassembly with SPADES | ecosystem: Environmental > Aquatic > Deep subsurface >...
GGAACCCGTGCCTCTGAGTGCAAACGCATAAGCTAGCCTAACTGCGAGGCTGACGGGCCGAGCAGTAACGAAAGTTGGAGTTAGTGATCCGGCGGTATGTGAGTGGAAATGCCGTCGCTCAACGGATAAAAGCTACCCTGGGGATAACAGGCTGATCTCCCCCAAGAGTCCACATCGACGGGGAGGTTTGGCACCTCGATGTCGGCTCATCACATCCTGGGGCTGAATTCGGTCCCAAGGGTTCGGCTGTTCGCCGATTAAAGTGGTACGCGAGCTGGGTTCAGAACGTCGTGAGACAGTTCGGTCCCTATCTGTCGTGGGCGCAGGATATTTGAGGAGCGCTGTCCCTAGTACGAGAGGACCGGGATGGACGCACCGCTGGTGCACCAGTTGTCATGCCAATGGCATAGCTGGGCAGCTAAGTGCGGAATGGATAAACGCTGAAAGCATCTAAGCGTGAAGCCAACTCCAAGATAAGATATCCCATAGCGTAAGCTAGTAAGACCCCTTGTAGACTACAAGGTTGATAGGCTGCATGTGTAAGCGTAGCGATACGTTCAGCTAGGCAGTACTAATAGGTCGAGGGCTTGACCAAAAAAGAATTGGTTTTGAAGTATGCAATTTCCAACTATTACTTTCACTTTGTTCAGTTTTTAGGGTGCAAACAATCAAACATTTATTAAGCAGATACTTAGGTATCTGCTTTTTTGTTGCGTTTCAATATACAAATGGTTATAATTATTTTGTGGAGGCGACGAAATGAAAAATGAGGACTTTGAAAAAGAGCTAAATCTTAAATACAGACCAGTTGGAGTAACTCTAGCAGATGAATGTGATAGTAATTGTAAACAGGACTTTCCACATTGTGTTTTAACTGCACTTAATGCAGCAGCAAATGGGCAGAAAGTTGCAATACATTGCAATATGCTAAAATGCAACGGTGCACATAAAGGCTGTGGGTTCACAGACGGCGTGCCAAATATTCCAGGTGGATTTGGTAACTTTATTTCCATGGGCGCGGGAGAAGGATTTCCGCAAGGTGAGAGACTTAAGAAAACACCACAACTTGGAGAAGAGATGATGACATCACAGCCACAAAATGTTTTGGATGAGCATAAATATCTTATACTGGAGCCTTTTGAAGAAGGCAATGAGCCAAATATTGTTATTATCCTGGCTAATTGCGACCAATTTTCTGCACTGACATATCTTTTTAACTTTGAAAAGGGTGGATATGATACAGTTATAGCTCCTGCATCTTCAGGTTGTGCTTCTGTTTTTCGCATTCCTCTAGGTGAGAGTAAAAATGAAAGTCCTCGTGCAGTATTAGGTAATCTTGATATTTTTTCAAGGCCACATTTTAAAAAGGATATTGTGAGTTTCACGGTAAGTTTTAAAGATTACAAAAAAATGCTTGAAAATGCGGATGAGTGTTTTTTTAGGACAAATTCATGGAAAAAGATAAAAGACAGATTATAGAAAAAGTCCATAATATGAGTTGTCAGATTTTCTATAGTATTACAAATCAAATATTTGAGATATTTATTTATAAAGAGTATTAATATCTTTTAGAGTATGTAAATTGCCCATAGCACAACTGTGCTATGGGCAATTAATGATGGATAAACGTTTATTATAAATCTATAAATGTAGATTTATTAAAGTTGGTATTTTTACTGCTGAAATCTTCTGAATAAGAACTTTTTTGAACACTATTTGAATATATTTCAGTTCCAGAACCGCTTTGAGTTGCATTCTTTAGTTTGAATTTACTAATTAATTCTTTTAGCATCTGAGCTTGTCCAGATAATTCCTCGCTTGCTGCTGCACTTTCTTCTGCTGTTGCACTGTTAGTTTGAACAACATCAGAAATTTGTCCTATACCGATATTTACTTGAGCAATAGATTGTGCTTGCTCAGCACTTGCATCTGCTATATCCTGTATAACTTCTGCTGATTGTTGAGAGCCTGAAACAACATCTTCTAAGGCTTTTGCTGTTTCTGAAACGATTTTAGAACCATTATTGATTGCCTCAAGTGCACTAGCTATCAAAGCAGCTGTACTCTTTGCACTTTCAGCTGATTTACCTGCAAGATTACGAACTTCTTCAGCAACAACTGCAAATCCTTTTCCAGCATTACCTGCACGGGCAGCCTCAACAGCAGCATTAAGTGCAAGAATATTGGTTTGGAATGCAATGTCATCAATGTTTTTGATAATCTTACCAATTTCGTTAGATGTATTACTAATTTCGTTCATTGCACCGATCATTTTATTCATTTGTTGCTGGCTTTGATTTGTTGCAACACCTGCTTCTATAGAAATTTGCTTTGCTCTTTCAGCATTTTCTGCTGTTCCTTTTATCTGAGCTGTAATATCATTGATTGTTGATGAGAGTTCCTCAACTGAACTTGCCTGCTCGGTTGCACCCTGTGAAAGCGCTTGTGCTCCTGCAGCTACTTGGTTAGAACCAGATGCCAATTGTTCAGAAGTTGAATTGATGTTGTTCATGACTCCGTTAATGCTGTCTGTCATGGTTGTAAATGCTTTAGCTAAGTCACCGACTTCATCTTTTGTATTAACATCCAGTTCAACATCTAGATTACCATCTGCAATTTCTTTTGCAACAAGTACCATTTTATTCAGTGGTTTTTTAATTATATTACTGATCAAAACACCTAATAGTATAGATAAGGAAATGCCAACAAAAATAAGTATTAGCATAATACACATCGCCCTATTGGATAATGATGTATTGCTTTTTGCTGTATCAGCTGCTGCGGCAACTTTAAGTTTACACAATTGGCGATAGTTATCTTCAATTTGGAGTCTAAGATCAGAGACTTCACCATCAACAATAGCTTGTGCAGCTGCGTCATTTCCTGCTTTTTTATGATTAATGATTTCAATGGCCAGCTGATCATAACGGCTTTTAAGTGAAGAAAGGTTATCCAAAAGAGCTATTTCTTCTTTACAGCATAAGGAATCCTTGTAACTTAATAAAGCGGTGTTGAATTCTTCGTTCCTTTGTAAAATTCTATTTTCAAAGTCTGCGATTTGTTCTGGTGTTGTTGCCAATTGTATATCTTTAATATTTGATCTCATTCTTTGATATGACTCTACAATAGTAACCATTTCTCCAAGAGGTTTTGTCATTGTTTCATATAGCGCCGTATCCGCATTATCAATTTTTTTGATGTTAACAGCACCTACAATTCCTATAGCTCCTGCAATAATAGAAACAAGTATAAATCCAATAATTAATTTGACACCCACTTTTAAATTTAAAAACCATTTCATATGATTCTCCTCCTAATAGTTATTTGACACATTGTTAGTTAAATTGAATTTGATGAGAACTCCAGTCTTATATTTACAATCGTTCTGTTAGTCTATCAATGATAGAAACTAAATTTGCAATTTCGGGTTTAGTTATTTGTTCATCTGCACCGAGTTGGGTACCTTTGACTCTCATCGCTTCACTTATCAAAGAAGAAAATATAATTAGTGGTATTTCTTTTAAAACGGAGTCTTCTTTAACGAGCTTTGTTAATCTGTGACCGTCCATTAATGGCATTTCAATATCAGTAACGATGCAAGCAACATGATTTTTAATTGGATCACCTGAATTTTTTGCTTCAATCAAATAATCCCATGCTTCTTGACCGTTGTCTGTTTTTATAGTGCTTTTGTATCCTGATTTATGTAGGCACTCAAGAATCAGTTTGGAGAGCAACATTGAATCTTCTGCAATCAAAATAGTTTTGTCATTTTCTGTTCGGGCACCTAATCTTGACAAAGATTCTACCTGTATGCTTGATTCAGGACATATTTCTGCTACGATTTTTTCAAAATCTAAAATGGTTATTAGCCTGTTTTGATATTCTGCGATACCAGTTGCAACACCTTCATCTCCGCCATAAATAACTTTGTCTGGTTTCTTGATGGCTTGCCACGAAACTCTGTCGATTCCAACAACAGTTTCAACATGAAAAGCGAAGTTCAAGTTGTTGAAATGCGTTATTACAAAAACGTCATGTCCGTTTTTTTCAAACTCAGGCAGATTGAGATACTTCCCGAGGTCTATTACTGTGATGATATCATTTCTAGGTTTAAAAACACCTTCAACAAAATCATGTGAGTTAGGCATACATTTAACTTCTTGAGCCATCATGATTTCTCGTACTTTTGCAACATTAATTCCAAACAGCTCACCTGAAATTGTAAATTCCATGATTTCAAGTTCATTTGTACCAGACTCTAACAGTATTTTTGTTTGATTGTCATTATGCGAAACTCCCATGACTGATTCACGTCCTTTTTTATAAAACATAAGTGATATGACAAAATCATGCTCACCATTTTTAAAAATTTCTTTGGTCTTAAGGTGAAAAATAACACCGAGAAGTTCATTGTTCTTATATAAACATCAACATAGAAATAGTCAACACGTGTATTTAAATTCGATAAATATTCACATTCTAATATTGGAAAAAGGTTAACATGAAAATCAAATTTTGTCAATAGTTAATTATTTTTGTAGAATTGTGGAAATATTATATGAAAATGCAACAATCCAAGTGACGTAGTTTCACTTGTTTTAGATTTATTAAAATAGCTTTTTATTAATAGATAAAATTATAAAAGCCATAAATACAACTAACAAAAATAAGTTAAATTTGTTGGTTATATTTATGGCTTTTGCATATAATTACTGTTTACAAAATTCGACAAAATGTTATAATTGTATTATTAGTACTTAAAAGTAAAATGAGGTGGTAATATGCATAACAAAAGCTCAGTACAGAAATTAAAGCAAACTATAATATTTGTGTTAGTATTTGTTGTGGCTTTGCCCCTTAATATTATTTTTGTATCGGCTTTGACAGAGGAGGAAAATTATAAAGCCTCTCTTGCAGCAAAAGGTTTTCCTGTAAGTTATCACGAAAAGCTGTGGCAGATGCACCAATCTTATCCAAACTGGGAGTTTGAGGCGTTAAATACAGGTGTTGATTGGAATACTGCAGTGGCAGAGGAGAATGCTTCAGGCAAATGCACTGTTGATATTTCTGAAACTAGCAGGCTACTTTTAAGTAAGAGTTGGGGGACATATAATCAAGATGGAAGTTTTACATACACAATAATTGATGGAAGCCAAGCTAATCAAACAGGGCATTTAAATACAACACCGATTGCTATTGCGTTTTTTATGGATCCCAGAAATTTTATTGGAGATGTAAAAACAATATTTCAATTTGAAAAACTTGCATATGATTCAAGTGTACATACTTTAGAAGCTGTTGAGCAAGTTGTTGCAAATTCGTTTATGAATAATACAATCTCATACACCAACACATCTGGAGGAACAGTAAATACAGGTGTTAGGTATGCACAAGTTATTTTGCAAGCAGGTATAACTTATAATGTTAATCCATGTTATCTGGCAGGTAAGATTATTCAAGAAGTAGGAAATAGTGGCACTAGCGGAAGTGTTTCTGGTACTGTTTCGGGTTATGTAGGATACTATAATTATTATAACATTGGTGCTTATGCAAGTAGCACAGGTGATGCTGTTACAAACGGACTTAAACGTGCAAAGCAAGAGGGGTGGGACAGCCCTGAAAAAGCAATTACGGGCGGAGCATATTTCATCGCAAACAGTTATATATCAAAAGGGCAGAGCACAGCATACTTGCAAAAGTTTAATGTCAATCCATATGCAACTAGTCCTCTTTTCACTCATCAATATATGAGTGCTGTCCATGACCCTGCACAATCTTCATCAAGTACATATACGGGATATGTTAACAGGGGAACGCTTAATAATGTGCATAAGTTTTTAATACCTGTGTTCAACAATATGCCTGATGCATCTGCAAGCAAAGTTATACTAAATGATGCTACAAGGTATGGAAAATGTAATTCGGACGGAGTTAATGTTCGTGCTAGTGCGGGTGTAGATAATACGCTTAATCCAAAAACCGGATATAAACTTTATAAAGGTACTGATGTAGAAATTTTAGGGGCATACCGAACAACCAATATGAGCCCGATGTATTATCATCAGCTTTGGTATCCATTTTGGTATCATGTTCGGTTTACTGCAACCGATGGAACGATTCAAACTGGTTACGTTTTTGAAGACTACATAGATACAAGTGCAAATCATACTATTAATATTAACACAAGCAAAACCTTGGGTTACACTTTGTCTCCAGCAGGCTCGACTGATAAGCCAATGTTTATGAGTATTGATACAAGAATAGCAACAGTAGATTCAAACGGAAATGTTGTAGCAGTTGGGCTAGGAACAACAAAGATTGTTGCATTCCTTGCAAACGGAGCATTTGATGTATTGCCAGTAACAGTTGTTGAGGGTGGCACAACTCCGCCAGTCGATCCGCCAACATCAATTACTTCTCCTACATATGGAATTTCAGCAGGCTACTTAAACGTAATTGGGGAAAACACATCGGTTGCAACTCTTAAAAGTAAAATTAACGGTAATGCATATATAAAAGTTTTTGACGCCTCAGGCAATGATATAACAAGTTCTACCGATAATATTGGCACGGGAGCTGTTGTAAGACTTATGAATGGGGAAACAGTTTTAGATACTGCAACAGTTGTTGTAAAGGGAGATGTTACGGGAGATGGTAAACTTAGTGTTTTGGATATGGCAAATATTAAGTTGTGCTTACTAGGCAGGCAAACTTTTACAGGTGCTTATTTAAAGGCCGCAAACTACAATAATGACCCAGAAGACAAAATTAGCACTATAGACTATGCTCAAATGAAAACATACTTACTCAGTAAATAACAAAAGCACCCATAGAATATTACTTCTATGGGTGCTACTATTCCACAAAAAACTCCATCCAATTTTGGATGGAGTTTTATTTATTCTGCAAACGTTTTTACAAGCAAATCAATAGCGCCGTTAAAACCAATTGAGTCTGTGTTTATGCAAATGTCGTAGCTTGTAGGTAACCCCCATTTTTTACTGGTATAATGCTGATAATACGCGGCTCTGGCTTTGTCTGTTTTTTTAACCAAGGCAGTAGCATTGGTTTCATTTATAGACATCTTTTGCATAATCCTTTGTGTACGTTTTTTTATACTTGCACATATAAAAATATGAACACAGTTCGGGTTATCTCTCAAAACATAATCAGAACAACGACCAACAATAACACAAGGACCTTTCTGAGCATATTCTTCAATTAATCTTGACTGTTCAGCAAACATTCTGTCCTGTGCAGTCATATTTGTTGAATTCATACTGCTCAAAAAAGAGTTACCCATAACAAGTGAATACATAAGGCTATTTGCTGCCTTTTCGTCCAGCTCTTCAATTTTTGAAATGTCTATTCCAATGTTTGATGCGGCGACTTCAGAAAGAGAACGGTCATAAAAAGGAACATAAAGCTTTTTAGCAAGCTTTTCACCGATTTCATGACCACCACTACCGAACTCACGGGAAATTGAAATGATTTTATTCATATTAAGCCTCCAAACTATTCTTATGTTGATGTTGGTTCGTGCTTTTTAGAATTTTTACCTTTTTTAAATACAAAGATTGCCATAATGACAGACATAAATGCACTGAAAATATCAGCAATAGGTTGTGCAAATACTATTCCGTTTAGCCCAAACAACATGTTTCCGAATATAAGTGTTGGGATAAATACGAATCCCTGTCTGGATATTGCAAGAAGCAGAGAGGGAAAAGCTTTCCCAAGTGCCTGAAATGTAAACGAAAACAAAAAAAGCAAGCCTAAAAACGGAATGGAAATAAGATTATTCCTCAAGAATTTAGCTCCAAGTTCAACCGTTTGAGCATCATCAATAAATATTTTTACGGCATTTTCTCCTACAAAATAGAGCAAAACAGTTATTGTAATTGCAACAACTGTGCCTATAATGCCCGTGCGTTTCATAGTTTCCTTCATTCGGGCACGGTTGTTCGCCGCGTAGGTGTATCCAATAATAGGCTGAACACCCTGGCAAAGACCAATTGTAAGCAGAACAGGCAACATAATAATTCTGTTAACTATACCCAGAGCAGCAACAACAGTATCACCATATTCAACTGCAAAGTTATTTAGAACAATTGATGAAATGCTCATAAGAACATTCGTTAGTGAAGCAGTTGTGCCAATCGCTAAAATGTTTTTTACAATAGCAATTGTGGGATTATAATTTATTGGAGAAATAGAAAGGAATTCACTATGCTTAATAAAATATATGATGTAATATACTACACTAATGCAATTTGCAAAAATTGTTGCAACAGCAGCACCATAAACGCCCATTTTGAAATAAAGAATAAGTATGGGGTCGAGGGCAATGTTAATTACTGTTCCAAGCATCATTCCCATCATTGCTTCTTTGGACGCGCCTTCTGCACGAATCATTTGACCCATCGCAAAGCTTAAAATAACAAATGGAGCACCAAAAAAAATAGCACTAAGATATTGACGAGCAAATTTAAATGTATTATCACTAGAGCCAAGCAGATGTATAATATTTTCAATAAACACAGTGCCAATAATGGCTACAATAACTCCAACGATTATACAGCTATAAAATGAAAAAGCAGATGTTTTCTTAACCGTATCATAATCTTTGGCACCAAGAAGGCGAGATATAAAACTTGAGCTTCCCACACCAAACAAATTGCCAAATGCCATAAGAATCATAAATATAGGCATTGCAATGGTAACGGCTGCAACTTGATTTCGGTCGCCGATTTGGCCCACAAAAAAAGTATCTGCAAGGTTATATACTACTGTTACAAGCATACCTAGTATGGTCGGTATGGCAAGCTTTGCAATAGCTTGTGGCACAGGCATTGTTTCAAATATATATTGTTTGCTATATTTCTTCATATTTTTCCTCTTTCTTTATTACTCAAACATTATACTATTCATTTATATTAAAATCAACATATATAGTATTAATTATATAATCATTAAATGCGTCATATAATGGCGTAAAAAATTAAAAAAACTATTGACGGCTTGACGCAGATATGATATAGTTTCTTTACCTCTTATTGGAGGGTTCTTTTTTTGTGCCCTTAAAGTGCGTCTTATAATGCACAAGCAAGAGGGAGGCAAAGCCCACTTGGGCTTACATTATATCCGGAAAACTGGAGGTGCCGTCATGAGAGTACGAGTTACTTTAGCCTGCACAGAGTGCAAACAACGCAATTACAACACAATGAAAAACAAGAAAAACACCCCTGACAGGTTGGAGATGAATAAGTATTGCAGATTCTGCAAGAAACACACTCTCCACAGAGAAACAAAGTAAGCGGGAGGTAGTCGGAATGGCTGGTAAAAAGAAATCTCCTAAAGCTTCATCAAAAAAGCCCGAGATGACCAAGGAAGTTGCAGCCACTACCCCAAAGGGTGAAGAGGTAAATGCTGAAAATGCTATTGTTGAAAAGGTAGATAATACCGATAAAGCAAAGCAGACAAAAGAAGTTGCCAAAGCACCTAACGCAAAGACAAAGTCCGATAAAGCTGATAAGTCTGAAAAAGATAAGGCAGATAAGGACAAGGGTGGTAAAAAAGCAGCAAAGGCTGTAAAGAATTTCTTCAAGGACTTAAAGAGTGAGACAAAAAAGATTGTTTGGAACAGCAAAGAGGATACCATTAAAAGTACAGGCGTAGTTTTGCTTGTTGTTTTCTTAGTTGGAATTGGCATTTGGATTGTTGATTTCGGTCTGACTAGTCTTAGAGAATTTTTGTATGAACTTTCAAAGTCGAATGCTCAGGAAGCAAGGATTATGCTTTCTATGATGCTTTCTGGCTTGATGTAAGTGTAATGGAGGTAAAGCAATGTCTGAAAGCTCCAAATGGTATGTTATTCACACCTATTCAGGTTATGAGAATAAAGTTGCCACAAACATAGAGAAAATAGTCGAAAACCGTAAAATGCATGACCAAATTCTTGAGGTAAGAGTACCCACTGAAATGGTTACAGAAATCAAGGATGACAAGAAGCGTGAGGTTGAGAGAAAGATATATCCTGGATATGTTCTTGTTAAGCTTGCTGTTAAAGAGATTAAGAACGAGCTTACAATGAGCGATGATGCTTGGTATGTAATTCGCAACACACGTGGTGTTACTGGTTTTGTAGGACCTGAAAGCAAGCCTGTCCCACTTTCGGACGCTGAGGTTGTTGCTCTTGGAGTTGAAAAGAGATCGGTTGAGGTTAACTATGTTGTAGGCGATTTTGTAAACATAGTCGATGGACCACTCGAGGGATTCTCAGGTGTGGTTGAAGGGATTGACACAGACAAGAACATGGTTCGTGTTAAAATCTCTATGTTCGGCAGAGAGACTCCGGTTGAGTTTGAACTTGACCAGATAGAGCTCGTTGTCGGTTAACAATTAAGTTTTGGTAATTTGCGGGGTTCCGCTTAATTACGGGGCGTTTGTCCCTGTGGGAGGAGTGCTTAAAAGTGTACTCCGCCATCTACCACATTATTATGGAGGTGCAATAAAATGGCTCAAAAGGTTATAGGTTTTATTAAACTGCAGATTCCTGCGGGAAAGGCAACACCGGCACCCCCTGTCGGACCAGCACTTGGACAGCACGGCGTAAACATTATGGCGTTTACAAAGGAGTTCAACGAGCGTACAAAGAACGACATGGGACTTATAATTCCGGTTGTTATCACAGTTTATGCAGACCATTCCTTCTCGTTCGTAACAAAGACACCGCCTGCAGCAATTCTTATTAAGAAGGCTTGTGGCATTGAAAGCGGTTCAGGCGTTCCGAATAAGACAAAGGTCGCAAAAATTACCGGTGAGCAGATTAGAAAAATCGCCGAGCAGAAGATGCCCGATCTTAATGCAGCAAGCATTGAAACAGCTATGAGCATGATAGCTGGTACAGCTCGCAGCATGGGCGTTACTGTCGTTGACTAATGCTCCCGGGTGGGAGGAAAAATCCGATTAACCACTCTATTGGGAGGTAACAAACAAGATGAAACATGGTAAAAAATATGTCGAGAGTACAAAGCTCGTTGACAAAACAAAACTCTATGACCCTTCGGAAGCACTTGACGTTGCAGTAAAGACTGCAACTGCTAAGTTTGACGAAACCGTTGAGGTTCATGTAAGACTCGGCGTTGACTCACGCCACGCAGACCAGCAGGTTCGTGGTGCAGTAGTATTGCCGAACGGAACAGGTAAGACTGTTCGTGTTGCAGTATTCGCAAAGGGCGATTTAGCAAAGGCTGCAGAAGCAGCAGGCGCTGAAATCGTTGGAGCAGAGGATTTGGTAGCAAAGATTCAGGGCGAAGGCTTTATGGATTTTGATGTTGCTATCGCATCACCTGATATGATGGGACTTGTTGGTCGTTTGGGTAAGGTTTTGGGCCCTCGTGGTCTTATGCCAAGTCCAAAGGCAGGCACAGTAACAGCTGACGTTGCAAAGGCTGTAACAGAAGCAAAGGCAGGTAAGATTGAGTACCGCCTTGACAAAACAAATATCATCCATTGCCCTATTGGTAAAGTTTCATTCGGTGTTGAAAAGCTCAACGAGAACTTTGATACATTGCTTGACGCAATCGTAAAGGCAAAGCCAGCAGCAACAAAAGGACAGTATATCCGTTCATGTGTTGTTGCATCAACAATGGGCCCTGGTATCCGTATTAATTCTGGTAAGCTCGGTTCACAACAATAAAAATGCTTGACACATACCATTGTGTGTGTTAGTATATCAATGCTGTTCTTAACCAAAGACAGCAGGTGCTTATAAAGCGTAACGGCAAAAGCCTACCTGCCGAGGATGGAGCATACAACAGTTTTTAACTGTGATATTATGTATGTTAGCCCTTCCTGCGGTTTGTAGGGAGGGTTTGTTTCGTTTATAAATATGTACTCACGGCAGTTTTTATATCTGCCATAATGGTTCCAATTTTTAGGAGGTGAATTCGTTTGCCAAGCGAAAAGGTACTTGAAATTAAAAAGCAGGCAGTTGTAGAGCTTATAGAAAAGCTCAAAGGTGCATGTGCTGGCGTTATAGTTGATTACAAGGGTATATCTGTTGAAGAGGATACAAAGCTTCGTAAAGAGCTTCGTGAAGCAGGTGTTGAATACAAGGTTGTAAAGAACACATTGCTCCACCTTGCAGCAAAAGAAGCAGGTCTTTCTGATATTGACCCTGTTCTCGAGGGAACAACAGCTATCGCTATCAGCGTTGACGACTATGTAGCAGCAGCTCGTATACTCGGCAAATTTGCTGAAACCCACAAGAATTTTACAATCAAGAGCGGCTTTATTGATAACGACGTTATCAGTCTTGAAATGGTTAACAGCCTTTCAAAACTTCCGTCTCGTGAAATTCTTCTTGCAACTGTATGTAATGTATTTAACGCTCCAATTGCAGCTTTTGCCCGTGCAATTCAGGCAGTAGTTGATAAGAGCGGTGAAGCAGTTCCAGCAGCAGAAGAAAAAGCTGAAGCTCCTGCAGAGGAAGCTCCAGCAGCAGAATGATTTTAAATTAACACAACAATAATGGAGGTAAATTAAAATGGCATCTGAAAAGATTACAGCTCTCATTGAAGAGATAAAAGTTCTTACAGTTCTTGAGCTTTCTGAGCTCGTTAAGGCTGTTGAAGAGGAATTCGGTGTTTCTGCAGCAGCAGCAGTTGCAGTTGCTGCACCTACTGATGGTGGAGCAGCAGCAGCAGAGGAGAAGACAGAGTTTGACGTTATCCTTGCTGAGGTTGGCGCAGAGAAGATTAAGGTTATCAAGGCTGTTCGTGAAATCACAGGTCTTGGCCTTGCAGAAGCAAAAGCTATCGTTGATGGAGCTCCTAAGGCTCTCAAGGAAGCAGTTTCTAAAGAAGAAGCAGACACAGCTAAAGAGAAGCTTGAAGCTGCTGGCGCAAAAGTTGAGATTAAATAATTTAATCCATACAAAAAAGTCCTGCCCAATTCGGGTGGGACTTTTTGCATTTTAAGCAGAATTAATATTTAAAATGAGTAAAATGTCACATTTATCGTGTTGTAACCTTTACAATATGGGCAGAATAAATTATAATATATTGATAGTTTATACGGAGTGAAAACAGTTGAAGATAGCACCAAAACCTTATAAAATAGGAATGAGGAGTGTAAAAACTGCTATTGCGGTTTTTGTTTGTATGCTTTTGTATACCGCGTTGGATGGCATACATTCTGAAACTTTTGAAGTTTCCAATCCTATTTTAAAAGCACTTATATTTTTAGTTAACCGCAATGACCCAATATACGCATGTATCGCATCAATTGTTGCAACGCAAAGTACGATTGAAGACTCATGGAAAAATGGTAAAAATCGTGTAGTCGGGACATTTATTGGCGGTGCAATCGGGCTTGTTTTATTGTATGCAGACATTGCATTGTATAACAGACGATTTAGTATTATTATGGTTCCCATTGGGGTTTTGTTTCTTATTTGGTTTTGTAATATAATCAACAAACCAAGTGCTGTCTCGTTTGCGGCTATCACATTAGTTATTATTATGATTGAGGTTAGAAAATTTGATGATCCCGCATATGTTTATGCACTTAACAGGACGATAGACACTGCAATAGGAGTTTTTATTTCAATGGTCGTTAATATATCCTTTGGCAACCCAAAATCCTTAATTCAGGAGGAAACGACCGATGCTGGAGATAAGAAAAGCAATGCAAAAAGACCTTTCAGGAATGCTAGAACTTTACACACATCTTAACAGTAATCCTTTTACGCAGATTGATGATAGAATAAAAGATGTTTGGAACAAAATATTAAATGACACAAATAGGCATACTCTTGTAGCTTGTGTTGGAGATAAAATTGCTGCAAGTGTTACGCTTTTTATAAATGAAAGCCTTGTAAGAAGTCAACGTCCCTTTGCACTGGTCGAATATGTGGTAACACATCCCGATTATAGGGGTAATGGGTTTGCAAAAAAACTTATGTCAGAGGCACAAGAAATAGCAGAACAAAATAATTGCTATAAAATAATGCTCGTAACAGGGCAGAGTGACGAAACTGTACATAAACTATACCAAAAGGCAGGGTATAAGTCACAGGGAAAAACAGCGTATGTTAAAGAGTTAGAGGAGAGATTAATTTGACCGATAATGAGAGACTTGGAAATCTTTTATTCCCAGACCTTAAAGTGACTCCGCAAGAGATGGAGGAAAAATATCCACAGCGTAGTTTGCAGGAGGGTGCAAGGGTAACAAGATTCGCACCAAGCCCCACTGGCTTTTTGCACATTGGTGGGCTTTTTGCCGCTATGATTGCAAAGCTTACAGCAGACACAACAAACGGTGCGTATTATCTTCGTATTGAGGATACAGACAAAAAGCGTGAGATTGAAGATGGCGTTTCAGAGATAATAAAAGGGCTTAACTCTTTTGGAATTACTGCTCCAGAGGGCGTTGTTGGTTTTAATCAGGAAAAAGGTGACTATGCACCCTATCAGCAGAGTAAGCGTCGTAATATATATCATTGCTTTGCAAATGAGCTTGTAAAACAAGGTTTTGCATATCCGTGCTTTTGCACTGCGGACGAGCTTTCTGCACTGCGTGATGAGCAGGATGAGCAAGGGGTTAATAAGGGCTATTATGGTAAGTTTGCAAAATGTAGAGAGCTTACATTCGAGCAGACTGAGCAGAATATCAAAAGTGGTAAGCCATATGTGCTTAGGCTTCGTTCACAGGGTGAAGAAAATAAAAAAATTATTTTTGAAGATATGATAAAGGGTAAAATAGAAATGCCCGAAAACACACAGGATATAGTGCTTTTAAAAACAGATGGAATACCAACATATCACTTTGCACACGCAGTTGATGACCATTTAATGAGGACAACGCATATAGTAAGGGGAGACGAATGGATTTCATCAGTTCCTGTTCACATTCAGCTGTTTAAATACTGCGGATTTAAAGTTCCAAAGTATGCACATATTGCGCCTATAATGAAGGAAGAAGACGGCGGGAAAAGGAAGCTTAGCAAAAGAAAAGACCCTGAGGCAGCAGTTTCATACTATGCACAGGAAGGCTTTCCAAAGGAGAGTGCGCTTGAATATTTGCTAACACTTGCAAACTCCAATTTTGAGGAGTGGAGAAAAGCAAATCCAAATGAGCCACAAAGCAAGTTTCCATTTAATCTTAAAAAAATGAGTGCTAGCGGTGCACTTTTTGACCTTGCAAAACTCAACGATGTTAGCAAGAATGTTATTTCAGTTATGACTGCTGATGAAGTGCTTGAAAAAGCACTTGACTGGGCAAAAGAATTTGACAAGCCTTTTTATGAACTTCTTAACGCAGACAAGGACTTTGCAAAGGCAGTTTTAAGCATTGATAGGGGAACAGCAAAGCCAAGGAAAGACATAGCAAAGTGGAGCGAAGTTAAAGATTATGTTGAGTATTTTTATGACACACTTTATACTCCAAACTATGCACTTCCAGAAAATATAACTGAACAGGATGCAGTAAATATACTCAAAAAATATATTGAAGTTTATAACGAAAATGAAGATAAAGACCAGTGGTTTTCAACCATAAAGGATATTTGTGAGCCTCTTGGTTACACTCCAAATGTTAAGGAGTACAAAAAAAATCCAGAAAGCTTTAAAGGTCATGTTGGCGACGTTTCAACAGTTATCAGAATAGCAATAACATCACGCAAAAATACACCCGATTTGCACTCGATTATGAGCCTTTTGGGTAAAGATAAAATAATGGCAAGACTAAATCAGGCAAAAGCAACATTTGAGGGGGAAAAATAATGGACGAAATCATAATAGAAAGACCATCAAATTTTATTCATGAATATATTGATGAGGATTTAAAAGACGGAGTTTATGATTGCGTTCAAACCCGTTTCCCACCAGAGCCAAACGGCTATCTGCACATTGGCCACGCAAAGGCTATTTGCATAAACTTTACAACTGCTGAAAAATATAATGGTATATGTAATCTTCGCCTTGATGATACAAATCCAAGCAAAGAAGATGTTGAGTATGTTGATAGCATAAAAGAGGACATAAAGTGGCTTGGATTTGATTATCCAAACGCATATTATGCCTCAAGCTATTTTGATTTTATCTATGAATGCGCCATAAAGCTTATAAAGCTTGGTAAGGCATACGTGTGTGACTTAACTGCTGATGAAATTAGAGAGTACAGGGGAACACTTACAGAGTCGGGAAAGAACAGCCCATATCGTGATCGTAGTGCTGAAGAAAGCTTGGAGCTCTTTGAGCGTATGACAAAGGGCGAGTTCCCAAACGGTGCTCGTGTTTTACGTGCGAAGATCGATATGACATCTCCAAATCTTAATATGCGTGACCCTGTAATTTACAGAATAGCACACATAACGCATCATCAAACAGGCGACAAGTGGTGCGTTTACCCAATGTATGACTTTGCTCATCCGCTTTCAGATGCGGCTGAAAAGGTAACACATTCTCTTTGTTCACTTGAGTTTGAAAATCATCGTCCCCTTTATGATTGGTTTTTAAAAGAACTTGGAATTCAGCATGCACCAAGGCAGCTTGAGTTTGCAAGGCTTAATCTTAATTACTGTATCACAAGCAAACGCAAGTGCCTTTATCTTGTTAACAATGGCATTGTTAACGGTTGGGATGATCCAAGAATGGCAACAATCAGCGGTATGAGAAGGCGTGGATACCCTGCTGCATCTATAAGAGATTTTTGTGATAGAATTGGAGTTTCAAAGGCTTATAGTGTAGTTGATTATGGCTTGATTGAAACTTG
>Ga0074197_1001788_pt1 | contig 16779 bp, 12 predicted proteins | sample EPASupsiteSAE305_FD_64526 | JGI IMG/M metagenome (GOLD analysis project Ga0074197, IMG submission 64526) | Bioremediated contaminated groundwater microbial communities from EPA Superfund site, New Mexico - SAE3-05 reassembly with SPADES | ecosystem: Environmental > Aquatic > Deep subsurface >...
CTGATGGGCCCACCATCAAAAAAATCAGCTGCGTTAAAAACAAGGCTGTTCATAGTAATCAAAAGCCCTGCTTTGAAAAGCAGGGCTTTTGATTATTATGGCGTTTTATTGAGTTGATCCTAGAGCGGCGGTTCCTTCGCCCATTCATAATGGAGCATAGGGATTCCTTCCTCAGTTTCTATCCTGTCGATGCCCAGGATCCCGCCTCCGGGCATCTGGAAGTAGCCGGAGACCTCCGTAGGGTTAATAATCTTTCTTGTCAGAGTATCAGGGGCGTCAGCATCTGTAATTTCAAGTACTATTTCATTTGTATCGGGAACGATCCCTGCATACTGGACCAGGATAGCATTCGTCCCTACATCTGCTGTTATTGTTGTCTGGAATCCGATAAACGGATATTCGCGTTCGGAAAGTTCTTTCGTCCATTTCTCATCAGGATGACCGTGGCCGGACGAGCGTAAAAACCAGGCAAGGGAAGAAGTGACCGGTTCATAGATCAATCCTGCAGAAAATTTCCTCGAATCGATGTCATTCCTGTCGGACCTTATGGAAACAGCCTCTGGAATTGCAGAATACGTCTCTATTCCGTTATCATCAGTCTCAGTGTTCTGAAGTTCGCTTCTCCCGGCGAAATCAATGTAGAAATGGGATCCTTCCGGACCCTTGATCCTCGCTGTAATGGGGGCTTCTATCACCATAGTGATCCTTTCCCGGTAGTCCCCGCCTTTAAAAATAAAATCCATAGGCGCAGCTTTTTCAAAAGCAGCCGCCGGACTTGCGACATATAAAAAAATCAGGAGCAAGGTCAATAATATTTTTCTCATCGCATAAGTGTAACATAACACAAATCCTCTATAAAGGATTTGTGCTGTGAGAGGCAGAAAAAGGAAATAACTGAGGAATTGCAGGAGGCAAAAAACCACAAAAAAGGTGTGTCCGGTAAGGATCGGGCACACCTGGTCATTTCGGAAAATCTTATTTATCCAGAAGTTTTGTTATGAGTCTTGTGAATTTCTTTCCGTCCTCAACCGGCTCTCCCTCGCAAATAGCGGCAAGGCCAATAAGGATATTTGCCCACTCTGCGACGTCGGCATTTCCGTTTTTCGTCTCAGAAGCTATTTTCTTGATAAGGGGATGTGAAGGGTTGATCTCAAGTACCTTCTTTTCCTCAGGTACCTCCTGTCCCATGCTGCGGAAGAAGTTTCTCATCTGAGGAGATATGGGTTCTCCCTTCTGTACGAAGCAGGCAGGGGAGTCGACCAGTCTTGTGGATATTTTTACATCTTCCACCATATTGGCGAGAGATTCCTTGAGTTTTGAGATGAATCCCGTCTTTTCGAGCTCCTCTTTTCCCTCTGAGTTATCGAACTCGCTTCCCTCCGGCAGTGCAATGTCCTCCTGTGATACTGACACGAATTCATATTCATCGAATTTTCTGGCATGGTTCACCCAGATCTCGTCAACAGCATCTCCGAGCAGAAGGACTTCTATATTTTTCTTTTTAAATCCCTCGATCTTTGGTGAAATCTCAAGGTTTTTTATCGGGCCCCCAGTGATGTAGTAAATATTTTTCTGCCCGTCCGCCATCCTTGAAACATACTCTTCAAGAGTGGTCTTTTCGCCTCTGGAACTGTCAAGAAGGCAGAGCTTCATTATCTGCTCACGGTTTTTTGTGTCTGATATTATTCCTTCCTTGAGGACCATGCCGAATATCTGCCAGAATTTTTTATACTCGTCAAGGCGGTCTGATTTCATTTTTTTGAGCGCGTCAAGCACCTTGCGTGTAATGCTGCTCTTTATCATCGCTGTCTGCCTGTCCTGCTGGAGTATTTCGCGGGAGATGTTCAGAGAAAGGTCTTCGGAATCTACAACGCCCTTGATAAAACGCAGGTACTCCGGGATCAGCTCACGGCAGTCGCTCATTATAAAGACCCGGCGTATGTAGAGCTGAACTCCGTGCTTTCCTTCCTGGAAGAAAAGATCCACGGGAGGACGGGATGGTATATAGAGCAGAGCGCGGAATTCACTGGAACCTTCTGCTTTGTAGCTGATGCGATCAATCGGGTCTTCCCAGTCATGAGTCATGTGACGGTAGAATTCTTTGTACTCGTCCTCGCTTACCTCATTCTCCGGCCTTGTCCACAGAGCCTTCATAGAGTTTACCGGCTCGTTCTTTGTATCTTCTTTTTTCTCTTCTGATTTGTCTTCAAGATAGATGGGGTAGGTGACAAAATCAGAATACTGTTTGATTATTCCTCTCAGGGTCCATTCTGAAAGATAGTCTTTTGAGGCTTCGTTGTCCTTATCTCTTTCTTTCATGTGGAGGGTTATTGTCGTACCGTTTGATCCGCGGCTTCCTTCGATTATTGTATATGTGCCTTCGCCTTCAGATTCCCATGTCCAGCTCTTGTCAGAGCCGGCCTTTCTTGTTTCGACGGTGACTTTGTCAGCGGCAATGAAACTGGAATAAAAGCCCACACCAAACTGTCCTATCAGATCGCCGTTCTTTGAAGACGCGGCTTCCTGCATAGCTTTTACGAATTCCTTAGTACCGCTTCTTGCGATAGTGCCAAGGTATGAGACCAGGTCCTCCCGCTCCATCCCAATGCCGTTGTCGCTTACTGTCAGGGTTTTTGAATCTTTGTCTATCTCGATCCTGATTTCGCCGTCTTTTGCCAGATCTGAAAGATCTGTGTTGCTCAGGCTTTCGATCCTCAGTTTATCCAGCGCGTCTGAAGCATTGGATATAAGTTCCCGCAAAAAAATATCCGGGTTGGAGTAGACGGAGTTTATCATCAACTCAAGGACTTGCTTTGCTTCGCTTTGAAATTCATGTTTCTCAATATTCTGTGACATTCAATATCCTCCCTGATCTTGTCGTTTGATTTAAGAAAGGTTATCCGGGGCAGCAACATATTGCTGAATCGGCTGCAGTCCCGGAAATTTCACATTATTTGCCGGCCTGGATCATCGAACGAACCTTCATGAAATTAGAGATTATTCAACATGGATCACAAGGTCGTTCCCCTGATTTTCTACTTTTATCCTTGAACCGTCTGCAGCTTCACCGCTTATTATAAGGCGCGCGATCTGTGTCTCAAGCTTTTTCTGCAGATACCTTTTCAGAGGTCTTGCTCCGTAGATCGGATCATAGCCGCTTCTGGCTGCGATGTTCAGCGCTTCCGGCGCAACTTCAAGAACGATGTTCCTTTCTTTAAGGCGGTCTTCAAGATGCTTAAGCAGGAGCTTCACTATCTCGGTTATCTCTTCCATCCTCAGCGGCTTGAAGAAGATTATCTCGTCGACCCTGTTCAGGAATTCCGGCCTGAATTTGCTCCTCAGTGCAGACATTACCTCGGCCCTTGCGCTTTCGGATATATCGCCCGTTGATGCGTCCATGCCGTTGATCAGGTCCTGTGCTCCGATGTTGCTTGTCATTATTATTACACAGTTTTTAAAGTTTACAGTCCTACCGTGGCTGTCCGTAGCACGTCCGTCGTCTAGAATCTGGAGCAGTATGTTGAAAACATCCGGATGCGCTTTTTCTATCTCATCAAAAAGCACCACACAATATGGATGTCTTCTTACCGCTTCGGTAAGCTGGCCTCCCTCATCATAACCGACATATCCGGGAGGGGCTCCTACTAATCTGGAAACAGAATGTTTTTCCATGTACTCAGACATGTCTATCCTTATGATATTCTCCTCAGAATCAAAGAGCGATTCCGCAAGCGCCCTGGCAAGCTCTGTCTTTCCTACCCCTGTAGGCCCGAGAAAGATAAAAGAACCTATTGGTCTTTTGGGATCCTTTATTCCTGAACGGGCCCTTAATACAGCATCAGCTACGAGCTCTACAGCCTCATTTTGGCCTATGATCCTCTGGTGCAGTTCAGAATCGAGATGCAGCAGTTTTTCTCTTTCTCCCTCCAGCAGCTTAGTTACAGGTATGCCTGTCCATTTAGCTGTTATCTGAGCTATCTCTTCGTCTGTTACCTCTTCCCTCAGCAGGCGAGTACCGCCGGAAGTGAGTGCTTTTTCTTCCTCTTCAATTTTTCTTTCAAGGCCGGGCAGAGTTCCGTGGCGAAGCTGGGCAGCCTTGTTAAGGTCATATTCCCTTTCCGCCTTTTCTATCTCATGTCTGACTTTTTCAATTTCTTCACGCATGGCTCTGACCTTTGAAATATTTTCCTTTTCTGTCTCATACTGAGCGCGAAGAGTGTTCGCCTTTTCCTTGAGATCTGCAAGTTCCTTCTGCAGAGCTTCAAGGCGGTCTTTACTGGCCTTGTCCTTCTCATTTTTCAACGCGGCCTCTTCGATCTCCAACTGCATTACACGGCGTGATACATCGTCCAGCTCTGCAGGCATTGAATCAATGTCAGTCCTTATCATTGCACATGCTTCGTCCACAAGGTCTATGGCCTTGTCCGGAAGAAACCTGTCAGAAATGTACCGGTTTGAAAGAACAGCTGCAGCTACAAGTGCGTTGTCCTGTATCCTCACCCCGTGATGGAGCTGGAACCGTTCTTTGAGGCCTCTCAGTATCGAGATAGTATCCTCAACGTCAGGAGCCTCTACAATAACTGGTTGGAACCTTCTTTCAAGCGCAGCGTCCTTCTCGATATAGTTTCTGTATTCTTCCAGCGTCGTTGCGCCTATGCAATGGAGCTCCCCGCGAGCAAGCATCGGCTTGAGCATGTTGCCCGCGTCAATAGCACCTTCAGCCTTTCCTGCGCCAACTATTGTATGGAGTTCGTCGATGAAAAGGATGACCTGTCCTTCGCTCTTTTTTACTTCATTCAGGACTGCCTTAAGCCTTTCTTCAAATTCACCCCTGTATTTTGCACCTGCAAGCAGCGAACCCATATCAAGTGCAAAAATTGAGCGATCCTTCAGACCCTCAGGGACATCTCCCCTGTGGATCCTCATTGCCAAACCTTCAACGATAGCTGTCTTGCCTACTCCGGGTTCTCCTATCAGGACAGGGTTGTTTTTTGTTTTTCTGCTTAGTATCCTTATTACTCTTCTGATCTCTTCGTCACGGCCGATCACAGGATCAAGCTTATTGTCCCTGGCGGCCTTTACAAGGTCTCTTCCATATTTTTCCAAGACTTCATAAGTGTCCTCGGGATTGTCTGTAGTTACCCTCTGGTTGCCTCTGACCTCACACAAAGTTTTCAAAAATCCGTCCTTAGTAAGTCCAAAGGTCGCAAAAACCTTTGTTGACGGCGAAGAAGCTCCCTCTGAAAGCATCGCGAGGAAAATATGTTCCACTGAGATGTACTCATCCTTGAGTTTTTCAGCTTCCTCACCTGCATTGACGATCAGTTGCGAAAGTCTTTGTGATACGAATATCTTGCCGGCCTCCTGGCCTGCGCCGGATACTCTCGGCCTTTTCCGGAGGTCTATCTCCAAAGCGTTCCTGATATTTTCAACCGGGAGTCCCATCTTGCCAATAAGTTTTGGGATGAGGCCGTTCTCCTGGCTTATAAGCGCAAGCGCCAGATGTTCGCTGTCGACCTCCTGGTGACCATGTTTTATTGCAATGTTCTGAGCATCGTAGAATGCTTCCTGTGATTTCTGTGTCATTTTATTCATATTCATGATGATTCCTCCAGTATGAAACATATTAACCATTGCTGACCATTGTTTGATATTATATAGGTCAGATAAAATCAAACAACACCTAAATAGAAAAACTACAGTCGATTACAAACAAATATTTAGATTAATGACCTGTTATCTAAATATTTCGAATGATTACTTAAATTTACGTAAAATGTTATTATGGTTCAAAAAAAACGCTGATATTTCAGCAAAATAGGCAATATTTAGGAAATATTTAGTCAAATGTGCTTGACAAGTGGCAAATATAAGTTTAAAGTTGCATGGTCGGAGTAGATCCGATTACAATATTTCCTGTTGGGAGGCAACACATTGAAAAGCAACGGTACAGTAAAATGGTTCAACGCAACTAAGGGTTATGGATTTATCACCACAGATGAAGGCAATGATGTCTTTGTACATTTCAGCGCCATCCAGGGCGACGGCTTCAAAACCCTTGATGAAGGTCAGAAGGTATCCTTCGAGATCACACAGGGCAGCAAAGGTCCTCAGGCTTCTGACGTCGAGAAGATCTAGCCTAGGCTAGATAGAGTATTTCTTTATTAATAAGGAAATAAACTATTGGAGGAAGACAGCGGGGAAACTCGTTGTCTTCCTTTTTATTCCCCGTTTTTAGCTGTACTGCCAATGCTGCTATAAAAAATTCCTTTCGAATGAGCGGACTTTCGTAATGAGAAAAAATGAATACCCCTGGATCAAAAGTATTGCTCCGAAACCTATCTGGTAACCGATTTGTGAATATGTTCCTGTGCTCACGTCCACAGGAAAAATATCTAGAATAAAACCTGTTCCCCATTGAAACACTATTAAAAGGCCGTAGATCATCAGGTTGAGGAGACCGATGACTGTTCCAGTGTGTCTGGTGGGAGAAAGCTCCCTTACTGCGTTCCCCATAAAGACAAACGCTGCTCCGCTGAAAAAACCTGTCAGGAAGCCTGCGGCAGCTAATAAAATCATTTCCTTCGAAAAATATGAGGCTGCCATCCAAAATAGCCAGCTAATTTGCGTAAGGAGGCACATTGACAGGAACGCTCTTTTGCTGCCGCTTACTTTTCTGACAATAAATCCTCCAACCGCAGGCCCTAAGACCATTCCAATACTGATCCATGTGGCACATGTTCTGCAATCGTATAATCCTCTGCCAGTTGAAGTCTGGAGCCATGAAACAGCCCAAAGTCCCTGCAGAGTGGAAATTGAAGCTGCAGAGGTCACCCATGTCATAACTATCACCAGAAGAGGAAAATTTCCTTTTATAATTTTTGTTCCATCTGCAATGTCGGTTGCAAATCTTGATAACGACAGTGGCCTGGAATCTTTTTTCTCCTCTTTCAAAACCGGATCGTAATTTTTGAAGAACAGCATCAAGGTCCCTATCAAAAAGGCTGCTGCGCCCATCATAAGGTAGACGCCTGTGATTCCTAAGGAGTCCAGCGCGGCCCCCAAAGGCGCTATAGCGATGACAGTTCCGGAGTGGCCTATCATCATTATTGTTCCCACCAGCAGCGAATATTTTTCTTTTGAAAAAGACAGGGCGGAGTAGAGCATTATGCATGTAAATGCGCTTGAAAGGCCCAGCCCAGACATGGCCCTGCCCAGGCCAATGGTAAAGGGTGTGTGTGCGTAGGCCATAACAGCAGAAGCTAATGCAGCTATAACAAGCGATATGCCGCATGTTTTGAAAGAGCCGATACGATCTGCAACTGTACCCCATAAGACAAAACTTAATGCGTAAGTGTAAAAAAAGAGGCTTGATAAAAAACCTACCATTGAAGCGCTGATACCCAGTGTCTTTGCGAGAGGTGGCAGAACAACCACCCCGGAGATCCTCATCAGATTGCTATAGAGAAAAGCCAGCGCAAACAGAACAAAAAAGAACCACTTGCTTTTTATGACACTTACCTCCTTAGCATGCTAAAACGAATAATAAAACTATATAAAAGAAAGTGAAAAAAATCTTTTAATTTCATTACATGTAATAAAGCAAACTAAATTTAAAAAAATATTTAAAAAACATCTTGACATAAATCATATGTCAGACATATGATTTATGTCAAGTAAACCAGAGGTGAGGAAATGTTTGAAAAATTAAGCACAGAAAAAAAATCATCAAATATTATGAAACAGATTCTTGCTGCAATAGAAGAGGGCAGGCTTAAAGAATCTGACAAACTCCCAAATGAAACAGATCTGGCAAAGGAATTTGGAGTGAGTCGTTCGGTTGTAAGGGAAGCTATGTCCGGACTGGTTACGATGGGTGTAGTAGAAAGGATTCCCGGCAATGGAACTTACGTTAGGGGAGCAGAGAAGACTTTTGAATCGCGTGTCAGCGGTACCGCGGTCTTCTGGGAGCACCTTGAAGAGATGGAAAAAGTATCAGGTTCGTCTGACGCGTATATTGCAAGGCTGATCATTGAGCCTGTTATTTGGGAATACGCTGCGGGAAGAATGGAAATAAAAAATTTGAAGCAGTTGAAAACAATTTACAAACAAATGGAAAAAGCTATCGCCGAGGATGACCTTGAACACTACAGAGAGATGGACATAGATTTTCATCTGGAGCTTGTAAAGTCTTCGGGGAACAATGTTTTATTTGAAATATTCAAAAGCGTAGTTGCTCTTACCGGGATCAACAGATGGGACAAGGAGAAGATCTGGTCGGACAGCAGTCATTCGGTCCGCAAGAGCCTTGAAGATCACAGGGAGTTGTTGAGGCTTATTGAAAAGGGTTCGTCAAAAGAGGTCAGAGACAAACTTGAGTCGCATTTGAAAGCGGCTTTTTGGGAATACTGCAATAAATTTTAATGCAGCTTAGGGAGGTAATTAAGGTGGCAAAAGCAAAGTACTTGTATCTAAGAAACGGAAGTGTGTGGACGGGAGACACCGCAAACCCAAATGCTGAATCCGTCATTATAGGCGGCGGAAAGATAGTAGCCGTTGGAAAAACGTCTCAACTTGACAGACACCCCTTTGCTGCAGACGCAGTTCGTCATGAATTAAACGGAGTGAGTGTAATACCCGGAATGAGTGACTGTCACCTCCACGTCCTTACATGTGCGAAAGCTATGCAGTCAATAGATATGTCATCTGCGAAATCTACAGAAGACGTAATAAATAAACTAAGGGAACGTTCTTCAAAGGTCAAGCCAGGTTCATGGATTTACGGAACGATGTTAAATGAGAATACATGGAAAAGGCCAGTCCTTCCTGAGGCATTAGATCTGGACAGGGCGGATATTGATAACCCGGTTGTTATACACAGGGTCTGCACTCATGCATCGATTGCGAATTCAAGGGCGCTTGAACTTGCTGGCATCGATAATATGGATACTCCTGGAATCAGAAGGGATCCTTCAGGAAAACCAACCGGAGTTTTAGTTGAAGGAGCCCAGCTTCCGGTCCATTCTGCATTGAAAAAAAGTCTCTATACGGAAGAAACTCTTCTCAGCTATCTGAATTCTTACCTGAAACATGCAGCATCACTTGGACTGACAACCCTTCACTCCTGCAGCGCTGCAAGCCTGGGAATGGAAGAAGAACTGGGGCTATATCAGATACTTATGGATGAAGATCGACTCTATTGCCGGGTTTACAGCACGCATGACGAGTTGTCTGTCCCTTCAATGGGGGGAGTTTTGGGCAATGATTTTGTGCGATTTGAGGGTTTCAAACTTTTCCTTGACGGAAGCCTTGGTGCAAGGACAGCTGCAGTGAGTTTTCCGTACGCGGATGACCCGTCAACTGATGGAATGCTTATACATGAACTTGACGAACTGGTGGACAAACTCTGCGAATCGACTAGACGCCGTGATCACATACTAGTCCATGCTATAGGTGACAGAGCGATAGATCAGTTACTGGACGCGATAGAGAGAACATGCGAAATCTTCCCTGAACCGAAATACCCTTACCTTCTCAATCATGTAGAGATACTTCGTCCGGATCAGATAAAAAGGATGAAAAAGCTGCCTGTAGCCTGTGTTATCCAGCCGACTTATGTTCCTTCCGACATTGATATGGTACCGGTGCGTCTTGGCGAAAACCAAAAATATGCCTGTGTGTGGAAAGATCTTGTGAACTCCGGACTTTTACTATGCGGTTCGAGTGATGCTCCCATAGAGATTGCTGATCCAATGTGCGGGATATGGGCCCTTGTAAACAGAAGAAGTTATGACGGGACAAGAACATGGAATTCTGAGCAAAAACTCACATTGGACCAGGCACTTCACATTTATACTACCAACCCTGCACAAGCACACACTACATGGGACTGGAACGGAAGCATCACTACCGGAAAGGCAGCAGACCTCGTAATTTTTGACAGGGACTTATTTAAAATTCCTGAGATGGAGATACGCTGTGCAAAGGTAGTTAATACCATAGTCGATGGCAAGACGACATGTGGATATATAAAGGGCTGGGATCATTACAGGTAGGAGGATAAAAAATGAGCAGGTTTAAAACTGGAATATACAGTGTCGTCAATTTCAAAAACGTCGACATGGAAAAAGAAATACTCAGTACAGTTGATTCAGATGTCCTTCATCTCAAAAATGTTGAGGAATTTGAAGCAGCTTTGCCGGAGATAGACGGTCTCATCTGCGACATTACTCCGATAACACCTGAGAGGATATCAAAGATGGATAGATGCAGGATTGTGGTAAGGCATGGAATGGGAGTTGAGAACATAAACATTCCTGCTGCGACAGAGAAGGGAATAATCGTCTGTAATGTGCCTAAGTTCAACCTTGAAGAGGTTTCGGACCATGCCCTGGCCTGCGCTCTGTCTCTCATACACAGGCTTCCTCACTACACATGGAAAGTCACAAGGGACAGATCATGGAAGCTTGAGGATTTTCCTCCGGCAGACCAGTTCGGAGAGCTTACCATGGGGATTCTGGGCTTTGGGCAGATAGGTCAGATCCTGGCCAGAAAAGCGAAATGCATATTCAAAAAGGTTATTGTCTATGATCCTTTCATTAATAGAGAAATTTGTGAAGAGATTGGGGTCGAAGTGGTCGAAAATATGGACGATGTATTCAGGACATCCGACGTGATAAGTATTCATGTTCCCCTTAATGACGAAACTCGATATTTTGTAAATATCCGCAAACTGAAATTGATGAAACCAAATTCAAATATCATAAATACATCACGGGGCGGACTTGTTGATCTGGACGATCTTCAATATGCACTGCACAATGGCATAATAGCGGGTGCTGCGCTTGATGTAATAGAGGGAGAACCTGTTCCTGACATGGCACACCCTATATTTGACGAACCCGGTTGCATAATTACCCCGCATACAGCATGGTATTCAAATTCTTCTCTAAAAAAACTCAGAGCTACAGCTGCGGAAGAAGTCAGAGATGTCTACCTGGGCAAACGCCCTGTCGGTCAGCTCAATACAATTTAGGAGGCGTATATCAATGGACATCCACAAAAAGAGTAAAAGGATATCACAGTGTTCATTTGAGGGAGGGATCAGGGACATCTTTGAGGCTGCGCTTATATTACAGTCGCAGGGGCGAGAGATTTTTCACCTTGAGATAGGAGAGCCTGATTTCGATTCACCTGCAGAAGCAAGACGGGCCTGTGTTGACGCGGTTAACAGCGGTCTTACTCATTACACGTCCATGAATGGCATAGCTGAATTACGCGAGGCGATCTCAGAGCATGAGGCTAAACGCGGAGTCAAACTGGACCCCAGAAATATTGTGATCACCTGTGGTGCGGAAGAAGCCCTGATGTCCGTCATGCTTGGACTGCTTGACCCAGGTGACGAGGTAATTCTTCTTACTCCGTGCTTTGTGGCGTACAAAGAACAGTGTTACTTTGCAGGAGCGGTTCCTGTGGAGGTGCAGGCAAATCTTGGTGATTACTACGGGCTTGATATCGACAAGATAGCAGCATCTGTTACAGACAGGACAAAAATGATAATGATAAATTCACCGAACAATCCATCCGGTTGTGTAATAAAAAAATCTGACATGGATAAATTGGTTGACTTTATCAAAGGAAAAGACATTTGGCTTTTGACTGATGAATGCTACTCGGCAATTATATACGACGAAGAACATATCAGTCCCCTGACATATCCTGAGATAAAAGGCCAGCTTCTTTACGTTAATTCTGTGTCAAAAACTTTTGCCATGACAGGCTGGCGTGTTGGATATGCATATGTTCCTTCACAGGTCCTGCCCTGTATTTCAAAATCGCATCTGATGCTTACGAGCTGTGCCCCTTCCTTTGCACAGTACGGGGCGGCAGAGGCCTTCAAAAATAGCTCTGACTACACGGCAATGATGTGCAGCCAGTTCAAAAAGAGAAGGGATGTCGTGTCAGAAGCTCTGGAAAAATGTCCGGGAGCTGATTTCCCTTTACCTAAGGGTGCCTTTTATGTGTTGCCGTCAATTGAAAAACTTAAAATGACCCCGCTTGACTTTGCTCTTGGATTGATGAACAAATATGGTGTGGCTGTATCTCCAGGTGATGCCTTCGGGATAAAGAACAGGGTCAGGATTGCTTATACGATAGATATTGAAAAAGTTAAAAAAGCCATGGAATACTTCGTTGCTTACTACAACGAGTGTCTTAACAAAGTCACAGACTGAAAAAATCTGCAACAGATCGGCCCTGCCGGGGTTCGAAAGCAAAGGAGGCGTTTTGTATGAAAAAAGCAATCTTATTAGTAATGTGCGCACTAGTGGTCCTTGTTTCTGCTCAATCCGCAATGGCGGCAAAGGTATATAAAATGAAGCTTCACACTGTTGGGTCAGAGACGCACCAGGCACACCAGTCATTGTTGGATTTCAAGAAGTATGTAGAAGAGCAGACAAAGGACGGAGTACAGGTAACTCTCCATATCAACGCAGCACTTGGCGGAGACAGACAGGCAACAGAAGCCATGCAGCTGGGAACTGTGGAATGCGGAATCATAGGCAGTTCAACCCTTGCTACCTTTGCCCCGAGGTTCAATGTATTTGATCTTCCCTTCGCGTTCAAAGATTTTAAAACGGCGTACAAGGTCATTGACGGGCCGTTGTCAGAAAAATTAGGATCTGATCTTGAGAAACAGGGTCTTCGTATAATCGGTTACGGGGTCAATGGATTTAGAAATGTAAGCAACAACAAACAGCCGATAAAAACTCCTGCCAATATGAAGGGAATGAAGATCAGATGTATGGAAAACCCAATCCATATAGCCACATTCAAAGCGATGGGGGCCAACCCTACGCCGATGAGCTTCTCGGAACTATATACCGCCCTTGCACAAAAAACAGTAGACGGACAGGACAATCCTGTCGTGCTCACCTACTCTTCCAAATTCTATGAAGTACAGAAGTTTTATTCTCTGACCGGACATATCTTTGCTGTAGCTCCGCTGGTCATTTCCGAAAACTTCTTCCAGTCCTTGCCTAAGGATTACCAGAAAGTAGTGCTGGAGGCCGGCAAGCGTTATGAAGCAAGCGAAAGAAAAGCAACGGAAGAGCAGGATGTGAAAATGCTGGATCAGCTGAAGGCTACAGGAATGCAGATCAATTCACTTACTGATGCAGAAAGAAAACAGTTTATAAAAGCAACTGAACCTGTATACGCGGAGTTTGAAAAACTGATCACAAAGGAAGTAATGGATATCGTACGTCAGTCGCAGAAATAGGAACGTACTGACTAAGACGGGGATCTGTCAACGAGGTGTTACTATGATTAGATTAGGAGAACTGTATAACAAATTTGAGGAAAATCTGCTTTACATTTCCCTTGCATTCACTGTTGCGCTGATCTTTATTCAGGTCGTGATGAGGTATGTTTTTTCAAATTCCCTCTCATGGAGCGAAGAAGTTGCCCGTTACCTGTTTATTTGGCAGACATGGGTCGGTGCCAGTTATGCTGTCAGAAAAAAAAGGCACCTAAGGGTAGAGGCTCTCGTCGACAGATTCCACGGTACGCCTCGGAAAATCTTAGAATTGATAGTGCTGGCTCTTTGGATTTTCTTTGGTTGTTTTCTTGTTCTTAAAGGATATCAGCTTACAAAGATGATATCCGTGAGGGGACAGGTATCTGCAGCGCTTGGAATCCCAATGGCTGTTGCATATGCAGCGGTACCGGTTGGAAGCTTCTTCATGACGGTAAGGCTTATTCTGCAGGCATATTTTGTATTTACTGACAGAGAAGCGATAGGTTAGGGGGATAAATATATGGATATAGCTCTTTTGATATCTCTTCTATTTATTTTTCTGACGCTTAGTGTGCCCATAGGTATAGCTCTCGGTCTGGCAACGATGATCACTATGTGTTTTACAAGTACGATACCGGTGATCATGATAGCCCAGACGGCATTCACGGGAATAGATTCTTTTCCCTTGCTTGCAATCCCATTTTTCATGCTTGCAGGATCACTGATGGGATATGGGGGAATATCCAAAAGGATAGTTGATTTTGCTGAAAGCCTTGTAGGGTTTATGGTAGGCGGCCTTGCAATGGTCACAGTAATGGCCTGTATGTTCTTTGCCGCAATATCCGGATCGGGTCCGGCAACTGTCTCCGCGATAGGTTCCTTTATGATACCGGAGATGAAAAGCAAAAATTACGGTGGTCCGTTTGCCGCGGCTCTTACTGCTGCAGCCGGATCGATAGGGGTAATAATTCCTCCCTCAATACCGTTTGTTATTTTTGCTGTCATTTCAGGAGCCTCAGTCCTTGAATTATTCGTGGCTGGAATTGTACCTGGAATAATGATAGGAATTTCTCTAATGGTAGTTTCATGGTTCATAGCGAAAAAAAGAAATTACCCCAGAGCAGATCGCAACTATGGTCTCCATGATGTTGCTACAAGTTTCGTAAGGGCATTTTGGGCATTGATGGTCCCGGTTATAATACTTGGAGGTATATACAGCGGTATCTTTACACCAACAGAGGCTGCAGTAAGCGGAGTAGTCTACGCACTCTTCATAGGGAAGTTTGTCTATAAGGAGCTTGATGCAGTCACAATAAAAGCTGCGTTTACCGATGCACTGGTCGTAAACGGCGCTACGACTTTTATGCTGGGGCTCTCTCTTGCTTTTGCCACCTACCTTACCATGGAGGAGATACCCATGAGGGTAGGGGAATGGATAGTGAGTGTTTCAAGTACACCATGGATAATCCTTTTACTTGTAAACATGATGCTGCTTGTAGTTGGATGTTTCGTTGACAATATATCTTCGATGATAATACTTACTCCTATCTTCCTTCCTGTTATGAAGTCCATTGGTGTAGATCCGGTACATTTCGGACTCTTTATGACAGTTGCTTTGGCAATTGGGTTTATTACCCCCCCATACGGAGCGAATCTGTTTGTTGCATCAGCAGTTTCAGGAGAGAAGCTTGACAATATCTCCAGAAACATCCTCCCCTTTGTAATTGCGATGATCCTTTGTCTGATACTTTTTGTATATTTCCCTGTTTTTAGTATGGGATTGGTAAACCTGTTTGTGAGAGGCTGAAAAAATATCTTCGTATTTTTTCTTTGCTAAACCCCGTTATTTTGAGAAGAAACAGAAACTGGAAAATTTTAGAGTTTCTGTTTCTTTCTTTTATGTAAATTACCCCTTGCAGAAAACATACCATTTCGTCTATTGTTGACTGGTATTTTAATCGAAGTTTTTTAAATTTAGAATTTTTCGAGGAGGCTGTACCATGTCCCTTTTAAAAGATAAAAAGTTGTCCGTGGAAAAGCTCAGAAGAACGGCTGATATTGAGTCCCTTGGTTTTAAGACGACCAAATCGATCGGCAGGCTTGAAGGCCTTGTCGGACAGGAACGGGCAGTGCACGCTGTAAGCTTTGGCCTGTCGGTGCAGAGCAAGGGCTATAATATTTTCATGGTAGGTGAACCTGGAAGCGGCAGGACAACTTACGCAATGAAGGAACTTACAAACTGTGCTGCGACTATGCCTGCACCTGACGACTGGGTCTATGTATATAACTTTGACGAGCCCGGCACGCCGCTTGCGGTCAGTCTGCCTGCCGGCAAAGGAAAAGAACTTTCAAAAGACGCAGAAAACGCAGTTGAAGATCTCAAGTCTGTTCTTGCAAAGGCTTTTGACAACAATGAATTTGAGGATAACAAAGCCCAGCTTGTAAAGTCGTTCCAGGAAGAAGTAAACAAGTATATGGAAGAGCTTCGCAAATGGGCAGAAGAGAAACATTTTGCAATAAAGCGCACTCCTCAGGGTTTTGTAAACCTTCCGATGATATTTGCTCCTCCTGTTAAAGAAACTGATGAAAAGGCAGCAAAAACAGATAACACCTCAGAAGCAACAGAAGAGGCAGAAAACAAAAATGTGGAGCCTGTCCTGAGGGAAATGCAGCAGGAAGAATTCGAGGGCCTTTCTGAAGAGGAACAGGAAAGGCTGCAAAAAGCATCAGAAGAGATATCCCAAAAAACTCTTGAAACACTGAGATCCATTAGGGAGCGGGAGAAAGACCTCAAAGAGAAGATCAAAGAGCTTGAAGGCCAGATATGCAGGAATGCGATAGGCCCTATCCTTTCGGAGTTAAGGGCTAAATATGCACCTAATAAAAAACTTGAGGAATGGTTCGACGATTTTACAGAAGATCTCGTTGCGAACTTCAATGCCTTCCTTGCTGCAGCACGCGACGAAGCAGCAGAAGTAGATTTCACCCGATATGAAGTCAATTCATTCGTTTCCAATAACCCAAATGAGGGAGCTCCGGTCATCAGGGAGACAAACCCCATCTATTACAACCTGGTTGGAAAGGTCGAGTATGAAAGCCGCCAGGGGAATCTCTACACCGACTTCAGAAGGATCACCCCCGGGGCAATGCATAAAGCTAACGGTGGGTTCCTGCTTCTTGAGGCTGAGGAACTTTTAAGACAGTTCATGTCATGGGATGCCTTAAAACGCGTTCTCCGCTGCAGGGAGCTCTTTATTGAAAACCTTGGTGAGCAGCTTGGGTATATACCTGTGTCATCACTCAGACCGGAACCGATCCCCATTGACATGAAAGTAGTGGTAGTAGGTACTCCATACCTCTATTACCTGCTGAACATCTATGATCCTGAGTTTCAGAAGATATTCAAGATAAAGGCGGACTTTGACACAGATATGCCTAGAACAAAAGAGTCAGAAATGCAGCTTGCCCAGTTTATTGCGGGA
>Ga0074197_1000456_pt2 | contig 16776 bp, 18 predicted proteins | sample EPASupsiteSAE305_FD_64526 | JGI IMG/M metagenome (GOLD analysis project Ga0074197, IMG submission 64526) | Bioremediated contaminated groundwater microbial communities from EPA Superfund site, New Mexico - SAE3-05 reassembly with SPADES | ecosystem: Environmental > Aquatic > Deep subsurface >...
ATGTAGTGGGCGGTGCTCCGGGGATTTACAGTGCGAGGTACGGCGGAGAGGGTGCGAGCGATCGGGATAATCTTCTTAAACTCGTCGAATCATTAAAAGAAAAAAATCTCCAAACCTCACCTGCCCATTACACGGCGGCAATTGCGATTGTTTCCCGTGAAGGGGAGAATTGTGTGCACGGGTGGATGCACGGGGATGTGATTACTGAGCTTCGGGGTGAAAACGGTTTCGGATATGATCCGATTTTCATTCCAAGCGGATATGTGCAGACGTTGGGTGAGTTAGCGAGTGATGTAAAAAAAGGGCTTTCGCACCGTTCCAAAGGGTTGGAGTTGGCGAAGATTTTGATTGATCAGATTAAATTCTTACGGTCAAGATAAGAAACATAATGATTTCATTTGATGAGAATGAAAATGAACTTTTAGAGAGTGTTGAAAACGGTGAATGGGTGAGCAAAGGGAATGTAGATGAGCGGTTGAGGACATTGCAATCCTATATCAAAAACTAATATGAAAAAGCTGGATTCCCGATCAAGTCGGGAATGACGGGGAAATTTACGCCGTTCACCCTGAGCCTGTCGAAGGGTGTTTAGTTCATGGTTCGACAAGCTCACCGCAAACGGAAATTACTGCCTCTTCGTCATTCCGTACTTGATACGGAATCCAATTTTAAACTAAAAATCTATTCTTACTCCATTAAATTCTTTTGATGAATGAAAAACTTTTTGAGATTGATTGTAGTCTATGTGGAGATAGTCATTATTTATCCATTTAAGACGATTAATACTTTCTCCTTTGACTCTGAATATATCGGCAGCTAATGGTGTCTCATACAGTGTATCGTTTGCATTGGCTAGCGCAATAACTGATGTATAACTTGTAGTCGCGCCACATGAATAGAGGTAAACGATGGCTTTTTTCGTTTTATCAGGTGAATAAACATCGTACTGATCTGAACTACCACATAGACTTGTTGAAGATTCTTTACCGCGTGGATAAAAATTTTCTCCCATCCACATGTGAGTTATCAGTACAGAAATAATTAATAGATTAATGCCGATAAGTCTCCAAGAAGTAAACTTGTTATTTAAAATTTTTGTTAAACGATAAGCTATATAAATATTGAGTATCAGTAATAATGGTGATGCAAAAAAAAGTATAAAACTGATGGAATCAGGCAAAAAGTGGTTGATTTGTAAGCTAAAGGTACAAATTGCAATAAAGAGGACAATTGCTGTAATAAAACTCAATAGTTCTTTGTGCCACGTATTTGTCATAACGTTACGCCGGAAGCACCGCTACAAAATAAAAGAAAATGATTCCGACAACGATTCGATAAATCGCAAACGGAGTAAAGGTGTGGCGGCTGACGAAGGCGACAAAAAGTTTGACCGTTGCGAGGGCAAATACAAACGCCGTTATAAACGCAATGGAGAGCATAAAATAATCATCCACGACCATTTCATTGCGGTGCTTGATGAGATCGTAGGCGGTAGCGATGATCATCGTCGGAATGGCGAGGAGAAACGAAAATTCTGCGGCACTTTTACGACTGAGCCCCATAATCAATCCGCCGATAAGGGTCGCACCGGAGCGGCTGGTTCCGGGGATCATAGAGAGACTTTGAAATACGCCGATGGTAAAGGCTTCTTTGAAGTTCAGTTCAGTGATATCTTTTCCTGAATCGATGGGTTTGTCACGGCGAAGATACTCGAAAGCTAAGAATACTATCCCTCCAGCGATGAGCATAATACTCACTGTTTCTACTCCGAAAAGGGCTTTAATCTGTTTGTAAAACAAAAATCCCAAAGCACCTGCCGGTAAAAAAGCGACACCGATTTTCAGCCACAGTGTTTTATCCTGGAGGAGTCTTTTGGCGTATAAAAATAAGACGGCGAGGATACTTCCGAGTTGGATGGAAACCTCGAAGGCTTTATGGGCATTGGTTTGCTCCAATCCCAACAATTGTGAAGCGAGGATAAGATGTCCTGTTGAAGAGATCGGGAGAAATTCGGTGACTCCCTCCAGCGCGCCAAGAATCAATGCATCAAATAACGTCATTAAATAAGCTCTTTTTTTGATGCAATTGTACCATAGCCTCACCCCTTAAACCTCCCCTAACCTCAACTAGGATAAAATGCGCGGATTTATGACCATTTCCCTCAAGGAATTTTTGAATGTTACTTTTTACCCCCGGTCCTACCCCCGTACCTGAGTCTGTTCGTGTCGCGATGGCAGGCGAGACGCTTCATCACCGTACCCCTGAGTTCGAAGCGATATTTGAGCGAACCCGCACATTGTTGTTTGAACTCCTTGGGATGGATGAGGTGTTGATGTTGGCATCCTCAGGAACCGGAGCTATGGAAGGGGCAGTTATCAATCTCGCCCATTCCAAACTCCTCTCAATCAATTCGGGAAAATTCGGTGAGCGTTTCGGCAAGATTGCGCTAGCTCACGGGATTGCGAATGTCGAAATCAAGCACGAATGGGATACTCCTGCCAGTGTTGAGGAAGTTCAAGCGGCATTGAACGCTAACCCTGATGTCGATGCGATTGCGATTCAAATTTGTGAAAGTGCGGGCGGATTGCGCCACAGTGTTGAAGAAATTGCAGCGGCGGTTAAAGCACATAACCCATCCATTATGGTGATTGCAGATGGTATCACGGCGGTGGGCGTGGAGAAAATCGACGTCACTAATATCGACTGTCTGATCTCTGGGAGCCAAAAAGCGTTGATGCTCCCTCCGGGACTTGCGATTATGGGGCTTTCCAATGCGGCGATAGAGAAAATCGGAAGCGGTAAAGGGTATTACTTTAACCTCGCTACCGAGATCAAAAATCAGCGTAAAAACACGACGGCATGGACAGCGGCAACGACCATTACGATCGGGTTAGAGTCTATTTTGAATCGTATCAAAGCTGAAGGTGGACTCGATAAGTTGTACGCCGATACGGCGCGTCGGGCATATGCAACCCGCGAAGCGATGGTAGCAATCGGCCTCTTTATCTACCCAACCAATCCTGCCGATTCGATGACAACGGTAGGGGACGCTGAAGCGAAAAAAATCCGCTCAACCTTAAAACAATTCGATGTGAATGTGGCCGGTGGACAAGATCACATCAAAGATTCGATATTCCGTATCAACCATATGGGGCTTATTGCTCCATACGAAGCATGTTGGGCAGCTAACGCGGTGGAACTTTCTCTTGCTGCAATGGGCCGACGTACATATGACGGAACCGCGAACCGCGTGTTTAACACCGTCTATTTTGGACTCTGATATTATGGTATTTGAACACGAAATTCCTGAAGGGTCCAAGCTCTACTTTGCCGGAACGGCGAAGACCAAGCGAATCATAGAAACCAAAGCAAGCACCCTGTTGAGCGATGCCGGATTTGAAGAGATATTAACACCGCTCTTTTCGTACCACCAGCACATGAGTGTTTGCGATCAGCGTGAGCTTATCCGTGTTAACGACAGTGAAAATCACCCGATCAGCCTTCGTGCCGATTCGACGATCGATGTGGTACGTATACTTAACAAACGCCTCGGCGGCAATACGGAACACAAAAAATGGTTCTATATCCAGCCGGTTTACCGTTACCCTGCGGATGAGCAGTATCAAATCGGGGTTGAGATTATCGATGAGCCGAACCTTTCGGTAGCGCTCACCCAAGCGACACGGATTCTCAATGTTTTGGAATTTTCGCCGTTATTGCAAATATCCAATATCAATATCCCTCGAATTCTCAGCGAGATGTTGGATCTGACGTTGGACGATTTCCGTCATGTAAACATCGAAAAATTTCTAGCTCTCAAAATCGACTGGTTGACTCGATTGGTCTACATGCAGCATGCCGATGAGATTGATGTAGTTGCGGCAATCGTACCCGATGCGATCAAACCGGAACTCCTGAAAATCAAAGAGCTGTGTGAGGGGTTGGAATATCCTAATGTAGTTATCGCTCCCCTTTATTACGCTAAAATGCTCTATTATGACGAGCTTTTTTTCCGCGTGATCGAAGGAAATGAAATGTACGCTATGGGCGGACGCTACAAAAGCGACGAGACGGTTTCCGTCGGATTCGCCATTTATACCGATGCGTTGATCGACGCATTACACCAATAACTAAAAGTAGGATTGTTTATGAAAGCAGATTTAATAGTCGGTATCCAGTGGGGTGACGAAGGAAAAGGGAAAATTGTTGATTTGCTCGCGCAAAAATACGATTGTGTTGCCCGTTATCAAGGGGGACATAATGCCGGTCATACTATTGTCGTTGACGGCAAAACCCATGCACTGCATTTGATTCCCTCAGGTATTTTGAACCCAAAAGCGATCAATATTATCGGTAACGGTGTCGTTGTCTCTCCTGAAGCATTGATCAAAGAGATGAAACAATTTGATAATTTGCTTGGACGATTGTTTGTCTCTGAATCGGCGCATATGATTTTGACGTTTCACACGTTGATCGATCAAGCGAAAGAGAAACTTCGCGGTGAAAAAGCGATCGGTACGACGGGTCGTGGTATCGGACCTGCGTACAGTGAAAAAATTGCCCGTGCCGGATTTCGTCTGGGTGAACTTCGTGATGTGAGTACATTGACCAATCGTGTAATGGAATATTTTGAACAAAATAGTGCAATTTTTCAAGCATTGGAAATTGCATTGCCAAGCTGTGAAGAATTGACGGTAGAGCTTACGACATTTGCAGAGGCATTGGTTCCATTTTTGGCAAACACAACCCAAATGGCGTGGAAACTCATGGATGAGGATAAAAAAATCCTCCTAGAGGGTGCGCAGGGGACGATGCTCGATATCGATCATGGAACTTATCCGTATGTCACCAGTTCATCGACAATTTCAGCCGGAGCGTGTACCGGTCTTGGGGTGAATCCAAAAGACATCGGTAAAGTTACGGGAATTGTCAAAGCGTACTGTACCCGTGTCGGAAACGGCCCTTTCCCGAGTGAAGATCACGGAGAAATCGGTGAACGTTTACGCAAAGCGGGGCATGAATTCGGAACAACGACCGGACGTCCTCGCCGTTGTGGATGGTTTGACGCCGTAGCGTGTCGCTATGCGAGCCGTTTGAACGGATGCGATGATCTCTCTATTATGAAACTCGACGTATTGGACGGTTTCGATGAAGTTCAAGTGTGTGTTGCGTATGAAATCAACGGTGAAGTGATCGATTATATGCCGCTTGATTTGGAGAATGTGAAACCCGTCTATAAAACGTTTGCCGGATGGGATAAAACCGAAGGGGTTCGCCGATTTGAAGACCTTCCCTCAACGGCTCAGGAATATCTTCGTGCCATTGAAGAACTGACTCAAACTAAAATCGGTATGATTTCTACGTCACCGGATCGAAACGACACCATTACATTGTAATACTTCAAGGAGCACGTATGGGCAAGTCGCGTTATGCGCCTTTAGTCAAACTCAAAAAGAAGAGTCTTGATAATGCCGAACGTGCTCTTATCGGTGCGAATAACGCACTCTCTTCTGCCTCAGACAAACTTAATCGAGCCTACGAAGAGCTTTCGCTCATGACATTGCCTACAAAAGGCTCCGTAGGAGAGTTCACCCAAGCAACGGCTATGATTCATGCGCAACATCAAAGTATTGAAGAAGCTCAGCAAACATTGCAAACAGCACAGAAGCGTCAAATACAAATGAGAGATCGTTTTAAAGAGGCTATGGTCGATTTTGAAAAATTTAAATATTTGGAAGTTCAAGAGATGAATGGACAACTCAAACTTCTTAAAGATCAAGAGGCTAAAATGCTTGATGAGATTGGGACAATGACCTATAAAAGAGAGATTTTATGAAAATAATATGGGGAATAACGCTTTTCAGTATGACATTGCTTTTGGGTGCACCGGCAACGAAATCGTATGAATGTACGAAGATTTTTGAAGATCGCAAAAACGAGTTATTGGTAGAACTTGAACGTATTGATGAACAGAAGCAATCACTTGATTCACTTAAACGTGCAACCGAGGAGCTTCTCCGTAAAAAAGAGGCGATGGTACAAGGCAAAGATACCAAAGTCGATCAAAAATTGGCCGAGATCAAAGCCAAAGAAGCATCAATTAAAAAAATGGTAGAGGAAAATAAAAAAGTTTTAGACGAAATGAAACAACTCAAATCGGATAAAGTCTCTCAAGCATTTTTAAAAATGAAGCCGGCAGCTGCAGCGCAAATCCTCTCCGAGATGCCCTCTTCAGAGGCATCAGAAATATTGATTACCCTTAACTCTAAAGTTGTCGGACAGATTTTAGGCAAAATGAACCCGAAAAAAGGGTCGGAAATTACGGACAAAATGCGAAAACTACCTCAACCACCTAAATAATCCTCCATTTCCTCTAAGCGATTTGAGAGGTATTTTAGGGTAAAATGCAAAAAATTTCACTCAGGGCTGGCAATGAAGGTTTCACTGACACACGTACCCCATATCGCGACGCGAATCGCTGTCGATCTTAGCCGCAGCGGTTTGGTTACCATGACCAAAGGGCTTGAGACTACCGCCAAAGAGGCCGAGACCATCTTGAGCACTAACATTAAAAAAGAGATGGCTTTAGAAGAAAAAGTAAAAGAGATCGTCAATGCCAATGAAGAGCAGATCGATTTTTATCTCGCCGATGAGCGACAACTCTTTTTTATGATCAAAAAGAAATTGGCACCTGAATTTGGTGTTGTCTTGTCGTATGAAGATCGTTATTCGGATATTGCTCACCAGATTCTCGATGTACTCTACGAAGAAGATTTGATTAATTACGATGTGAGTGAAAACCGTATTAAAAATATTATTTTCGATGCAATCACCGGATCAATCGCCGACTCCAGCGAAATTGAATCGGCTGTTTATGAAAAAATCAAAAGTTACAAACGCAATTTGATTCCGGGTACGGATGAATACGAGATCGTGTATGAAAAACTTTATAAAGATGAATTGGTTAGACGGGGGATGGCATAATGCGTGATGTTTGGATTTATCTCGAAAACGGCACCTATCTCAGTGCCAAAAGTTTTGGTGCAGACACTACTGCTGTCGGGGAAATCGTTTTCAATACGTCGATGAGCGGATACCAAGAGATTATCACTGACCCTTCGTATGCAGGTCAGTTTGTTACCTTTACCATGCCGGAAATCGGGAATGTGGGAGTTAACAGTGAAGACATGGAGAGTTCTCGTGCTCACTGTAAAGGGATTATTGTTCGTCAATACCAACGCGATTATTCTTCGTTTCGTGCAGAGGAAGCATTGCATACCTTTTTGGAAAAACACGGGATTATCGGGATAACGGATATCGATACCCGCTATATCACTAAAATGCTCCGTAGCGAAGGGGCGATGATGATGATCGCCTCGACGAAGGTTTCGGATAAAGATGAACTCAAAAAAATGTTAGAGAGTTCACCTCGAATCGAAGAGATCAATTACATCGAAGAAGTGAGTACAAAAACCGCCTATACTCATCGCAACGGCATTTATGATCCGTTTAACTTCCGTTATAATGAGGCTCCTGCTGCTAAAGCACGTATTGCTGCAATCGATTTTGGGGTTAAACGCAATATCCTTAATGAACTCACTGAAGCGGGATTGGAAGTAGAAGTATTGCCGAACACCTTTAGTGCGGATGAGTTGATTGGACGTTATGACGCAAAAGAGATCGACGGTGTATTCCTCTCGAACGGTCCGGGAGATCCATTGGTATTGAAACGTGAACAAGAAGAGATTAAAAAACTGATTGAGCGTAAAATTCCATTGTTTGGAATCTGTTTGGGGCATCAACTCCTCAGTATTGCACATGGATACGATACCCATAAACTGAAATTCGGTCATCACGGCGGAAATCATCCGGTCAAAAACATTCAAACCGGGATGGTAGAGATTACGGCTCAAAACCATAACTATAATGTACCCGAGTCTGTCCGTGAAATCGCGACAGTTACCCATGTAAATTTATTCGATAATACCATCGAAGGGCTACGCTATAATAGCGGTCATGTTTTCTCGGTACAACACCACCCTGAATCAAGTCCGGGACCTAAAGAGAGCCGTTACATTTTCAGCGAATTTCTTCAACTTCTTCAACGTTAACTGGAGATCAGGGGATAAAATCTCCTGATATGACGGTAATAAAACCTCCAAGTGTTACTTTTCTACCCCTAATTCTGTAAATAAACTTAAATTTATTGTTAAGTTCCAATACTGTGAAAAATATTTAATAATTTAAGATTCTTCAAATACTCTGATTGCTATCATTAGAGCGTCTAATAGCCTACTTTTGTTACAAAAGTGTTAAGGGCATCTCTAAAAGTTGGAACTTCAACTCTTAGAGGTGCCCTAATAGGCTCTTATGCTTTGAATCTTTAAGGAGGTCGTAAATGGAGAATCGTCCATTGGAGTATGATTACACGGTTGCAAAGTGGTTTATGCTTACAACTGTTGTTCTCGGTATTGTCGGGATGCTTGTCGGCGTTATTTTAGCGTGGCAAATGGCGTTTCCGGGTGTGAATTTGATGGCGGGAGAGGGATTGGCTGAGTATACCAACTTTAGTCGTCTTCGTCCGTTGCATACTGACTCAGTTATCTTTGGTTTTACCCTTAGCGGTATCTGGGCTACTTGGTACTATGTAGGACAACGTGTTCTAAAAGTATCTATGGCTGAATCAAAGTTTTTGATGGTACTTGCTAAATTGCATTTCTTCATCTATTTATTGGTTGTTGTTGCAGTAGTCGGTACATTATTACTTGGTATTTCAACCGGTAAAGAGTATGCAGATTTTGAATGGCCGATTGATATCGCGGTTGTCGTGGTATGGGTTATTTGGGGTATGTCAATTTTTGGTTTGATCGGTATCCGTCGTGAAAAATCACTTTATATCTCTATTTGGTATTACATTGCAACATTCCTCGGAATCGCTATGTTGTATCTTTTCAACAACATGGAAATTCCAACGTATTTCGCATCTGGCGGAATCGGCAACTGGTATCACTCTGTTTCAATGTACTCAGGTACAAATGATGCGTTGGTACAATGGTGGTATGGACACAACGCGGTTGCGTTCGGATTTACTGTACCTATCGTTGCAATGATCTATTACTTCCTTCCAAAAGAATCAGGTCAAGCGGTTTATTCTTATAAACTTTCATTGCTTGCTTTCTGGGGATTGATGTTTGTTTACCTTTGGGCAGGCGGACACCACTTGATCTATTCTACCGTACCGGATTGGATGCAAACCATGGGTTCTGTGTTCTCAGTTGTATTGATTCTCCCATCATGGGGTTCTGCGATCAATATGCTCCTTACGATGAAGGGTGAATGGCAGCAAGTAGCATCTAGCCCATTGATCAAATTTATGATCCTTGCGTCTACATTCTATATGTTCTCTACACTTGAAGGTCCTATTCAAGCGATCAAATCAGTTAATGCTTTGGCTCACTTTACAGACTGGATCGTTGGTCACGTACATGATGGTACACTTGGTTGGGTTGCGTTCATGATTATGGCTGCACTTTTCCATATGGCTCCACGTGTATTCAAGCGTGAGATTTATTCTAAATCGTTGATGAATACTCAATTCTGGGTTCAAACTCTTGGGGTTGTTTTGTATTTCACATCTATGTGGATTGCAGGTATTACTCAAGGTATGATGTGGCGTGCGCACGATGAATTCGGTAACTTGGCTTACTCATTTATCGATACTGTAACGGTATTGCACCCATACTATACTATCCGTGCTGTTGGTGGTACTTTGTACCTCGTAGGTATGTTCTTGTTCGCGTATAATATGTACAAAACAATGACAAGCTCTCGCCGTGTTGAAGAGAGTGAACTTCAAAACGCATCGCCTATGGGCGCTTAATAAGGAGGGGAAAAATGTTTCACTGGTTAGAAAAACACCCGTTCTTTTTCGCGGTAGCGGTGTTCTTAACAATCGCGTTTGCAGGTCTTATCGAGATTTTGCCAAACTTTGCGCAAGCATCTCAGCCTGTTGTAGGGACTAAACCTTACAGCACGTTGGAACTTGCTGGTCGTCATGTTTATATTAAAAACAACTGTATGGGATGTCACTCTCAATTGATTCGTCCGTTTAAATCTGAAACTGACCGTTACGGTCACTACAGCTTGAGCGGTGAATATGCGTATGATCGTCCATTCCTTTGGGGCTCAAAACGTACTGGTCCGGACTTGATGCGTGTAGGTAACTACCGTACAACAGACTGGCACGAAAATCACATGAAAGATCCTGCGGCAGTTGTTCCGGGTTCTATCATGCCGGCATATCGCTGGATGTTTAAAAACACTGCGGATATTGATACTGCGTATGCAGAACAAGTAACCGTTAACAAAGTGTTCAATACACCTTATAACGCTGAAATTCCAATGGCAGATGGCACAAAAGCTACTGTAGCATTGGCAGCAACTTTGGATGAAGCAAAAACAGCGGCACTCGAAGAAGCTAAAGTGATTGCAGCTGATATGAAAGACCAAGACGTTAAAGATGCGGTAGCAGCGGGTCAAATCCCTGAAATCGTAGCGATGATCGCGTATCTTAACAGTTTAAAATAAGGATGATAGCGTGGATATAGGTACGATTCAAGCGTATGCTTACTTTTTCTTCGTTGCGTTTTTAGTGGTGGTGTTGTACTCGTACATTTATCATCTCTACAGTTCGCAATGGAAAGGGAAGCGCGATTATGAAAAGTACGGCAATATCGCGCTCCATGACGAGATTACTGATCAGCCGATTGAAGAAATCTCAAAAAACGATGATAAAAAAGTAGGAGGCATAAATGAATAAGACAGTACTTGCTGCTATCATAGTTGTAATTGCAATGCTTGGCTTCACCTATGTCGCTGTCGGAATGGCCGGCGGTATGGGTGGAGAAGGTGACTGGGTTAATAAACTCGCCGTATTAGGTGCAGTTGTACTCGTTATCGTAACATCATTTGTAGTTACCAAATATGTTCGACAAATGCAGTTTGATAAAGCGAGTGGTAAACTTGCGGATGAAAACTGGGACGGAATCGGAGAATATAAAAACGAACTTCCTTTTGGATGGGCGGTTATTTTCTTGGGTCTCACTATTTGGGCAATCTGGTATTTCCTTGCGGGATATCCGGTTAATGCGTATTCACAAATCGGTGAATACAATGAAGCTGTAGCGGCGCACGATGCAAAATTCGAAGCGGAACATGCTAATATGGATGAAGAGACACTCAAAGAGATGGGTGGATCAATCTTCATCGTACAATGCGCACCGTGTCACGGTCTTCAAGCAGACGGTATCGACGGTAAAGCGGCGAACTTGAATGCACGTTTGGAAGAAAAAACGATTAAAGACGTTATCAACAAAGGTTCAAACAACCAACTTCTCGGTATGGAAATGCCTATGCCGGATCGTAATGGTTTGATGAATGCCAATACTGGCGCTTTGGTTACCGATGCAGAGATCGATGCGGTAGCTAAATATGTTGCTGGCGGAATGAAAGGCACAGAAGGTGCTGACGTATTTGCCGGTACATGTGCTGCTTGTCACGGAGCTGATGGTAAAGGTGTCGATATGGTTGGACCAAGCATTGCTGAGTTCAATCCAACTTTGGTTGCCAATGTTCTTAAACATGGTAAAAAAGGTGCTATCGGTGCAATGCCTGCATTCAACAATTTGACTGAAGCTCAAGTAAAAGCGCTTGGTGCGTATGTCACCAGCCTTAGCAAATAAGGAGAGTCATAATGGAAAATCGTGGTATTTTTACATTGGACGGTATTACCGGTATGTTAATCGCAACTGTATTGCTTCTCTCTATCCTCGTCGGTTTGACCGTATGGGGATTGGGTGTTCAACAAGGCAGTGCAGCGAACTATTACCAAGTTGAAAATGAAAAAGACATCAAGATGTTCAGCACCGAAAACGCTGCACATCGTGTTGATGTAAAATAAGGGGTTTAATATGGCAAGTATCATGGATAAACTCATCACAATCGCATTAGTGGTTTCTGCAGCGGTAACGTTGTGGGCGGTTATAACACCAAATCACCTTTACGTCGGTTAAGGGTAGCTTTTGTTACTCTCACGAGGGCTAGCGGCCCTCACCCTCACAATTCTATTCTCACTATCTCTTCATGCTGAATATTTATATAAAGATGATGTTGTCAAAAATCCTCAGTTTTCTGAGCAAATTAATGCCATCGGTGCGGAACTCAAAGCCAAAACAGGGGTGTCTCTCTATCTGGTTATGGTACGTGATACGGAAGAAAATCAGAGCATTGCTGATTTCGAAAAACAACTCTCCACTGAGCTCAAAGAGCCTGCTGTGATTATGACGTTTATCGAGCTCAAGCAAAAAGTGGATATTTTGGCGCGTCCCGTCTCTTTATACGAATATTTTAACAAAGCTCAAGTTTTAAGTCCGAACGCAACTTTTATGGGTTCGGTTGTAAGTGCAGTTATGTTTGCACGCAGTTTTGGTGAAGCCTCAGAACTTATCAGTAATCGGGGTGGAACAATTTTGCCGATTTTGGCAGAACGAGCCAAAGGTGCGGAAATTGTCTCTAAATATTCGGTGGCAATGTTCAACGGTTACAGCGATGTTGCCGAGCAAATCGCGGCGCATCACAATGTCACCTTAAGTTCATCTGCGGGTAGCGGCAGTAAAAATTTCATCGATATTTTGAGAGTCATATTTTACGGTATCATTCTTTTCGCAATTTTCAAATATTTGCGCGGAAAATATTTGCGTAGAAAAGAGGACTCTTCTAATGTTTAAAAATCCCGGAACAAAATGGCCGATTATCATTGGGCTCTCTATTGTCGGTGTGATCGGTGCATGTGTCGTAACGATCAAGGCCGCACTCAATAATCCGGTAGAATTGTCCAATTACGGGATGCAGGGGTATCATCAGTATGATGCCAATGCGAACGATATTATCAATGCAAAGATAGCGTTTGACCAAAATTACACGATTGCCTTTTTAACACCTCAGATCGTTGAGAAAGGTTCAATTATTGAATACAAAGTAAGCGATAAATCAGGTAAAGCAGTCAATGATGCAAAGGTAGAGGTAATCCTCACCCGCCCTGATTTAAAAGAGTTCGATATGAATCTCAGTAATCCGAGCGTAGCAGAGGGAAAATATACCTTTGCTCCGGTCGATCTCCCAAAAGTGGGTCGATGGGACATTATGGCTAAGGTGTCTGTCGGGAGTGTTCAACGTTACTACAACCTCAAAGCTGACACCCGTAATCCGAATACCTTCGAGTTTTAATTTCCCTTACCCGTTCGCCCTGAGTGGGCCAAAGGGTTCTTCTCACGTCATCCTATAGACTCGTCATTCCGTGTTGCGACACGGAATCCATCTTGTCATTTTGCCATCTTCTATCACAATTTCTCATAATTTTTGTATAATAAGAGTTATTCAGTAGGTTGCCATTGGATGCAATTGAAGCTATAGAAAAAAGAGACAAAAAATAAAATTTTTCATCCTGTCATATTTTCCGCCATTTTTGAGCGACGGGGTACAATGAAGCAAAATTTTAGGAATCACCGATGAACGAACTCACCGCCTCTATCGACGAAACGATCAAAACCAAAATCTACACCATTCGCGGTATGCAGGTGATGTTGGATAGTGATTTGGCGGAGCTTTATGGGGTAGAAACTAAAAATCTAAATAGAGCCGTAAATAGAAATAGTGACCGATTTCCTAAAAACTTTATGTTTCAGTTGAGTGAAGAAGAGCATCAAAACTTGAAGTCGCAATTTGCGACCTCAAGTTTAAGTGATTCTTTAAGGTTCCAAAATGGCACCTTAGACGATGAAGAATCTTTAAGGTCACAATTTGTGACCTTAGAAAATAGTAGAGGTAAACATAGAAAATATTTGCCTTACGTGTTTACAGAACAGGGAGTAGCGATGCTCTCGGCGGTACTACGAAGTCAGAGCGCAGTGCAGATGAGTATCCATATCATCAATGCTTTTGTAGAAATGCGAAAATTTATCTCAAACAATGCCTTGATATTTCAAAGACTTGATTCATTGGAGCAAAAACAATCCAAAACGGATGAAAAAGTTGAGGCGATATTCAATGCCATCGAAGACAGATCCATTAAACCGAAACAAGGTATTTTTTATGATGGGCAGGTGTACGATGCGTATCTGTTTGTATCGGATCTCATTAAAAGTGCCAAAGAGAGCATCATTCTGATCGACAACTATGTCGATGAGAGTGTTTTAACGTTGCTATCCAAACGAGATATGAAAGTAAATGCGACCATCTACACCAAAAATATCACGAAACAGCTCGAACTTGATTTACAAAAATACAATACACAATATCCAACGATAGAGCTAAAAAAGTTTGATTCATCCCATGATCGCTTTTTATTGATCGATGAAAAGGAAGTGTATCATATCGGAGCGAGTTTAAAAGATTTAGGAAAAAAATGGTTTGCTTTTTCGAAGTTAGATATGGGCGCATTAAATATATTAGAAAAGTTGAACAATGAATAGAGAATGTATCGTTTATCCTACTGCACGATGTGTTCGTGAAGCGGTAGCTCAGTGGAGTGAGGGCTTTCTCCCCCATACAATGACTATGGGAGAGTTTCTTTCACGTGCCTATGTCTCTGTGGGAAAGATCGTACCGGATGAGGATCTACGCCTTTTGGCAATGCACGAGGCATCCGATTTTTCAGGATTTACGGCACTCAACATCGAGCGTAATTTTTTCAGTTTTATCCAAAATTCGGAGTACCTGTTCCGTTTCTTCGAAGAGCTCTCCTCTGAGCAAGTCTCAGTAGAGACTCTCCAGTCTGTCGATGTCTACGGTGAATACGAAGAGCATATTGCGATACTCAAACGTCTGCGTGAGCGCTACAACGAGATATGCACTCGCGAGGGGTGGGCGGATCGGATTTTTAACTCTGAACATGCGACTTTACAACACGATTTTCTACGCAATTTTGATTCGATTACGATTGTGGTTGAAGGGTATTTGAGCCGTTATGAGATCGCTTTGCTGCAAGAGTGCGCCAAGCATTTGGAACTGACTCTGCTCTATAACACGACAGCGTATAACCGCAAAATGACGGCGCGGTTTGAGGAGATGGGGTTTGAGCTTAAAGAGGATATGGAATATCGGCTTTCCCTCAGTGAGATACGGATTATAAGTGAGCAGCTTCTTAGCCTGAACCGTTCAGTCACGTGTGAAGTCTTTCATATCAGACTGGCGCAAATCGGATTTATTAAGGCTTCCGTGGAGGCATTTGTAGAAGGGGGGATTGCACCGGAGAAAATCGCCGTTGTTCTCCCTGATGAAGATGCGGCGCAGATGTTAAAAGAGTTCGATAGTGAAGGAAATTTTAACTTTGCGATGGGGAAGCCATTTTCTAACAGTACTATGTATCGTGAGTTGGAGAGTATAACCCTCTTTTTGGATGAAGCAAGTGTCTTAAATCGAGAGCGTATCCGAAATATCAAAAGCGATGTTATCGATTGGTTCAAAGCTCGCTATGCTCAAAAATTCCAGTTTTCACAACTCGAAGAGTTGATTGTATTATGGGAAGATTCTGATGCGGAGTCGATCGAAATAATCCAAGATGAACTACATCGTTTTAGCCATCTCACCCATGCGTTGGAGCAAATGGATTTTAGAGCGGTGTTTCGAATCTTTATGAACCGTTTGCGTCAGCGGAGCATTGATGATGTCCGAGGCGGCAAGGTAACCGTGATGGGATTGTTGGAAACGCGGGGTGTTGCGTTTGATGGGGTCGTGATCGTTGATTTTAATGAAGGATACGTTCCGCATAAGAGTGAAAAAGATCTTTTTTTAAATTCTAAAACGCGAGAATATGCAGGTTTACCCAGCGCACATGATCGTGAATCGCTCCAAAAACATTACTACTCTATCCTCTTTAACCGAGCTAAAAAGGTAGCTATCGGATGTGTCCAAAATACTGAATCGGTACCGTCACGGTTTTTGCTTCAGCTTGGGATCAAGAGCATTCCATCCGTATACCGATACGAAGAAGTTTTGTTTCCTGCAGCATGTTTTAATGAACGACAGGTTCGAATGTATGAGAGTGAATACGACTTTACGGCTCAGCCGCTCTCTGCAAGCGGTATTAAAACTTTTTTGAGCTGCAAAAGACAATTTTACTATCGCTATATTGAACACTTACGTGATCATGAACTGCCGCGTGATCTTTCAGAGGAGAGAGACATTGGTAATGAACTCCACAGTGCTTTGGAGAGAGTGTACAAACTCCAAGAGCAATATCCCAGTGCAGCTCGGATCAAAGAGGCACTTTATAGCTTGTGGGAAGAAAAAAAATCGAATGATTCGCTGGAACGGTATATGAAACGGCTATGGATTGATAAGTTAGATCCGTTTTATGCCTGCGAAGCATCACGATTTACTTCAGGTATGAGGGTTCTTTACACCGAAAAAGAGGTGAGTGTTGAAGTAGAGGGGATACGACTCAACGGTAGGATCGACCGGATCGATGAAAATGGCGGTGAACTCGAAGTGATCGATTATAAAAGCGGCAAATATCCTGACACTGATAAAGAACCCAAAGAGAGCGATGTTGATTATCAGCTTAGTGTTTATGCTCTTCTCGCTGGGGAGCTGGGGAAAGTGGCGCGATGCGGCTATTATGATCTTGGGAAAGGGGAACTAAAATTCGAACAGTTTTTGGAGGCAAAAATCACCAAGCTGAGAGAGATTTTGGTAACTATGGCGTCAGAGAGAGTCTGG
>Ga0074197_1001789_pt1 | contig 16763 bp, 15 predicted proteins | sample EPASupsiteSAE305_FD_64526 | JGI IMG/M metagenome (GOLD analysis project Ga0074197, IMG submission 64526) | Bioremediated contaminated groundwater microbial communities from EPA Superfund site, New Mexico - SAE3-05 reassembly with SPADES | ecosystem: Environmental > Aquatic > Deep subsurface >...
CATCAACGATATCCAATGCAGGCTCATACGTAAAATTCTCTTTGAGATATTTTCCCGCGTAAAGCCCGATCCCTTCATCCATAAAAAATGCGTTTCCCGAACCGATTAGGGCTACTTTAGCGTCCATTTGTTTCCTTTTGTAATTATTTTCTTATCGAATCGTTTGCTCATAGTATCTCAGACTCATTTTCCTCTAACAACTTTTTAAACTCCTCTTTGTTTGGCAAAACGGTGAGGTACTTACTGGCATAGATTTGATTATTCTCTTTTGGCAAGGTCATCTCTACGAGCGATTCGCTTTTGTCTTTACAAAGGATGATACCGATCGTCATATTTTCATCGTCTGTTTTTTCGCATCGGTCGAAATAGTTAACATACATCATCATTTGACCAATATCTTGATGCTTCAACTCACCGATTTTTAGATCAATCACGACAAACGACTTTAAAAACCGATTGTAAAAAACCAAATCAACCGCAAAATGCTTCTCATCTATCGTAATTCTCTTTTGCCGTGCTACGAATGTAAACCCTTTGCCCAGTTCCAATAAAAAATGCTCCAATTTGTCGATAATCCGAGATTCCAGTTCGCTTTCGCTGTAACTTGCTTGCACAGGCAATCCAACAAACTCTAAGATATACGGGTCTTTGATCACATCGCTAACTGCCTCGATCAAATGCCCTTGCGTAGATAGCTCTTTGACTTTTGATTTGTCCAAGCTCAGTTTTAATCTCTCATACAGCCCGCTATCAAACTGCCGTTTAACCTCTCGCAATGTCCAACTGTTGGCGATAGCTTCTATCTCATAAAAATTTCTCTCATCAGGGTTATCGATTCGGGTTAAAAAGATGTAATGCGACCAGCTGAGTTTGAATTTCGGAGACAGTGTCTCGGATTTTTGAAATGCGAGATAAAACCGTCGCATATTTTCCAAATTATCGACCGAAAACCCTTTCCCAAACTCTCTGATAAGCTCATCAGAAAGATTTTTTAAGATCGCTTTCCCATAAGCTGCACGAGACTCACCGTGTTGTTCTTCCTCGACAATCCGTTTTCCTATCTGCCAATAGGTTTGCGTCATCGTGGTATTAATCGTATTATAAACGTGCGTTCTGGCTTGATGGAGGAGTGTTTTAATCTCATCGTAAAAGTGGTTTTGTTTATCGATGTTACTCATTTAGTTCTCCTCTGTGTTGTGAAGTGCATAGTAGAGTTGCCCTAGCGCAATCGATCCATCATTAATCGGCGTTTGCTGTTGGGCATAAAATCGCCCCTCACCGAAGCGGCGATAGAGCCGTGCCATCAACGCACGGTTTTGAAAGACCCCTCCTCCGACAACAATCGGAAGTTCAGGGTATAAAGCGGCATAATAGCTCATTATCGCCTCGATCGTCGAGAGGAAACGGCTGGCAATAATCCCTTTAGCATCAGGATCAGAACCCAAACGCATAATGTGTTTGACCATCGGTGCAATATCAATCTCACTATCTATAACGATAAATTCAAAAGGTTCGGTAATCGAATCAGCCACAAACGACTCCATCATCATCCCCCCCTGCCCCTCGTAATCAAGATTCTGGATAAATCCCCCCAACGAGGCTACGGCATCAAAAAGCCGCCCCATCGATGAACTGCGGGGAGCATTGATATTTTTAACCCACATATGGTGAAGGGTTCGGATTTCATGCGGCAAGAATGCTTCAACGGTCGGTGATTTGAGAGTCAGTACCTCATCGAGAGTGAAACTCTCAAACAACAGAGACAACGCAATCCGTCGCGGCTCTTTGATCGCCTTATCCCCGCCCAGCAGAGCAAACGGTTTTAAATGTCCGATCCGCTCATAAGCGTAAGCATCTGCAACAATCACCTCACCTCCCCAAAGACTTCCGTCCTCTCCGTATCCCGTACCGTCATACGCGAAACCGAGCACTTTTTCCTCTAAAGCATATTCCGCCATACACGCTAAAATATGAGCGTAATGGTGCCCAATTCCGTAGTGCTCTGTTTTCTGTTCCTGTACGTACACGCTCGAGGCGTACTGCGGATGCAGATCGTGGACCAAAAGCTGTGGCTCACTTTCATAAAACCGTTTAAACGTTTGTGCCGTCCGCTCAAAATAGCCATCGGCTTCAACACTTCCCAAATCGCCGATATGTCCGCTGAGTACCATATTCTCTTTTACCCCCAGTGCAATAGCACTTTTTTGATGAGCACCAAGGGCTAAAATCCCTTTCTCTATAGGGTGGGTGCAAGGGAACGTATGGGGAGCAAATCCCCGCCCCATCCGTAACATTACGACATGACCCTCGGCAAATTGAATCACCGCATCATCGAGAGCATTGATTATCGTACGGTCATGATCGAGAATACCGTCCACCACATGACTCATCCGATTAATAATTTCAGAGCTTCGGATCATAATCGGTTCATCGCTGATGTTGGCACTCGTCGCTACGAGGGGAAAATCGATGGATTCAAACAACAACCGATGCAGCGGCGTATACGGGAGAAAAACCCCCAATCGGTCAATCAAAGGGGCAATCTGTTCTGAAAGATTTGTCCCTTGCACAGCACCCGCGATCACAATCGGCTTGATCGCTCCGGTAATATAGCTTTTTTCTGTTTCATTGATCTGAACGTATGTTTCAAGCTGTTCAATTGAGCCGAACATGACGGCCAACGGTTTAGCTTTACGGTGTTTGCGCAGTCGCAGTTCGCTGACGGCACTATCCGAGGTGGCATCGCACATCAGATGAAATCCCCCCAACCCTTTCAGGGCGATGATTTTTCCCGCTTTGAGCATTTGTACGGCCAGATCGATTGGGTCTCCCGCTATCTCATTTCCTTTATTATCAAGGAATTTCAATTGCGGGCCGCACTGTGGACATGAAATGGGTTCGGCATGGTAGCGGCGGGAAGCGGGATCGGTGTATTCGGCCTCACAGTCAGGACACATCGTAAAATGTTTCATCGAGGTACGGACACGGTCATACGGCGGGGTTTGGATAATGGTATACCGAGGACCGCAATCGGTGCAATTGATAAACGGGTATCGGTAACGGCGATCACTTGGGTTATCCATTTCTGCTTGACACGCAGGACAAAGCGCCGTATCCAGAGGGATAGCAATAGAGCCAAATCCCAGAGTACTCTCTCGAATCTCAAAATCGCTATACTCCAAAAAGACGCACGGCTCAATCACCATAGAATCGATACGAGCACGCTCCGGAAGATTTTCTCGCAATGCGTTGATAAAGGGCTCACACAGCTCGCCATGTGCCTCGATCACCACCCCCTCAGGGGTATTGCAGACAAATCCTCTAATCCCGTAACGGCACGCTTCACGGTAGACAAAGGGGCGAAATCCAACCCCCTGAACTATCCCTTTGATCGTAATTTTACAACTGATCATACACAGTTCTTCTCCCGTATCGTGAGCGATACGGGTGCTTTAGGGGGTTGTAGGGACATTTGTCCCTGCCACTTTGCGGGCTTTGCTCGGAAAGTGTGTACCATTAGTTTATAAAAAAACTCCACCGACAACGCAATTTTCCTTCCCGATCGGATAACTCATATTCATTAGCACCGCAGACGATTTCAGATTTCTCTGTAATCGGCTAAAAAGGGATTGTCCGGCGAAATACGATCCGCACAATACGATATCGTTTGCTTTCGTTTTACCCTTGATTTCATTCAACAGTTCACTGAAATAATCTCCGAAAGATTCGAAGATAGAATAGCTCAGATAAACTGAATCGACACCCGCAAGGCGGTAACTGATGATACTCGCTAAAAAGGCGACATGGTTAAAACGGTTATCTTCGACTTTGGTATCGATCTGCAAACCGCCCTTACCGATAAACTTCAATGCCTCTTTCATCACACCTGCATAACTGTGTTCTTGCAGTCCCAAGATCATCGCTGTCGCTTCAAACAACGAACCATCCTTCTCCTCGATCTCACGCAAAACACTGAACAACTCAGGATGATTGTTCTCGACATTAGCGATGAGTCGATCGGAACCTTCTCGCAACCCGCGCATCGCTTCGATAATTCCGATTCCGCTGAAATGTTTCGGAGGTACGACCCGAATCACTTTTTTACCGTCGTAATACAAAAAAGAGGGTTCCCCTTCGAAATAGGCCCCCACCACTTTGGTTCCGAATTTATTGTGCTCCGCTATTACCGACATAAAAGAGGCTTCATCTGCAGAAATCGAGTGAAAGTTATTCGATTCAACCTCACGGGGTTCCGTTTCAAGCTGATTAACCTTGAACGTCGAAGCAGATGTAAACCGTCCCATTTGATCGAACAATACCCCTTTATCATCCTTGATACCGACCAGACCGTGGGCGATGCTAAGGGTATCCGTTCCATAAGGAAGCCTTGAGGGAAACGAAACCCGTTCACCGGAGGCGATGAATTTGACATCTTTATTGATAAACAACCGCATATCGCTCTGATGATGGAGTTCCAGATCAAAATCCATCACAAAATCGGCTTCACAAGGACTTTCCAAGGCTTCGTAAGCAATAAAATTGAGTCCTAAAAGGCTCAACTCTTTCGCAAGAAGAATGGAAAATCCCTCATCGGGGTATTTGACATCGATCGAGGCTCCAAATGTACTGCGCAGGGTTTCATCTTTAAGCGCCACATGTAAAATAGGACGTTCGATGCTGAGCAATGCGTTAAATTCATCGTTAATGAGGGAGCAATACTCCGTAATCTTCACCGCATTGACAAGCATCAATACTGAGCCTTGCGGAAGCATATCTGCTCGCTGAAACAACCGATATCCCATCGTTGTTTTCATCAAGAGAGTTTTACCGTCACGCAGTGCTTTGGCGGAAACTTCAAACATCGTTCGAAAGCTCCCTGCATCGTTTGCATAACGCTCTTTCTCTTTGTGAATCAATTTTACGGGGATACCGCATTCATGACAAGAGCCAAGCACCTGTTTTTCCCGTCGTCCTAAATTTTTTGCCTCATTTTCACACGTGGGACACGGTTTTATATACGACAGTGACGTATTTTCACGTGCGTACGGATAGTGTTCGAAAAACGCGTATTGCCCGCCGCAATGGGTACACTGCGTAAAAGGGTAGTAATACCGTTTCGAGGATGGGTCAAACATCTCTTTTTGACAGCTTGGGCATAATCCCAGTGCAACCGGATATTCCATCTCAAAATCGGGAATCGATTCCGGCTCTCCCTCCATTTCGTAATGCTGCGAATTGCTCATAAAACACGATGCCGGCAGGTTAGACGCGATCGATTCCAAACACGCTTGAAGCCTTTCATCGGTACTGTCAAAAGCACAGATGATTTTCGTTTTCTGCTGATGAACAACGGCTTTGATACCAAAAGAGCGGATAAGTGAAATAAGATAATTTTTAATCGTGGGTTGAGAAAAAGAGGTCATCACCTCTAACGCGAATGCCATAACGAACCTTCAATAACAAAATGGTAGAGCTTGTATCTCTCTCCCGCCGGAGAATTATAAAAGACCTACGCTCTTCATTCACCCTGAATCTTGTTCAGGGTGAATGAGTAAAAAAATCGCCTTTACAGACGGGACTGTTACGCTTTTGGAGAGTTGTCTTTAACAAACTTCGATCCGCCGATAACGATAGCGATATCCGCCTCTTTCCAGAAAATCGTTCTCCAAACTTGATAGTAGATATGAAATACTACCCAGCAAAGGATCAACCACATGGTCAAATGATGTGACATACGAACATCCATTTTGCTTCCGCCGGTTACGTACAATGTCCAATCCGTTGATGCATGCAATATCCACGGCCACCATGCACCGATTGAACTTGTCCCTGACCCCAATCCATGCACATAGAGTTGAAGCCCCGTGAGAAGCATCCAAATCAACAGCAAATGGAAAACCGTAAAATAGACCGTATTGAAACTGTCCGCATGAGCTGAATTGAACTCATTTTTACGGTTTAAGGTTATTAAATTAATTAAAACATTTTTGAATTCCAAAATATTTTTCGCATTTGGAATCACCTTCTTATACGCTTTTTCAAAACGACTGAAAAAGTAAAGATAGGCGATAGCGACCGATGTCACATCAAAAATGATCGCAATGATAAAATGGCCATAGCGATTCCACGCCATAACGTATTTATCAACGGCACCATCAGCAATTAATGTCTGATAATACGGGTGTCCGATATAAAGTCCTGTAGCAATCGATCCAACCAAACAAATCACATTTACCCAATGCATGATCCGCATGATCGGAGTCATACGTTTGACTTGTGTATACCCCTGTTGTTTCATGATTCTCTCCTTAGATACTGCAAGAAGTATCTACTTTGTAAACAGCAAGCTCTTTACCTTTGGTATCGACGACGTGAACCGCACATGCGATACAAGGGTCAAAACTGTGAATAGTACGGATAATTTCCAACGGTTGCTCAGGATTGGCTACATTCGTTCCGATCAAACTCGCTTCATAGGCCCCCATACGATTTTTATAATCACGCGGAGCCGCATTCCATGTTGAAGGGACAATCGCTTGATAATTAATGACTTTTCCATCCTCGACGCTTACCCAGTGTCCGAGGGCTCCACGCGGAGCTTCCGCCATACCGCGTCCTTTTGCACTCACACTCACTTCATCAAAATCAAAATCAGTCCATGTTTTGAGTTCGCCTGAAGCTGCATTTTTTGCAAGTTCGTCAACCCACTCAACCATTACATCTGCCATCAACTCGGTTTCGATAGCACGTGCCGCCGTACGTCCGACGGTACTAAAGAGTACTGAAACCGGTAGATTTCCACGTGTTAGGAAATTGGTGACGTATTGGGTAATACGCTTGTCTTTTGCCGCAACCCCGATCACCATACGTGCCAACGGCCCTACTTCGACACGAGCATCATTGTAAATCGGTGATTTAATCCAGCTGTATTTTTCTTTGGTTTTCAAATACGCGATACCGTCTGCACGTTTGTCCAAACCGGTATATTCAGGGATTGTTTGCCCTTCATACGGATGGAGAGGTTTGTCCCCTTTGTACCATGCGTGGGTCACGTCTTCCATGATTTTTGCTTCATCCAAAGGAAGGACTTTAGAGATATCGCCACCCATGACAACCCCTTTAGGGAAAAGGAGCGCAGAGTTGTAAAAACCGGTATCATCGAGACGGAAGTCACCGTAACTCATATAGTTAAGCAATCCACCGCCGGTTCCACCGACCCCTTTGCCCCCGACTAGTTCGCTAAAGGTCGCTTTTGAATCGGTTGCTTCACCCGCATACATGGTTCCCGCCATGTAAACATCCGGCAAATACGCTTGTTTAACAAATCTGCGCCCTTCGAGCAGCAATGATTTGAACAATGCAATACGCGCAGGATTTTGGATATCTTGAACACACGTTACCCCACCGACAACAATCGATTGCGGATGCGGATTCTTACCGCCGAAAATCGCCTGCATTTTTGCCAAATCACGTTGTACATCCAACGCTTGAAGGTAGTGGGCAACGCCGATAAGATTTTGTTCAGGAGTCAATTTATAGTGCGGATTGCCCCAGTAACCGTTTCCGAAAATTCCGAGACGCCCTTGTTTGACAAATTTTGCCACACGATCTTGAATCGCTTTAAATTCGCTCTCACCGTCGATAAACGGGGACTCACCCGCAACACTTGCCCATTTGCGTGCTTCTGCCGCTGTTTTAACCGGATCGGCTGACAATGCGGAAACAACGTCAACGAAATCAAGTGCATGCAAATGATAGAAATGAACCACATGGTCATGCACATAGAGCGCACCTTGAATCAAGTTACGAACCAGACGAGCATTTTTAGGGATAGTGATGTTAAACGCATCTTCTACCGCTTCAATAGAGCGTTGATAGTGAGTTCCGGTACAAACACCGCAAATACGCATTGCTAAAAGTCCGCAGTCACGAGGATCGCGTCCTTGTAAAATAGTCTCAATACCACGGAACATCGTCGAAGCGCTGTACGCATCTACAATCGTGTTATTATCATCAATGACCGCTTCAATACGCAAATGTCCTTCAATACGGGTAATAGGGTCAACTACAATATGCTTACTCATGGCTCTCTCCTGAATTTTCTCGTTTACCGGCTACTGCGCTGGCTGCTGCATGGATCGCGATACCGATACCGACTGCGGTCAACATGCCCAAACCAAATTCGTCAACGGTTTTTTCAACTCCACCCGTAGGTGCTTTAATTTTTGCATCCGACATCGGACGCTCATACGCGTATTTATCCCAGAAATCGGGTTCCGAACATCCGATACAACCGCGTCCGACTCCGATAGGCCAGTTTACCCCATCATTGTAACGGACAATCGAACAGTTGTTAAACGTCATCGGTCCTTTACAACCCATTTTATAGAGACAGAAATTGTTTTTGGCACCAATATCGCCCCACTCTTCAACATACTCACCGGCATCGAAGTGTGCGCGGCGTTCACAGTTATCGTGGATACGATAGCCGAATGCAAATTTAGGACGAAGAAGTGAATCAAGTTCCGGTACTTGACCCGTCAAGACGTAATGCAAAATCACCCCGACCATATTGGCAGGATTTGCCGGACAAGCAGGGATATTGATAATAGGTTTGCTTTTGACAACATCCATAACCCCAACCGCACCCGTAGGATTCGGAGACGCTGCAGGGATACCGCCATACGTAGCACAACTTCCTACCGCAACAACTGCAGCAGCATTTTCAGCACAGCGTAGTAAATGGTCATGGAATGTTTCACCTTTTGCACCGATTGTTCCGTACTGTCCCTCCATCCCCATCGGAATAGCACCTTCAACGAAAAGGAGATATTTTCCTTTGAAATGTTCCATCGCTTCATCGAGCTGTTTCTCAGCCTGATGGCCTGATGCAGCTTGAAGCGTTTCATGAAATTCAAGGGAAATTATGTCCAAAACGATCTCATCGATTTTTGGCCCATCGGCACGTAAAAGCGCTTCAGAGTTTCCGGCACAGTCTTGAAGTTCAAGCCAAATAACCGGCGCACGATTCATCATCACTGCCGCATCCGCAACCAGTGGTGTAAACATAGGAGGTAACATCAACATTGCTGTTGTAGCACTAGCCCATTTCATAAACTCACGTCGATCGATACCATTCTCTTCTAAAAGATCGGTAAAATCTAGTTTGTTTGCCGGTGTCTGTGCACGCATTTCATTCAAACGCGCCTCACATTTATCGAACAAGTCTTGATAATACGTATCACCCTTGTTCGTTTCGACACGCGAACTTTTCGAAGTAAACAGTTTTTTAACCGCTTCTACTCTATCGGACATAATCCCCTCCTCAATTTTTTATGAACAATCATTCAGTATTCTACGACTGGATAACTTAAACGAATATTTAAAAGATAAAAATTATTTAAAAAAGGTGAATACTTATTCATTTTTAGAACAAAAATACTCAATTCGTAAACAATCAAGCAATAAAAAAATATTATTTTACTCTCATGAAGAGAAAAAAGGTAAGTTTTAAAAAAGTTATTTTAGTGCAGTCATAATATATTCAATCTACTAATACGATCCCCATCGTTTCAAGTAAAAACAGCGCCTCATAGCGGCTGAAGAGCGCTCCCTTGAGATGGTTCGAGCGGATATCGATCATCGTGTTACTCGTGTCGGTAAAGTTGGCACCTTCGAGGTGGGTATTGCCAAACAGTGCCCCCTTGAAATCCGTTCCGCTAAAATCGGCTTTTTGGAGGGTCGCATTGCGAAAATCGACCTCTTTGGCTCGACATTCCCGCATAAGCATACCTTCTAACGTCAATCCGAAGAAATTACTATCATTCAGGATACATTCCCGAAAATGGAGCGGATCGGCATTCAGCAAACTCTTCCAATCCGCCATCGTCCAATCGATCCCGATCATCTTGCACGAAACAAACTCGACATCGCTCATTTTGGTACTGGTCAGTTTCATCAGACTCAGATTGCAGTTTTCGAAACGGCATTCGGTAAATTTGCAGGAAGAGAAAAAAGTTTCGCTGAAATCGCAGGAGACGAACGTGCAATCATCAAATTCGGCTTTGATGATCTTTTTGCCGTGCAGATCAATGTTTTCGAATTTTTCGGCGAATACATCCATGGTATCGGTGATGGGGGTTTGAATCATGAAAATGCCTTAATATATGAGGAATTATTTTTTTGATGAATCAATAAGTGAGAAATTATTATTATGTTTGAAATCAGTTAAATTATTAAGTGTGTATATATCAAGCATTGTCATCATTTCATCATAACCATTTTCTCTATAATAATATAATTTTAATTGTGACATATTCCAATCAAAAGTTAATGTATGAATATAGTTTGCAAAATATGAACTATCTGTTATTCCAAGTGAATGCCCAAAAAATACTAAATCATGTTTATCTTTAAGATGTTTTCCTATATCTGTTTTACCATAATTTTCATTATATGATTTTTTCAAAAAAATATGATTTTGATATATCCTCGCTTTGTCTTCTACACCAAAAATAATATCCATATTTTCAATTGAGCCATGTACATATGAATGCTTACTTCCTATATCCATGATACCTAATAATTCTGCAACTTTAAATACTGTGCTTGTATAATTGAAATTATAAATTATATCAGCAGTTCCAATCTCTTCTTGAATCATTTTAAAAGCTTGAGATTCCTGATCAATCTCTCCTTCTTGTGCTTCTTTCAAATAATTAGCTAATGATATTTTTAGTGCCCGAAAATCATTTTTTACATTCGCATCTGTATATTGAATATCTATAGAATACTGTGTGATTTCTTTTTCAATATCAACCCAATTATTGAGATTATTTTTAGCCATTAAATATGTTGCTAATGAATTATTTTCTTCAATTAAAGTATTGAAATAATCACTTTCAATGAAATCCTTGTAACTTGTTTTAAGTCCTAAGTTTAAATCAAATCCATTTCCAATAACAATAATTTTCATATTACCACACCCTCATCTATTTCTCTCTTCAACGCCTCATTCTCCACCCGATCATAAAGCACAACATCAAAAAAATAGGGAAAATTGGTCTCCTCTTCGAGGACATAGCGGAGTTTCGCAAGGGTATCGATACTGAGATTTTGCCCTTTGAGAGCGAGATCAACATCAGAGGAAGGTCGATGCGTACCGCGTGCGCGGGAGCCGAATAGGATCACTTCAGAAATGTCGGGGAAACGGGCGAAAACATCGCGGAGAGTTTGAAGTTCCGAATCCGAAAGTCCGATCATAGCCGCTCTTCGAGAGAGATTCTGAGCTCTTCCATCATCGGATAGTAGGTGTGGGATATAAGTTCTTCGAGTTCATCGAGGATCGATTCATCATAGGTGTGGGCGGCGAGGTTTCGTTTTTCGAGTGCTTCGAGCCATTTCGCACCATCCGAAATCAGTCCGTAATCGAATGCCGTTTTGATCGCTTCGCGAGGGCTTTTGACATCATACCCCTCAGTGATGAGATAATCTTTCATCACTTTCCACGCCAACTCAAATGCCACTTCAAAAAACTGGATCAACCCCGCTTTTTCAATCTCGTTGAGGCTCTCTTTTTCGACGGTGGCACCAAGATGAGCAAGCGATTTGGTGTAATTGAGCATCCGTTGTCGGCATCGAACCAATCCCTCACCCATCTGTACCCCTTTGGTGTTTTTTATCGTCTTATCATACTCTTTTCACTCTGAAACATCTGTTATCTGTCATTTTGCAATTTAATTTCCCGTTCGTGGTGAGCACGTCGAACCATGAACTCACCCTTCGACAGGCTCAGGGCGAATGGAAAAGACGGGAATGACGAACTACGAAGCTTTAAGCGGCGTAATATGAAAGTGCAATCCCAAAGATTTTACCACTTTGGCGATGGTATCAAAGCGGGGTTTAGAACCGGGGGCGAATGTTTTATAGAGGCTCTCACGTCCTAATCCGCTCTCTTGTGCGATTTGGCTCATACCGCGAGCTTTGGCGATATGTCCGATGGCACGGATTAGCTCATCGGTATCACCCTCTTCGAGGACTTGCGTGAGGTACTCAGCAATCGCTTCTTCGCTGTCTAAATACTGCGTCATATCAAATGGAGTCAATTGTGTTTCCATCGTTATATCTCCTTTGCCATTTCTATGGCTTTTTCTATATCGCGCTGTTGCGTTGATTTATCACCGCCAACGAGCAATATAATAAGTTCATTCCCACGCATCGTGTAATAGAGCCGATAACCTGCCCCCATATCGACACGCATCTCAAATACACGCTCACCCACGCTCTTCACATCCCCAAAATTACCGCTTTGAGCACGCTCCAAACGTCGAGCTATTGCGATACGGGCACGCATATCTTTGAGTTTTATGAGCCATTGCGAAAATTTATGGGTTTGCTGAATGGTATACATGGACAAATTGTATCCATTAAGATACAAGGTGTCAATAGATCAAATAAAAGTCTAATGCGTCGTACAGACCGAGCAGACATCAAAGGTGCGAAATAAGAGCGAGGCTTTCGCCGTGGATGCGGCTCCGATCATAGCCTTTTGTGCTATTCCCGGAATCATCGATGTTCCATTTCCCAGATTCCATTGGGTCGGAGTGATAATCGTATACGACACGATTTTCCCTTTTTCAATGGTTGCACGATGGATCAGTGACCCGCGCGGGGCTTCGACGATCCCGATCCCTTCACCGCTAATACTCTCGATGGAGGGAGGGGTGATAAACGAAGGCTGGGAGAGATCCAGCGACATTAAAAGCTCACGCACCTCTGCGCACAGTGATACCATTTCATCGACCCGAGCCGTGATCCGCGTCAGCGCACTATCTCCGTATAAACGATGCAGAGCACTGATTCCTGTGCGTTCCTGAACCAAAGCGCGCGCTAACGGTCCCGTCTCGAAAAATTCTCCGTTGTAGAGAGCATTTTTGGCATAGGTGTTTCCCCCTTCCGCAAACGTTTGAGAACTGTCTTCGCTCACATTTTCCGCAATCGCACCGCTGCGCTGCGAATTTACGATAATCTCTTGGGTATCCCCCAGAACCAAAAATCGACTGTGACTTTTCCCCTGTTCCAACACTCCAAGCCGCTCAAAATTACGCAATACGGTTCCAAAATCTCCGGTGAGGCTCAGCACTTTATTTTGCTCCATCGCTTGGGCAAACGCATCAACATCACACCCCAGTACCTCATCACGGATAAAACACTCCACGTCGGAGAGGATTTTCAACGCCTGCATCACTTCGATATGGGTCGGATCGCACGTCACACCTCCGGGGAGGGCATACGAACTGTGAGGCCACTGACCGCTGAAAAGGGCGCACAGCTGATTGACCTGTGACGAAACATAGAGTGCTTTAAGGGCAACGCCGGGTTCTTCTCCCAGCATCTTTGCGCTCTCATGAAGCATCACGAGATAGAGCCATTTGATATGGTTTTGGATCAGTTCGCACGAGAGGGTGATCTGGCGGATCGCGTTTGCTTTGTCGCTGATACGGATCGAAACTCCCGCATTGCGGTAGACATTTTCGATCATTTTCACCGTCGCGATCAGATGCGAATGACCGCAGATACCGCAGACGCGGGGAGTGATCACCAACGCATCAAGAGCATTGCGTCCTTCCAAAATCGCTTCCATCCCCCGAAAATGGATAAAGCGGATATTAGCATCTTGGACAACTCCGCTTTTATCGGTTTTAAAATCGAGGACCGCTTCCCCTTCGATCCGCTCGATCAGTTCATGCGTTATCATCGATCAACCTCTCTTCGAGCCGTTTAATATGGAACGATTTCGCCGCCCCCGCCAAAGCGAGATAGCTCCGTTTCGGTATCCCCAAGGGCATCTCCGAGGGGATCGACATGTACGTTTTCGTTGAGAAAAGATTGCTTTTGGGAAACGTAGGTTCAGTACATCCGACACACGGTGTACCGGAACGGGTTTTGGAGCTCACTTCATTCCAGAGGATTTTATTGCAGCTGCCGTGGGTAAAGGGGCCTTGGCACCCTTGGGCATAATACAAACACCCCTCTTTGGTTCCGAAATGGTGACTGTCCACTTTCCACTCAAAATACTCGTTGCGCAAACAGCCGTTGTGGACGAGATAGCCGTAGAGTTCTTTGGGACGACGATACTCATCCAGCGCTATTTTTTTGCCCGATACGATCATATCGATGACAAAACTGAGCCATTTTGGGTGGGCGGGACACCCGCTGAGGGTAATTACTTTCTCTCGCATAGCACGCAGCGGCCCCTTCTCTTCCTCTTTATCAAACACTATTCCGCTGATTTGATCTGGATTGCCCTCTTTGAATATTCCCCCAAAACTCGCACAGCTGCCTAAACTAATGATATGTTTTGTTTTGGATGCGAGGGCGGGTAAAAGCGTCTCCATCGCCATACCGGCACGTTCAAACGAGGCGCTATACGCCCCCTCGAAAATCAAAATATCCGATTTAGGAAGTTTTTTGACCAACTCTTTGAGTGTGTTTTTACAAGGGAGAAGCGGATGGTGGATAAACTCCGCCGATTCCAAAAAATTTCCCAGAGCGGGATCGTTTAAAAACGAGTGGGTATTGCCGTTGCAGGTGATCCCCTGCAGCCAGATAATTTTGACTCTAGCGGGATTTGAGAGCATAGTAGATATTCTCGCTGATCGAGTGTTCGTAGCTCTCTAACGGTTTAGGGAGAATCTTTTCACCGTTGATAAACACCATTCCTCCCAGATACCCCATGAAAAGACCGAATGCACTGAAAAAATCCTGATCTCTCAACTCACCGCATCGGACACCCTCTTCAAAAAAGATCATCATTTCGGTCACGAAAGCGGAGACGCAGATCATCCCCTCGCAGCAATTTTGAAAGACTTCGCGGTTCGAGAGATAAACCCGCAAGAAATACTCGATGGTTTCAGGACGATCTTGGGCGATACGAAAATACATATGGACAATCGCTTCGATTTTCTCTTGGGTACTCATCGGACTTTCATTGATTTTTCGGATCTCCTCACCCAATATATTGGCAATGTAGAGAATGAGGTCTTTGGCAAGCATCTCTTTGGACGTAAAGTAGTTATACAGATTTCCGACACTCATACCGATTTTTTCGGCGATCGTGGGCATGGTTGTCTGATAAAATCCCTCCTTTGAAAAAAGCTCCAGGGCTTTTGTCATAATCGAGATTTTACGTTCTTCTTTAGTCGGTCGTGCCAAATTCTATTCCTCTTGGTGATTCATTTTCGTAATTATAGCGAACATGCATTCAGAATTTTGTACCGAGAGAGTTCTTTTCCTGTTGCATCGATGACATGTACGGCACACGCCAGACACGGATCGAACGAGTGTACCGCACGCAAAACCTCCAACGGTGCGGAGGGATCGGCGAGACGAAGTCCGATTAATGACTCTTCATAGGCTCCGCGCCCCTCTTTGGCCCCCTTAGGAGAGGCATTCCATGTTGTCGGAACGACCGCCTGATAGTTGGCGATTTTAGCCTCTTCGATACGGACAAAATGCCCGAGTACGCCGCGAGGCACTTCGAAAATACCTGAGCCCTTTGCCTCTTTGGGCAATTCTTCAAAGAGATACTTCGTCCACGTCGTTTCATCGTAATATTTGATATTTTCGATCAAATCGCTCATCGTATCGAAAAGATAGTCGCAGCAAATTTGTGCTTCCACAGCGCGCGCCGCATTGCGTCCCACCGTCGTCGAAAAATCGATCAGACTCATCCCCGATTTTTTCATGAAGCGCTCCATGTACGGGCGGATAACGGGAGAATTTTTAACGTAGCCCATTATCATTCGCGCCAACGGCCCCACTTCCATCACCTCCCCATCATACCTCGGCGCTTTGACCCACGTGTATTTTCCCTCGGTTTTGAGCGAACCGTCCTCATTCAAATCGGTGTAAAACGGGGTTGTCTCCCCCTCATACGGTGAAAGCGGTGCATCGTTTTCATACCATGAGCGTGATGCCTCTTCGGTGATTTTTCCAGCGTCAAACGGCTCAACGGAGTCAAAGTTATGCCCTTTGATCACGCCGCTCTCAAAAAGTTGTTGCTGCTTTCCAAATCGGTATCCGCCGCAGCACATAAAGTTACCGCTGGCACGTCCTTCTCCCGCAGCAATCGAGTCACGATACGCATTGACGAGCATCAGCATATCCGGTATGTAGGCACGTTCGATGAAATCTCGAACCTCTTTGATAATGAACAAAAAGTCATTCAACCGCTGAGGGTTAAGCATATCGGCAACACTCGTAACCCCGCCGACGACAAGATTTTGGGGGTGGGGAGTTTTTCCTGCGAAAATTGCTACCGCTTTGGAGAGATCTCGTTGAATCCGAAGTGCTTCGAGATAGTGGTTCATATGAACCAAATTCTCTTCCGGAGAGAGACGATAGGCGTCATGTCCCCAGTAACCGTTGGCAAACAGCCCAAGCCGCCCCGCTTTAACAAACCCTTCCAGCTTCTCTTTGATCGCTTCGAGATGACCGTCAGAGTTGCGATAAGGGTGTTCACACCAGCTCTCAGCATCCTCGGAAGCTTGCGTACAGTCTGCCCTAAGCGCCGCTGTGATATCGACAAAATCGAGCGAATGGAGATGATAATAATGGACAATATGATCTTGAACAAACAAAGAAAGTGTCACCAGATTACGGATGATCTCGGCATTTTGCGGTATTTCAATGCCGTATGCCGCTTCCACCGCACTGATCGAAGCACGGTAATGGACGTTCGTACATACCCCGCAGATACGCTG
>Ga0074197_1001790_pt1 | contig 16753 bp, 10 predicted proteins | sample EPASupsiteSAE305_FD_64526 | JGI IMG/M metagenome (GOLD analysis project Ga0074197, IMG submission 64526) | Bioremediated contaminated groundwater microbial communities from EPA Superfund site, New Mexico - SAE3-05 reassembly with SPADES | ecosystem: Environmental > Aquatic > Deep subsurface >...
TGTCCCAGGCCATGAAACCAAAAGTTTTGCGTTGCAGGCCCGGAGCGCTGCCGCTCAGCATGAGGGCCGCCTCGATCAGCAGGGTGGCGCTGCCGCACATCGGATCGAGCAGAATGGGTTCGGTCGCGGCGTGCTGCAGCCAGCCCGAAAGGGCGACAATGGCCGCGGCCAGGGTTTCCTTGAGAGGGGCTTCGCCGCCGCCGGTCCGATAGCCGCGCCGGTGCAGGCTCTCGCCCGAGAGATCAAGGGAAAGGGTGGCCTCAATGCCTTGGACGTGAAGATTGATGCGAATATCCGGATGATAGGCATCGACATCGGGACGAGTGCCGAACCGTTTGCGGAATTGGTCTACAATGGCATCCTTGATTCGCAACGAGGCGAATTGGGTGTGGTTCAATACGGCGTTGGTCAAGGTGGTGTGGACGGCAAAGGTCGAAGATTGGGTGAAGTGCTCGTCCCAGAGGATCTTGCCGGCATGGGTGTAGAGGGCATCCGGATCCGGAGCGTCGAACCGGGCGAGATCGAGCAGGATACGAGAGGCAAATCGAGACCAGAGGCAGGCACGGTAGCCGGTTTCCAGGTTGCCGGTCCAGGAAACCGCGCCGGGATGGGATTCGATCGATTCCCCGCCAAATCCGGCGATTTCCTCGCTGACAAGGGGTTCCAGGCCGGTTGCGCAGGTGGCGGTGAATTGCAGGGGCTGTTTTTTCTTGGTTTTGGAGGTCGGGCGTAAACGGTGCATGAATTTTCTGTTGTTTTCCGGCTGTAAAATCAGTGGGGCATAACCCGGGCCCGCATCAGAAGCTGGCGGTAGGGAATATTTGGCGGAGCGGGAGTTATGGTGTGTTGGTGAATATCTTGACAAGGAGTGTAACTTGTGCGAACCATACGCAGGCCCTGTATCCTTGGCACGGGGGCTTGCCGGCTGCGATGCAAGCGTACTTGCGTCCGCAACATAGCCATTCTCTTTGGGGAAGTAAACAAGAACAACGCCCCCAGAGGCAGTATTCTTCCCGCGCGGTCGCTGCGGGCGGCTGTTGAAAAACGATTCATGAGCATACCCTTCTAATTAATTTTCGGTTGTGGACGGAGGCGGCAATGGATGAACGGATTGAACCAATGAGCTCGCAACACCCGGAAAGCAGCGGGCTCAGTCGCGAACAGGGGCATGAGTTCAAAAATATCTTCAGCATCATCCTCGCCAATGTGGAGATGGTGGGTGAAGAGCTGGGGGCCACAGGGCAGGTGCAGCGGCGGCTTGAACGGATCATGGAAGCCTGTCGCCGCGGTGAAGGGTTGGTGGAGCGGATCCGCAATCCTGAAATTCGCGAACAAAAACAAGGGGCAGATTGGTCACAAGCGGCATCCGGCCCAACGATGCCCTCCGGACGGGTGCTGGTGGTCGACGATGAGGCCGATGTGGTTGCAATTGTCAGCCGTTATCTCATCAAGGAAGGGCTTTGCGTCCGGGGGGTCACCGACAGCGGGCAGGCCTTGAACCTACTGCGGGAGGATCCCTTTTGTTGCGACCTGGTGATTACGGATATGGACATGCCCTCGCTGACCGGGGCGGCCTTGTCGAGAGAATTGCAGGAGATGAGGCCCGAGCTGCCGGTCATCATGGTAACCGGTCATGATCGCCATGTTTCGGGTGCAACGGCTGCTGATCTGGGCATCAGGGAAGTACTGCTCAAACCGTTGAACCGACAAACATTGCTGACAGCGGTTCGCCGGCTCCTGGTTTCTTGACATTTGCCGAGCCAGCGTGTGTAATGCAACATGGTATAAACGACGCTGGGTTGTATTGGTGCTTTCGTGAGATATCCTAAGAGAATAACGCTGGTTTTCCCTCGGGTGAAGAACATAGATGGCTGAGATCCTGATCGTCGACGATGACGTCCTTTTTGCCGAAACGGTAGCCGACAAGCTGGACAGTCTGCAGCATGTCTCCCGATGCGCCCATACGCTCGCCGCGGGCCTGGAGGCGGCGGTCGAGGGCACTTTTGATGTTGTCCTTCTGGATGTCTACCTCCCGGATGGTAACGGCCTGGACATGATCGACCAGTTGCGTTCCGTTCCCTCCAAACCCCAGGTCATCATCATTACCGGTCAAGGCGATCCCGACGGCGCCGAACTGGCCATTCACCATGGTGCCTGGTGTTATCTCGAGAAGAATTCGATTATCAAGGAAATAACCCTGCCCCTGACTCGAGCCCTGCAGTACCGGGAGGCCTTGTCCGGACAGAAGGCGATCCTGAAAGCGGTTGAAAGGGATCAGCTGGTGGGTGAGAGTCCGCGTTTTCTGCACTGTCTGGAAATCCTGGCCAAGGCCGCGGCCGCGGAGGCCAGCATTCTCATCTCCGGCGAATCCGGGACCGGCAAGGAGGCCTTTGCCCGGGCCATCCATGCCAACAGCCCCAGGAATAACGGCAATTTTGTGGTGGTCGATTGCGCCGCCCTGCCGGAGCAACTGGTGGAGAGCGTCCTTTTCGGCCATGTCAAGGGCGCCTTTACCGGAGCTGACCGAGCCAATCGCGGCCTGATCCGGCATGCGGATAAGGGAACCCTCTTTCTCGATGAAATCGGCGAGCTTCCCCTGTCCATTCAGAAGAGCTTTCTCCGGGTTCTCCAGGAGCGGACCTTCTGTCCGGTCGGCAGCCAGGAAGAGAGCCACAGCGATTTTCGCCTGATCTGCGCCACCAACCGCGACCTGGCCGCCATGACCGAGCAAGGCCTGTTCCGCGAAGACCTCTTCTATCGCATCCGCGGCATGTCCCTGACCCTGCCGCCCCTTCGGGAGCGGGAGGGAGACATCCCCCTGCTGCTGGATTTTTTTCTGAACCGCCTGGTGCAACGTTATGGTCAGGAGAAAAAGGAGTGCATGCCGGATTTTATGGAATATCTCCTCGCCTACAGCTGGCCGGGCAATGTCCGGGAGCTGTCCCATGCGGTCGAATCCGCTTTTGCCCAGGCCATCCATTCCCCGATCCTGTTCACCCAGCATCTGCCGATGCATATCCGCACCGCCCATGCCCGCGCCAATGTCAAGGGACGGGAGGCTTCCCCCGCCCCCCTGGAGACATCTCCTGTCAGCGTGCTGTCCTGGCGGGAAGCCAAGGATTCCTTTGAACAGGAATACACCCGGCAACTCCTGCGGCGGAGCAAGGGCAACATCATGGAAGCGGGTCGTGTTTCCGGGCTCTCCCGAACCCGTCTCTATCAGTTGATCAAGAAGTATTCGGAAGCGTAACCGCTTTTTTTTGCTGCCGCAGGCCGTTGAAAAATGTTTTCCGGCCTGGTTTCAGAAAACCAGGCCGGGTTGTGCTGGTAAGTACAAGGAATGCTATGCCGGCGGGAGAGGCTCACTTGATCCCTTCTCCCGAGAAATCCGCGGTTTTCTCGACGATCTGTCCTGCTTCGACCGTGATGCCGGGAAAGGTCAGCACCGGTTTTCCGGCATCTTGCTGGTTGGTGACGGTCACATCATAGGTTCCGGGGGCGAGCTTCCATGTTTTCCCCTGAGCCCCGGTCCAATCGCTCACGGCTCTTTCTTTTTTCTGGTCCGTATCCTTGGCTGCCGTTTCCACCATCACATGGGCTGAGAAAGGTTTTCCATTGCGCAAGGCGCTGATCTTCAGTCCGCCTCCGGAGAATTCGGCGGTTTTTTCGACAATCTTCCCCGCTTCCACCGTGATACCGGGGAAAGTCAGCACCGGTTTTCCGGCATCTTCATGGTTGGTGACGGTCACATCATAGGTTCCGGGGGCGAGCTTCCATGTTTTCCCCTGGGCCCCGGTCCAATCGCTCACGGCTCTTTCTTTTTTCTGGTCCGTATCCTTGGCAGCCGTTTCCACAGCCACATGTGCTGAGAAAGGTTTTCCATTGCGCAAGGCGCTGATCTTCAGTCCGCCTCCGGAGAATTCGGCTATTTTCTCGACAATTTTCCCCGCTTCCACCGTGATGCCGGGGAAAGTCTGCACCGGCTTCCCGGCATCTTCGTGGTTGGTGACGGTGACATCATAGATTCCGGGGGGCAACTTGACAGTCTTTCCCTCAACCCCGGTCCAGTCGCTCACCACTCTCTCTTTTTTCTGGTCCGCATCCTTGGCAGCCGTTTCCACCATCACATGGGCGGAGAAGGATTTTCCATTGCGCAAGGCGCTGATCTTCAATCCACCTCCGGAGAAGTCGGCGGTTTTCTCGACCGTCTTTCCCGCTTCCACCGTGATAGCGGGGAAGGTCAATACCGGTTTTCCGGCGTCTTCATGGTTGGTGACGGTGAGATCATAGACTCCGGGGGGCAGCTTGAGAGTCTTTCCCTCAACTCCGGTCCAGTCGCTCACCACTCTCTCTTTTTTCTGGTCCGCATCCTTGGCAGCCGTTTCCACCATCACATGGGCGGAGAAGGATTTTCCATTGCGCAAGGCGCTGATCTTCAATCCACCTCCGGAGAAGTCGGCGGTTTTCTCGACCGTCTTTCCCGCTTCCACCGTGATAGCGGGGAAGGTCAATACCGGTTTTCCGGCGTCTTCATGGTTGGTGACGGTGAGATCATAGACTCCGGGGGGCAGCTTGAGAGTCTTTCCCTCAACTCCGGTCCAGTCGCTCACCACTCTCTCTTTTTTCTGGTCCGCATCCTTGGCAGCCGTTTCCACCATCACATGGGCGGAGAAGGGTTTTCCATTGCGCAAGGCGCTGATCTTCAGCCCTCCTCCGGAGAAGTCGGCGGTTTTCTCGATCGTCTTTCCCACTTCCACCGTGATAGCGGGGAAGGTCAATACCGGTTTTCCGGCGTCTTCATGGTTGGTGACGGTGAGATCATAGACTCCGGGGGGCAGCTTGAGCGTTTTGCCGTCGATCCCGGTCCAGTCGCTCACCACCCTTTCTTTCTTCCGGTCGGCATCCTGCGCGGCTTTATAGACCGCCACAGCCGCCGAGAAAGGTTTTCCATTGCGCAAGGCGCTGATCTTCAGTCCGCCTCCGGAAAAATCGGCGGTTTTCTCGACAATTTTTCCGGCTTCAATGACCAGACCCTGGAAGCTCACTGTCGGCCTGGTCTCGTCCTCCTGGTTGACAACAACCACATCATAGGAGCCCGGAGTGAACTTGAGAGAAGTGCCTTCCAACTCTATCCGGGCCTCCGCCGCTTTTTCTTGTTCTTTCCCCTCGTCTTCGTTTGCCTTGTAGACGATGCAGAAGGCCTGGAAGGGTTTGCCATTCTTCAGTGCTTTGACAATCAACTGGCCGCCTGAGAATTCGGCCACTTTTTCCACGGTCTTGCCCGCCTCGACCCGTATCCCTTGGAAGGTCAATGAGGGTCGGTCGGCATCCTCGAGATTTTCAACGATTACCTCATAGTCACCGGGAGCGAGCTTAAACTCCTTTCCTTTGCCGTCGGTTGAACCCCCGGTAATCTTTTCCTTGCCCCTGTCCTGATCCGTGCTCGTTTTGTAAATCGTACAGGAGGCCTTGGCCGATACCCCGTTCCTGAGGGCTTTGACGGTCAGGGTTCCGCCGGAAAATTCGGCGATTTTTTCGATATTCTCGCCCGGGCCGATGGTGATTCCTTCGAATGTCAGGGTCGGTTTGAGGGCGTCTTCGCTGTTTTCAACCTTCAGGTCATAGGTGCCGGGAGCAAGCGTGAAGATCTTGCTGCCCTTCTCCGTCACCCCTTCGTTGACCTTCACCCCCTGTTGAGCCGTCTCTCCATCGGTCTTGAAAATTTCACAGCGCGCCTGCAAGGGTTGCCCGTTCCTGACAGCCTTGACGGTCAGGGTGCTCTTCGGCGGATCTTTTTTCTCCACGGCCTGTTTGGCGGCAAGCTTGAGTTCTCCTGCATTTCTGGCGGTGAAATAGAAACCTCCTCCCGCGCCGGCGATACAGTTCAGTTGTTTTTTCTCCTTTTCGCCGACATCAAAGCCGATGACATGCAGCACGAATTGAGCCCCAGCGGCCTTTAACTCCCTGACCGCCGCACAGGGATCTCCCTTGCAGGTCTCCTCGCCGTCGCTGACCAGAATGATGGTGGTCGCCGCGGCCTTGCCTTTCAAGCCCGCCGCAACTTTCTGGGTCGAATAGGTCAGCGGGGTCATTCCCTTGGGATGGAGCCCATTGATTTGATTGATCAACGACTCCTTATTCACCGGCGACATGGGGACAAGTTCCTCGACATCATTACAATCGCCTTTCTGTCGATGACCATAGGCTACCAGGCCGACCTTGGTCGTGTCCGGGAGATCTTTGATCAGACTGGAAAGAACCTCTTTAGCGACGTCGATTTTTGGTTTCCCCTGGACCTTGGCGGCCATGCTTCCGGAGGCATCCAGGATAAAGATGAAATTACCCTCTGCCGTATCGGCTGCACGGCAGATCGGCGATCCGGCAAGCTGAGCCGTGAGCAGGGCGGCAAAAAGATAGACGAGCAGGTTGCGTGAAAGAGTATTGATTTTTGCGGGAACACTCATGGCCTCTCCTTGAATAGAATGAATCCGTGGGAAGGGGGAAAATGCATTTTTGTTCACAGCGTAGCGGTAGCATACCGACACCGGGATGGCAAGGGAAACTGAAACCGGTATATCGAATAGTTTTAAGGGGATGGGAGATGTAGAGACACTCCGGGCAAAGCCTGCGGCAGCCTTCGGCCAGAAGTCTCCTCGCTCATCGGGAAGCCCTGAAAATCCGCAAAAGCAGCAACCCCGCAATCTCGTCCAGCGGTGGGATGCAAATTCTAAAAATATTTTCTGCCCGGGTTGAATTCGTATCTCCTCCACTCCCTGTTGTTCACATTCCGGGACGCAATCCCTTTTTGTTAACAGAAAGAGCAGGACCGGCTGCGGTCGCGCTTTTTTGTCGGCAGGCCGAAATTGCTTGTGCCGCAATCCGTTCCGGCTTTTTTGGGGTCAAGATTGCGATGGGCACGGCCTTTGCTCATTATGGACAGAATGCAGCCATCCGGCTGTTGCCATCAAAGGTGGGATCTCACTATGAACGTGCTTTTATATGCCGCAAAACATACGGAGAGTGGTGAACGGTTGAAACTTGCCATTGAAGCGGTGGAGTCGCTGGAATCATTGATCGACTGCTGGAATTTATCAGAGCTGGTCACCCATTTCCAGACGCCTGACCCTCTTCCGGAAACCGTTGTCCTCCAGGCGGCCACCAACAAGGAACTGCGGACCTTCGAGGCCTTCCGCTTCCGGCTGGAGCAGGTGTTTTTTATTCTGGTATTGCCCGATGCCCAGGCTGAAACCATCGCCTGGGGACATCAGTTGCGCCCGCGTTTCATTGTCTATCAGGATAGTGATTTCAGCGAGGTGGGTGCAGTCCTGGACAGGTTGAATGCCAGGCAGAAGGAAATTCTCAACGGTCCTTTTCTTCCGCCTGTCTGACGGTATGAAGTGCTTTCTTTGTTAACCCAAACAGCTGGGGAAATACCATGAGTCAGGAACAGCTCTTTGCTTCATTCATCCTCGATCACAAGGCCGGTATCGAAATCGCCCTGCCGGCGGAGCAGGTGATTGAAGCCATGTCCATCAGTTCGCCCATCCAGCCCCTGCCGGCAGGCGCTGCCTTTCTGGAAGGCATCATGCGGCTGCGCAACGATGTCATCCCGGTGATCAACCTGAAAAGAAGGCTGTCCCTGCCGGAAACCGCCTACAACGGCGAGGCCAAGGTGGCGGTGGTCCAGTTCAACGCCAAACGCTATGGCCTGCTGTTTGACGATATCCGCGATGTCCTGCGTGTCCCGCCCCAGTCCATTGAACCCCTGGACCGCTTCCTGTTGGCGGAAGACACTATCATCACCGGCCTGGTCAAGCTGGAACAGGGAAAACGCACGCTGCAACTGCTCGATCTGCAGTGCCTGTTTCCCGATGGCGGGGCCGGGATCGAGGGCGGGTTTGATCGGGGGGAACGGCTGCAGCCGGTGCAGCGCACCTACTCGCAGTTTGTCATCTTTTCCTGTCGGCAACAGGTCTACGGCATCCCGGTGGACGATGCCCGGGAGCTCTGTTTTTTTACCGATATCGATCAGACCTTCAAGAGCGGCAAGGTCGAGGGTGCATTGCAGCTGCGCGGCCAGACCATTCCCGTGCTGTGCAGCGCCGTCCTTCTCGGCTGCGCGGATGAGACCCTGCAGCTCAGCGAGGATACCCGAATATTGGTGATGCAATCAGGGGACCTGTGCTTTGGACTTATTGTCGACAAGGTGCACCAGATTCTGGTGGTGGCCGATGATGAGGTGCTCAGTGTTCCTGGGTCCCATGTTCTCCATCTCCAGGGGGTTTGTCACTGTAAAAAATATAATAATATCATGCTGCTCAATGTGATGGAGCTGATCAGCGCCCAGGTGGATAAAATTAACGCCATGTCCCGGTTGCGCAAAAAGAGCGACGATACGGTCAGCGACCCGGCCGCCACCGCCCGGCACCTCATCACCGAGCATTGCTACCTGGTGTTTTCCATCGGCAAGCATTACGCCATCGAGCTCAAGGATGTGCAGGAGATTATCGATTGCGGCGATTTCATGCAGGTCGCGGGCGGAGACGGCCTGGTGCAGGGCATCATCAATCTCCGCGGCAGGATCGTGCCGGTCCTGGGCCTGCGTCATTTTTACAATTGCCCTGAACGACAGCATCCCGGTCGAGAGGATAAACTGATTATCGGCAAGGCCAACGGCAATCTCGTCGCCCTGCTGGTTGATGAGATCGTCACCATCTATAAGCAAGAACAGTTTCATATCACCCCCTCGCTGCGGCCGGAGCTGCAGCCGAAAAAAGACACCCTTGACCGGCTGATTGAATTCGTCAACGGCAATGGGTTGAAAGAGCACGTGCTGGTTGTCAATGTCGCCAACGTTCTGCGCAATCACCTCCGGATCGAGGATCAGGAAGAGGCGATGCCGGCGGCGGCTTCGGGGGAAGACCCGGTTTCGGTCACGCTGCCGTGACTCCGGTCGAAAGAATGGAAATTTCATGAATATTAACAGATCAAAGCAACGGAGGGAAAAATGGTAACGGGAGAAAAGACAATGGCCGGCATGGATGCATCATTTCTGGAGTTGTTGGTGGAGCCGGGTTTCATGGTCGACGCCAAACGCATCATCACCTGGGCAAATCCCGCCTTTCTTGACTCCTTCGGCCTTACGGCGGAGAAGGTGATCGGCAAGATGTCCTGCGAGGAGAGCTGCAACCTGCACCTCTGCGGCACCAAGGATTGCCCGGTGGACAAAGTCGGCCGAGTCCATAAGCCGGTGACCGCGGAAGCCATCCACCAGAACGGGACCGGGGTCCGCTACTACCAGTCCCTGGCCCGACCGGTCAACGACGGCAGGGGGCAGACCCTGGTTACCATGACCGATATCACCGAGAAAAAGAATCTGGAAGCTCGGCTCCGGCAGATGGAGACCGATCTCAACGTGATTCCGACCCCGATCCTGGAGATTGACGACAAGTTCACCGTTACCTTCATGAACCCGGCCGGTGCCGCCATTGCCGGCATGACGCCGGATGAGGTGGTGGGCAAGAAGTGCTACGATCTCTTTAAAACACCGCACTGCAAAACCGAGAAATGCGCCTGCGGCCGGGCCATGAAAACCGATTCGGTGGTCACCGAGCAGACCATCGCCCGGCCGAGGGACGGGGTGATCATCCCCATTAAATACACCGGTGCGTCGATCAAGGATGCCAAGGGCAACATTATAGGGGCGGTCGAATACGTTCTCGATATGACCGAGGAGAACAGGCAGCAGCAGTTGGCGGAGGAGAAGATCGAGAACCTCAATACCATCCCGACACCGATCATGGCGATTGATACCAGTCATGCCATCACCTTCATTAATCCGGCCGGTGCGGCGATTGCAGGGATGACGCCGGATGAGGCGGTGGGCAGGAAGTGCTTTGATCTGTTCAAGACGCCGCACTGCAAGACCGAGAAATGTGCCTGTACCCAGGCGATGAAGACCGATTCGGTGGTCACCGAACAGACCATAGCCCGGCCCAAGGAGGGCGTGATCGTCCCGATCAAGTATACCGGCGCGCCGATCAAGGACGCCAAGGGCAACATCAAGGGGGCCCTGGAGTATATTCTCGACATGACGGAGGAGACCAAGCAGCAGCAGCTTGCGGATGAGAAGATCGAAAACCTCAATACCATTCCTACCCCGATCATGGCCATTGATACCAATCATACCATCACTTACATGAATCCGGCCGGGGCAGCGGTCGCCGGCATGACCCCGGACGAGGTCATCGGCCGGAAATGTTACGACCTGTTCAAGACCCCCCACTGCCGAACGGAAAAATGCGCCTGTACCCAGGCCATGAAAAAAGACATGATTGTCACCGAAGAGACCATTGCTCGTCCCAAAGAGGGGTTGATCGTGCCGATCCGGTACACCGGCGCGCCGATCAAGGATGCCAAGGGCAATATCAAGGGAGCGCTCGAGTTCATTCTCGACGTCACCGAGGAATCGCGTCAGCGCCACGACGCCAACACCAAGATCGAGAACCTCAACGCCATCCCGACCCCGATCATCTCGATGGACACGGATTTCAACATTACCTTTATCAATCCGGCAGGCGCGCATGCGGTGGGATTGACGCCGGACAGCGCCATCGGCCGGAAATGTTACGATTTGTTCAAGACCCCCCACTGCCAGACCGAGAAATGCGCCTGCAACCGGGCGATGAAGACCGACTCGGTGGTCACCGAAGAGACCATCGCCCGGCCCAGGGAGGGCGTGATCATGCCGATCAAGTACACCGGAGCGCCGATCAAGGACGCCAAGGGCAACATCACCGGCGCCCTGGAATTTGTCCTTGATATCACCGACGAGGCCCGGCAGCGCCAGGATGCCAATGAAAAGATCGAGAATCTCAACGTGATTCCCACGCCGATCTTTTCCATTGACACCGATTTTGCGATCACCTACATCAACCCGGCCGGGGCAAGGGTGCTCGGCGCCGGCATAGATGAACTGATCGGCAAGAAATGCTTCAACCTGTTCAAGAGCGATCACTGCAACACCGATCAATGCGCCTGCAGCCAGGCGATGAAGACCGATGCCGTTGTTTCCGCCAAAACCGTTGCCCATATTAACGGCAGGCAGATTCCGCTTAAATACACCGGAGCGCCGATCAAGGATGCCAAGGGCAATATCAAGGGCGCCCTGGAATTCGCCCTGGACGTGACCGCCGAGGCCGAGGTCGAGCAGCTGGTGAGCCGCGCCAGTCAGGAGGTCGCCGAGCTGGTGGCCGATTCCCAACGGCAGATGGAACTGGTCCGCCAGAACATGCTCATCATGAATAAATCCCTGGATCAGGAGGTGGTTCGCCTGGATGAATCGGAAACCACCATCCACAAGATGCTGGAATCCTCGACCGAGATGCTGACGGTCAGCGAAAAGGTCAACAAGCTTGCCGGAGCCATGTCGCGGGAGGCGGAGAACGGCCAGAAGGCCGGGGCCGAGGCCGGGGACAAGATGAAGCAGATCAACCGCTCCATGCAGCAGAACAATGAGATGGTGGCAACCCTGGTCTCCCAGGTGGAGAAGATCGGCGGGTTTGTCGACATCATCAAGGAGATCGCCTCCCAGACCAACCTGCTGGCCTTTAACGCCGCCATCGAAGCGGCCAGGGCCGGCGACGCGGGCCGCGGTTTCGCCGTGGTTGCCGATGAAGTCCGCAAGCTGGCGGAGAACAGTTCCCGCTCGGCGGTGGACATCTCCCATATCGTCAAGATGGTGGAGAAGGATTCCCAGCAGACCATTGCCGCCATGCAGGACGGCATGCGCATGCTCGATGACGGCGGCAAGGTGATCAACACCGCCCTTACCGCCATGGAGGAGATCTCCGGCGGCATCATGACCATCTCGGCTTCTGTTGACGATGTCCGTGGCCGGGCGGGCACCCTTGCCGACCAGGGGCAGAAGGTGATGGAGCAGATTCAGAGCGTGGTGAAATCCTCGGGCGAGAATCAGCAGACCACGGAAACCGTGCAGTCCTCGGTTGGCGATACAGCCAAGGCCCTGGATCGTCTGATGGCGTCGAGCAGTTCCCTGCAGGCTGCCGTCAATAATATGTGCAAGTAAGCAGGGTCGGGGAGGAGGGGACCCGTGAACCGGGAACCCTCCGCACCCCTGGGAGAAACAGAAGTCATGACTATCTTTGGCGACCGTATTTTCACCATACGTCTGCAGCTGCGTCGCATCGAGGCGGATGATCTCCAACTCCTGACCGAGTGGAGCAATGATCCGGCAGCCTGGGGCGACTATCTGACTCCGAAGAGATTATCCGCCGACCAGCTTGAGAACCGACTGCGGTCCGGAATATGGTGGACGGAGCGCAACAAGACCTTTCTCATCGAATTGCGCCAGGGGACGCCGATCGGCACTATCCAATTCTGGATTCGGCAGGAAGATCCGGGAACGGCGGTGATCGCGGTCAAGATTGCCCGCCCCGAGGAACGCGGCAAGGGGTATGGCACCGAAGCCCAGAAGTATCTGATCCTTTTTCTATTCAACCGGCTCGCTATCAAACAGGTGGAAATGTCCACGGATGTGAACAATCTCGCCCAGCAACGCTGCCTGCAGAAGCTCGGGTTCGAATTGACCCAGGCGCTGCCCTATGCCGACAAGCAGGTCCAGCGGGTCGGATATCTCTACCGCCTGTGCCGGCAGCGATTCTCCGCCGAACCCATGTATCAGCATCATTATGCATAAGGCCCCCGGCATCCTGTTTGACCGCAGGTACTATGACCATAGCATCCCCCTGCCCTCGCTGGAGAATGCCAACCGGGTGCGGGGGCTCTACCATGCCCTGGAGGGTCCGGATTATGCCGATCGGCTGCGCACCTGCCGGCCCCGGGAGGCGAGCACCGCCGATATCGAGGCGGTGCATTCCGCCTTTTATCTTGAGCAGCTGCGGGAACATGCCAATGCCGCTAATCCCTACTCCTATGACCGCGACACGTACCTGATGGAGCAGAGCCTCTTTACAGCGGCTCTTGCCGCCGGCGGCTGCATGGAGATGGCCGACCGGATCGTCGGCGGTGAGATTGACTCGGGTTTCGCCCTCATCCGGCCGCCGGGGCATCATGCCGAGCCCGGTCGCGGCATGGGGTTCTGCGTATTCAACAATGTGGCGATCACCGCTGAATATCTCCGCCGGGTCCATGGCCTGCAGCGCATCCTCATCCTTGATTTCGACGTCCACCACGGCAATGGCACCCAGTCGGTTTTCTATGAAACCGAGCAGGTCTTTTTTCTTTCGATCCATCAGGAAAAGTTGTTTCCCTTCACCGGCATGGCGCATGAAATCGGCAGCGGCAAGGGGCGGGGGTACACCGTCAACCTGGCGGTGCCGCAGCAGTTTGCCGATCCGGAATATATGTATCTCATGGGTAAGGTGCTGGGGGCGGTGGTGGAACAGTATCTGCCCCAGATCATCCTGGTTTCCGCGGGATACGACGGCCACTGTGACGATACCATCAGCCGGATCCTGCTCACCACCGAGTGGTTCGCGGCTCTCACCGAGTTGCTCAAATATCTGGCGCACGAGGCCTGCGACAATCGCTTGCTCTTTATCCTCGAGGGCGGATACAACCCGGTGTCGCTGCAGGCCTCGGTGCTGGCAACCATCGGCAGCCTCCTGCAGCCGGTGGGGCGACGGCCCGGGGTGATCCATTCGGAGCGGGCTGCCAGGGTCCTGGATAACCATCCCTTGCACGCCTATTGGACCCTTTAGGAGGCGATCGGCAATGGAAGAAATACTCCTGAACAGCGAGACGCTATGACCAGAGATATCCCCGTGGATCCCGCCGCCCTGCGTTCCATCCTTTCCGAGTGCCGGCAATGCGGGACCTGCTGCAAGTCGTATCGAAAGATCACCCTGCAACCCGATGAGGTCGATTTCATCCGCAAGATGGGCGGGCATGTCGGGGTCAATGTCAGCCTGAACGGCTTGCGCGACCGATCCATGGATCAGCTGGTCGAGGAGGCCAGGGCAACGGGCAAGGTTTTTATGATTCATCCCGACGATAAGGGCTGCCTCTTTCTCCAGAAAAGAAACGAGAAATACTATTGCAGGATCTACCATCATCGACCGCGTGCCTGTCAGGGGTTTCGCTGCAACCTGGCCGACTCAAGTTTTCTCGACCTGTTCGGCGCCGACTCAATCCATCTCCTGGGACAGGACCGGTTCGGGCTGCCCCTGGCGAAAAAATGAACCGTTTTGCCCGGTTGCCTGGTGCGTCCAGGGTAAACTTGGCGTAATACCGTCATTTTTATGTCCCGATAAGGGGAAACCATTTGACAGAAGGCATGCTTTGGCATAGCCTGAACTAAGGTGGGAAGTTCACTGTTTCTGTAGTTTTGGCAAGTACGTCCTGTTCTTGCCGGGGAGAGTTGAACACCATGCACAATATACGAAAATTTGTGGCCCCTGAAATTATTTTCGGGGATGGAGCCATCGAGTTACTCGGCCGCTATGCTGTCAATTTCGGCGCCAACCGGGTGTTTGTGGTCACGGATGCGGGAATAGCGCAAACCGGTCTGCTGGCGAGAACCCTGGATATCCTCGATCAGGCCGGGGTGGAGGCGGTGGTGTATGACCGGGTCAGCCCCAACCCGCGGGATCAGGAGGTGATGGCCGGGGCGGATTCATATCAGCAGTCCGGCTGCGATGTCATTGTCGCCCTGGGGGGCGGCAGCCCCATGGACTGTGCCAAGGGCATCTGCGTGGTCTCCGCCAATCACGAAAACATCCTTGAGTTCGAAGGAGTTGACAAGGTCCGGGTCCCCGGCCCGCCGCTCATTTGCATTCCCACCACCGCCGGTTCTTCCGCCGATGTCTCGCAGTTCGCCATCATCAATCATACCAGGGAACGGGTCAAGGTCGCCATTATCAGCAAGACCGTGGTGCCGGACGTTGCCCTGATCGATCCGCGCACCACCCTGACCATGGATAGAAACCTGACCGTGTACACCGGTGTCGATGCCCTGGTCCATGCCATCGAGGCCTATGTCTCCACCGCCAGTTCCGCCCTCACCGACCTGCACGCCCTGGAAGCTGTTCGCCTGATCCGCTGCTTTCTGCCGCAGGTGGTCGAACACCCGAATGATATCCACCTGCGGGAGCAGGTCATGCTGGCGAGCCTGGAAGCGGGTTTGGCCTTTTCCAATGCCAGTTTGGGCGCGGTCCACGCCATGGCCCATAGTCTGGGAGGCCTGCTCGATTTACCGCACGGCGAGTGTAACGCCTTGCTTCTCGATCATGTCATGGCCTTCAACTATGTGTCGGTGCCGGAACGGTATGACCGGATTGGCGAAATCTTTGGGGTGCGGTCCACGGGCTTGGGGGAGAAGGAACGATGCGCCGCCCTTGTCCGGGCAATCCGGACTTTTAAGGAGCAGCTGGGGATTCGGCCCGGTCTGGCGGGGCGTGGCGTCCATCGCCGCGATGTCGGTGAACTCGCCCGCAAAGCCCTGGCCGATCCCTGCATGGTGACCAATCCAAGGCGCCCTCAATTGCAAGACCTGGAGGCGATCTATGAGGAGGCGTTCTGAGCCATGAGCAAGCGCACCGAAGGCGACCAGTGGGAATTCCTCAAAAACAGTATCGCCGGGCTGGGAGAGCGGTCCATCCGCAAGAGCTATTATCCGGAACTGAAGGCCAAGATCAGGGATCTCGATCAACAGCGTATCTTTTTTCAATCAGCACTGAACAGCATCCCCGAGGGGATGGCGGTGATGGATTCCTCCGGCAGGATCCTCCAGGGAAACCCCGCCCTCTGTCGAATGTTCGGCTATACCGGCGAGGAGCTGGCGGGCCGGGATCCGGCCATGCTCCATGCGGAAAATGCGGCGATCTTCCGTCACGATGATTTTCCGACGATATGGTGCCGGCGGTATGTCCGCAGGGACGGCAGCACTTTTCTCGGTGAAACCCTTGAGAGCGAAATTCGTGACGAGCAGGGGATCCTCTTGGGGACTCTGGAAGTTATCCGTGATCTGACCGAAGAGGCGGCGGCCATCGAGCTGAAACGGCAGATGGAGGAACATCTGCGGCAATCCCAGAAAATGGCGGCCATCGGGACCCTGGCCGGAGGGATAGCGCACGATTTCAACAACCTCCTCGCTGCAATTCTTGGCTATGCCGAGCTGGCGCTCCTTAAATTCCCGACCGGCAACAATGTGTACCGTGAACTCGACCAGATCCTCAAAGCCGGCGGCAAGGCCTCGGAACTGGTCAATCAGATCCTGGCGTTCAGCAGAAAGGAAACGATCACGCGGAGCCTCGTTCAACCGGGCGTCGTGCTGAAAGGGGCCTTGAAACTGTTGCGGGGATCGATTCCCGCGACCATTGCCATCCGGGAGCGGATACCCGCCCTTGACCGGCTGATCCTCGCCAATCCCACCCAGTTGCATCAGGTTGTGATGAACCTGTGCACCAATGCCTTTCATGCCATGGAGGAGCGGGGCGGCGAGATGATGTTAAGCCTTGAACTGGTTCGGAAAAAGATGAAAGAGGAGCCTCGGGAGCGGGAATACGTCAAAATCAGCGTGGCCGACAACGGCAGCGGTATCGATCCCACCATCCTTTCGCGTATCTTCGAGCCCTATTACACCACCAAGCCCAGCGGGAAAGGTACGGGCATGGGCCTGGCGGTGGTCCATGGTATTGTCGAAAAACATGAGGGCAGTATTGAAGTGGAGAGCAAACCGGGGCAGGGGACGACTTTTCATGTTTTTTTTCCG
>Ga0074197_1001791_pt1 | contig 16725 bp, 9 predicted proteins | sample EPASupsiteSAE305_FD_64526 | JGI IMG/M metagenome (GOLD analysis project Ga0074197, IMG submission 64526) | Bioremediated contaminated groundwater microbial communities from EPA Superfund site, New Mexico - SAE3-05 reassembly with SPADES | ecosystem: Environmental > Aquatic > Deep subsurface >...
TGACCGGAAAGCGTTCACGCCCCTCTGCCATCAGATCAACAAAACAGCGGTAATCCCCCTCAGTATGAAAAACCTGCTGGCGGCCATTGCCCCTGTTGATGATGTGATAGATCAGCCCATCGGCCAATCCCCGTGCGACTCTCGGCATTGCAGCACCTTGCCCTGGAATAGATACAAAAAAATCGTTACCACCGGCAGTGCCGAAGCAACACCGGTCAATCGCATACACCCGTTACAAGGGGACTGGCTACTTTTGCCAAAAGTTGCCTGTCACCGATTTAGGAGAGGGACTGGCTCGTCACCGCAGGTGAGGTGCCTGTCCCTGTGAGTCAAACCGGTCTGCCCTGTGCAGAATCACGAGCAGAGCCTGCGGCAGCAGAGGTGATCAGCCCCCGCTGCCGCGGCTCATGCTTGGGTGTATGCGGTTGTCAAAGATCGATACGAATGGTTAAATCAATGGGGGGAAAAGCAGCCTGTCCCCTTATCTCTGCCTTATCTCTGTGTGTGAGGTTACACTGCGTTAATGACCATCAATTCAACAAACTCTCTTAAAGAAAGATCTGTTTGCACCAAATCCTGGCTGCCATTTTCTTCAAACCATATTGTGCCATCAGTCCTGTCCCATACAGCAAAGCCATTCCCAATGTCGGCAAAAACTAGAAATCTAGATAATAAGTCCTTGTCACCGCCAAGTGCATTAGTCTTTTCTGTGTCGTTGGCTCTTTGAAGAGAATCCCATGTTTTTTTTGTCCTCGTATGATCAAAGACAGAAAACAACCTAAAAGAGCGGCATACAAGGCCATTTGTTATCTTTAATAGCTCCTTGAGTTCTGGGGGTACCCCCCCTAAAGCTCTTTCCGCTTCATCGATCACTGCCAAGCTTGCTGGTGGTATAAAGTCCACATCAGCTGAAAGCTTCTGTAGCTGTTGAATCCAATTCATAATTACTCCGGCAAATGTGGTCCTGGTTTTGGTGGATTTTTGGGTATCCTGATTGTAGTCCCTGTAGACCGTTCAACCAAATACCTGTGTTGTGATCTATGTGTTGCCCTGTCTTGGATCTGTGTTTCAGAATAGTCAAAACCTTGCGCATTGGCACGACCAGGCGGATGCCGTAGATCTTTACCCGGTGGGTTACGAACAACATCACGATTACCAGTATTGACTTGTCGCATCTCATTTTCTATCCAACCACGATCAGCGGAAGATACTTTAGGATCATCTTTGAGTTGCTTTAGCCTAACCTCTCGTGTGACAGTTTTACCTGTAACAGTACGTTCAACAACTTTTACATCAATATCTGTTCTTGGAACAACATGAACCTCTTGAGAAACAGCCTTCTCTTCTTTAAAGATATTTTTAAGCTTTGTTACAACCTTGCCAACTTTATCTTCAACACTAAGTAGCGGCTTCAGATTTTTGGTTTTAGTGGCTATACCGGCAAAGAATCCAGCACCTTTTAGCACACCTGCACCAGCAGCACTCTCTGCGGCAAGCTCAACGCCATCCACCATCGGACGAGCTATTTCTTCTGCCTGCCTTCCTGAATCTCTTGCTATTTCCGCTGTGTGCTGGCGAGAAGCAGCTTCAGCCGCGTCAGGATCGCTGCCTTCTGCCTCTGCAAGTTTACGATGAATATTGGCCTGATAATTTCCTCTGAATCTGTTGTTCAGGCCTTCTGTCTGACTGCCTACCCATTTTATTGTTTGATCTTTCTTTTTATCAACCCAACCCTTAAATCGGCCCCAAAGGCTCTTTTGCCCTTCTTCAGCTTCATACCCCTCCAAATCCACATACACGGTCGGATTAGAGTACGCATACAGATACCGGTGCAGGGATGGTGGTTCATCCTGTTTACCCAGGTAGCTGTCCTGGGTGATGAAACGGGCGGTTTCAGGGTCGTAGTATCTGGCCCCGAAGTAGATCAGCCCGGTGTTGGTGTCGGTTTCTTTGCCGGTGAAGATTCTACGGTTTACGCTGTCGCCTTCGGTGTCTTCTATGCTGCCCCACGGATCAAGGTGGTAGCTGGCCTTTATGTCGCCTTGGTCGTCGGTAAGCTCGGTGGTGCTGCCAAGTGCATCAAGGTGGTAGTACTGGTTACCCTGGGGGGTGCTGAGGGCCAGCAGTTTACCGGCATAGCGATAATGGGCCAGCAGGCTGCTGTTGCTGCGCTCTTCTATGACGCTGGTGCCGTCGTAGAGGTAGTCTACGGTGCCACGGTCGCTTTGCTGTTGCCTGATGCGGTAGCCCTGGGCGTTGTAGCTGTTCTGGCCAAGGGTTGTGCCGTCTGTGCTGGCGCTGATCAGTTTGTCGCGGCTGTCGTAGCTGTACAGGGACTGGCTCGTTACCGCAGGTAAGGTGCCTGTCCCTGTGGTGCGACTGATGGTGTTGCCGTTTAAGTCGTAGCTGTAGTCGATCCGGCTGGTGCCGGTGGTGTTACCGCCTGCATCAGTCTGGCTGATCTCTATGGTGGTAAGCTGGTTGGCGTTGTCGTAGCTGTAGGTTTTGCTTGTACGATCACCGCCATAGAAGGTTTCGGTTTCGGTGGCTCGGTTGTAGCCGTTGTAACTGTAGCTGGCCTGGTAGCCGTTGTTTTCGCTGTAGCCGGTTAACCGGTCAAGGCTGTCATAGCTGTAGTTGGTTTGTTTGTCGCGGTTGATGCCGCTTTCAATCTGACTGGTGCGGTTGCCGTTGGCATCGTATTGGTAGTCAAATTGCGAGATGGTTGTGCCGCCTTTGGCGGTGAGTATGGTTTTAACCCGGTTGCTTTGGTAGTAGTCCCAGGTTTCGGTTGTGGTGTTGGGGTAGCTGATGGTTTTGCGTTTACCGTCTTTGTAGTAGTCAAAGCTGGTGGTTGTGTTGTTTGCGGTGGCGGTGGCTACCCGGTTTCTGGCGTCATAGCTGTAGCTGGTTGATTGGCCGGGGGTGGCGACGCTGGTGCGGTTGCCGTTTAGGTCGTAGCTGTAGCTGACGGTTATGCCTTGCTGGGTGCTGGTAAGCAGGCGATCAAAGTTGTCGTAGCTGTTGGTGGTGCTGCTGCCGCTGGTGTTTGCGGTGAGCAGGTTGTTGTTCTGGTCATAGCTGTAGCTTATGACGGTGTCAGGGTAGCGGCTTTCGGTTTTCCGGTTTAAGAGGTCGTAACTGTGGCTGCTGGTCTGCCCTTTGGGGTCGATGACCTGGGTCAGGTTGCCTTCGCTGTCGTAGCTGTAAAGGGACTGGCTCGTCTGCGACGTGCCTGTCCCTGTGCTTACTGCAGGCCAGGTACTGCTGATCTTGCGGTTCAGTTTGTCAAAGCTGTTTTCTGTGGTGCTGCCCAGCGGATCAATCTGTTTGAGCAGGTTGCCCTGTTTGTCGTACTGGTAGTTGGTGCTAAGGCTCAGGCCCCAGCTGTCGTCAGTTGCCTTTACAAGCCTGCGCAGTTTGTCGTGTTCAAAGCTGCGGGTGTTGCCAAGGGGACGGACAATGGCGCTAAGGTCACCCAGTTTGTCAAAGTGATGCCAGGTGCCTTCTCCGGCACGTTCGGTGTAGGTGCGACGGTTTTCACGGTCGTAGCCGTGGCTGGTGACGATCCCTTCTTCATCGGTTTCACTGGCCAGGTTGTTGTTTTCATCATACCCGTAAAGGGACTGGCTCGACGAAGTCGTGCCTGTCCCTGTCACTGCAGGCCAGGTACTGCTGATCTTGCGGTTGAGCTGGTCGTAGGCATGTGTGGTGGTGTTATTGTTGGCGTCGGTTTCTGCGATCAGGTTGTTGTTGGCATCGTATTCAAGGCTGGCTATACGGATGCTGTTGCGACGCTTTTCAACAGGACGATGCAGGTCGTCGTAGATGGTTTCAGAGATGATGCCGCGCTTGTCGGTGGCAAGACGCGGGTTGCCGACGTTGTCGTAGCTGGTGCTGATGGTCTGGTTCAACGGGTCGGTGACTTTGATGACCCGCCAGAGTTTGTCGTAGTCGGTGGTGGTGATGGCGCCACGGCGATTGGTGCTGCTTTTGACCTTGCCGGTGCGGTAGTAGCTGGTGCTGCTGCTGTTGCCCAGGGCATCGGTGACGGTGGCAGGCAGGTTCAGGCTGTTGTAGGCGGTGGTGGTGAGGTTGTTGTTGCCGTCCCGCACCTGTAGCGGGTTGCCCACCTTGTCGTACTGCACAACACCGCTGGTGCGTTCTTCCGGGCTGCCTTTGGCTTCGGTGACCAGTCCTTTGCGGTCTTCAGCGTCATAGCTGATTTCGGTACGGCTGGTGTTGGCATAGGTTATGGCGGTCTGGTTGCCGTTTTCATCGTAGCTGTAGCCGGTTTCATTGCCTTCAGCATCAATGGCGCCGGTAACCAGTCCGCGCTGGTCGCGGTTCCAGATACGGGGGTTGTTGCGACGGTCTACGGTTCTGGCCTGGTTGCCTGCGCCGTCAAGTTCGGTAAAGCTGGTGAAGCCACGTGGATCTGTGGTTTTCCAGGCACGGTTCCATTCGTCGTAGGCAATTTCGGTTTTGTTACCCAGCGGGTCGGTGACGCTGATACGGTTACCGGCAAGGTCGTAGCTGTACCGGGACTGGCTCGTCGCAGACGTGCCTGTCCCGTATACCCGGTATGTCCGAATATCAGCGGTCAGACGGTTCTGACGGTCGTATTCATGGCTGGTTACCCTGCCCTCTTCGTCGGTTTCTGTGGCAAGGTTGCCGCTGTCGTCAAAGGCCCAGAGATGGATACCGTTAGCGCCATCAATGCCATGCTGGGCATTGGTCCGCTTGATCCGCAGGTAGCGGCCGTTGTATTCATAGCTGGTTGTGTTGCCTTCCTGATCGGTCTCGCTTTTCAGGTTGCAGGGGACTGGCTACTTTTGCCAAAAAGTTGCCTGTCCCCGTTTGGGCTGTCAGCAGTGCTGCCGATTTAATGGTGCAACAAGTACAGACGGCTGATGGTTCCAAACCGGTCTGCCCTGTGCAAAATCGTGAGCAGAGCCTGCGGCAGCAGAGGTGATCAGCCCCCGCTGCCGCGGCTCATGCTTGGGTGTATGCGGTTGTCAAAGATCGGTACGAATTGGTTAAATCAACGGGAAAAGCAGCCTGTCCTCTTTTCAGCGCTTACGAACACAAACAAAGTATCGGGAGAAAAAGCAGCCAATCAGCTATTAAACTTTCAAATCAGTTTAGTTAAGCACACCCCTATCCTTCCTTAATAACTTGTCTTACTTTGATTTAGCATCTCCCTCACAGCCTTTCCAAGCTCTTCATCAGATACCGTTTCCTGTAATTCAATCTTTTCATCCAAGCCAACAAAACCACCAATACGATTCTGATATGTTGCTCTTATTATGATCACACCATTTTTTAGTAGTGGGGCAACACTTTTTGTCTTTGCATATAGTTTCTTAAGTGACTTAACTTCCATACATTCTTTATGAGTTGTTTTATTCTTTTCAAGAAATTCATCAATTGAATTAATTTCTCTACAATGAGACCATGCAACACGGATACTTCTTCCAATTTCAGAATCAGAAATATCTGTCATTTTCACTTTTAATACTGGGCGTTCCCAATCATCAAGTACACACGCCCCAGGGCCAGAACATGTACCTATCAACAGCACATCATCATGTAAATATACAAAGGCTCCGTTATCGTTTAGCATTATTTAACCCTCGTCACATTCAGTTGAATATCATTCTGTTGAGCATATTCTACAGCACGTTGTAATTGTTTAACCTGTGCTGTTGATGGATTTGTTGGAATAGCTAATTCAATTGCTCTATTTGGTACTTGCTCTGGTCTAACCCGGAAACCTAATTTTGAATCACCTTTAAAGGTGGCAGCCTGATCTATATATTTTTTCAATGCATAATAAACTGATTTAGGGTTTTTAGTGTACCCAGGCATGTTTAAATTAATTGCTTTACAGCTAACAGCCAATCCGCATGACATATTGAAGCCATCAAACGCCGCAAAGTTTGTTGATTTTGGCTTATACAACGCCTGTGTTCCAAGAACATGTTGTTCCCATATATCACCATAACTAATGGTATTCTTTTTGCTCCACATAGTTCCTGGAACTACTTCCAATACACCTTCATTTATTGCCGCCCCTCCGGTTTTTATTGATGCTGCGCCTCTTGCTTCCATTGCTGCACTGGCAACTTTATAACCGGCAAACATAAGTCCTAATTCATTTATCGCCTCTAAGCGGCTAGCCGCTTTCCCAAAGAAGTCTTTGCCTGCAACCGCCCTGTGGGCTGCGTCGCCTACGCCAAGAACTGGGTCTATTACTTTAGCGGTATCATACACGCCTTCATTGAATGCTTTAAATGCCGATGAGTTCAAAAAAGCATATTGGCTGATTAAATCACGGTTGCTCCAATTCAAATATGCTTGCACTGGATCGTCAAATTTGGAAAACATCTTTTTTGCTTTGAGTATTGACCGGCCAGAAAGATCTTCAACTGTATATTTTTTTGTTCGTTTATTAATGATCTCCATATTACGGAGAACGACTTGTTCATCTGATGTCAGTTCATCGGCGAACCGCTCAGGATGTTTTTTAAGTAACTCCATGATAGGCCCACGATTGAAGATCTTACGACTTGCTTCATTTTGATTCGGGTCAACCATGTGCGGCAATATCGACTCATACCCCTCCAAATCCACATACACGGTCGGATTAGAGTACGCATACAGATACCGGTGCAGGGATGGTGGTTCATCCTGTTTACCCAGGTAGGTGTCCTGAGTCGTAAACCGTGCCGTATCAGCATCGTAATACCGCGCCCCAAAGTAGATCAGCCCGGTGTTGGTGTCGGTTTCTTTGCCGGTGAAGATTCTGCGGTTGACGCTGTTGCCGATACTATCAACAATCATCCCCCACGGATTCAGGAAGTAACTGGCTTTGGTGGCACCCGTGTCATCGGTTAAGTCGGTGGTGCTGCCCAGGGCGTCCTGATGGTAATACTGGCTGCTTGTTCCGTCGGTAAGGCTGTACAGCTTACCGGCATAACGGTAATGAGCAAGCAGGCCGCCTGCGTTGCGTTCTTCAACAACTGCTGTGCCATCGTAGTAATAATCCACATCGCCACGGTCGCTGCCGGTCTGGCGGGTGCGGTAGCCGGATGCGTTGTAGCTGTAGTGCCCAAGGTTTGTTGCGCCTTTGCTGGCGCTGATCAGCTTATCCCGGCTGTCGTAGGCGTATGTCGTCGGATTAGCCGGATCGGCTGAGTCTGTTTTGCTGATGGTGTTGCCGTTATTATCAAAGCCATAGCTGATGGTTTTGGTGCCGTCTGCTATCTGCGTCAGCCAGTCGGTTTCATCATAGGTGTATGTTTTGGTAGATGCGGTGTTACCTGGCTTTGTGGTTGTTTCCGTTTTCCGGTTGTAGCCTTCAAAGGTGTAATCGGTTTTCGTGGTGGCGCTGTTTTCGGTGATGCTGTAACTGGTCATCCTATCCAGCGTGTCGTAGCTGTAGAGGGACTGGCTCTGTCTGACGGTGCCGGTCCCGTTACCCCAAAGCCGGGTTTCGTCCTGTGTCAGACGGTTGCCGTTGGCATCGTAGCTGTACTCAAATTTAGAGAGGACGTTGCCGTTGATGCTGCTGGTCAGCGTTTTTACCCGGTTGGTCTGGTAGTATTCGTATTCTTCTTTTGCTGTGTTGGGGTACGTTACGGTTTTCTTCTTACCGTCAGCGTAATAATCAAAGCTGGTAGTTGCGCTTCCTGCTGAAGCGGTCTTGACCCGGTTTCTGGCATCGTAGCTGTAGCCGGTTGTTGCAGGGGACTGGCTCGTCACCGCAGGTGAGGTACCAGTCCCGCTCTTCTAGTGCAGCAGGTACAGGCGGCTGATGATTCCAAACCGGCCTGCCCTGTGCAAAATCGTGAGCAGAGCCTGCGGCAGCAGAGATGATCAACCTCCGCTGCCGCGGCTCATGCTTGGGTGTATGCGGTTGTCAAAGATCGGTACGAATTGTTAAATTAAAGGCAGACTTTCAGTTTTTCATCAGCTGCAACTGCATTTTCAGTCTTCTTTTTCACACAATCAGAATCTACCCAAAAAAATACATAAGATCGTCTATGATTTCTTTATCTTCTTTAGTTATTGCACTTGAATTATTAAATATATCATCAATAACACCTCTAACTGGAGGAATATAATGTTCATCGCTTAATATATTTAACAATTTTTCTTTTTCTTTATCACTTAGTATATATTTTACTACAAGTCGTCTTAACTCAAAATATGCTTTGTTTTTTTCCATTTTTTACTCCGGTAATATTTTTACTTTATTAAAAAACAATATTTGGTCTGTAATTAACTGACGAATATTGCCACTGCCATACTCTGGATATGAGACTGTAAATGGCTCCAATTCTGGCCCTTTACCACCTCTCACCAATGGCACTTGTACGTTCGGCACACCATTATTATAGAGCTGTAATGTATTGAATTGTCCTTTTAACCTTGCATCACTCCAAGACTCTCCAAATTCAGGCCCCTTTATTTGAAAAGCATTACGAGCAGCTTTACCAGTCTTAAAAGAATCAAAACCAAAATATGAGCCTGGAGCCTGTTTCGTTTTCAGAGTTTGTAATGCATATTTATTTACAGAACCATCATCATTTAGATAACGCATATAACGATAGCCTTTGGAAGGCAAGGTAGACTCCGGCCCTGTAGGACCAACGTAAAAATTAATATTACTGCTACTACTATCAGACCCCGTTTCTATAAAAGATGTCTGAATACCAGACTGTTTTTTGGTCCATGAGCCACCAACAGCTTCCATTTCAATAGCAGCTGTCTGAGCGGCACCTACTTTGGATTCCACAGTTCGTACCACACTTGGCTTGGCTCTATATAATGTTCCTAAAACAACTGCTGAGGAGAGGAATTCATGCCCAGCTTCAAAGGAAGCAGCATTCTGCTCAGACTCAGACAAAGAGCTATCAAAACTTCTTGTGAATGAAGATAGTGACCGCAAGCCTCCCTTCAAAGCGTCATAACCACCCGTTACCATACCAGACAAGCCCAGTGTATGGTAATCCAACATGCCTTTAGCCACGGCACCACCATTAGACCACTGCTCTTGAACAGCAGCCTTAGTGTCAATTCTTGTGGTTCTAGTTTTTACCCATTTTCTTGGGTCAGCTCCCTCAAAATTCACCTCATAGCTCTTACGATCAGACATCAGCCTGCCGTTAACAAGGTGTGGAACACTCTCATTATTTCTCAGAATCAAGTCACCAAAGAGGTTTGCTGCTGAGGTTGCCATACCATTAAGGTTTGCTTTAATTGATGCATACCCCTCCAAATCCACATACACGGTCGGATTAGAGTACGCATACAGATACCGGTGCAGGGATGGTGGTTCATCCTGTTTACCCAGGTAGCTGTCCTGGGTGATGAAACGGGCGGTTTCAGGGTCGTAGTATCTGGCCCCGAAGTAGATCAGCCCGGTGTTGGTGTCGGTTTCTTTGCCGGTGAAGATTCTACGGTTTACGCTGTCGCCTTCGGTGTCTTCTATGCTGCCCCACGGATCAAGGTGGTAGCTGGCCTTTATGTCGCCTTGGTCGTCGGTAAGCTCGGTGGTGCTGCCAAGTGCATCAAGGTGGTAGTACTGGTTACCCTGGGGGGTGCTGAGGGCCAGCAGTTTACCGGCATAGCGATAATGGGCCAGCAGGCTGCTGTTGCTGCGCTCTTCTATGACGCTGGTGCCGTCGTAGAGGTAGTCTACGGTGCCACGGTCGCTTTGCTGTTGCCTGATGCGGTAGCCCTGGGCGTTGTAGCTGTTCTGGCCAAGGGTTGTGCCGTCTGTGCTGGCGCTGATCAGTTTGTCGCGGCTGTCGTAGCTGTACAGGGACTGGCTCGTTACCGCAGGTAAGGTGCCTGTCCCTGTGGTGCGACTGATGGTGTTGCCGTTTAAGTCGTAGCTGTAGTCGATCCGGCTGGTGCCGGTGGTGTTACCGCCTGCATCAGTCTGGCTGATCTCTATGGTGGTAAGCTGGTTGGCGTTGTCGTAGCTGTAGGTTTTGCTTGTACGATCACCGCCATAGAAGGTTTCGGTTTCGGTGGCTCGGTTGTAGCCGTTGTAACTGTAGCTGGCCTGGTAGCCGTTGTTTTCGCTGTAGCCGGTTAACCGGTCAAGGCTGTCATAGCTGTAGTTGGTTTGTTTGTCGCGGTTGATGCCGCTTTCAATCTGACTGGTGCGGTTGCCGTTGGCATCGTATTGGTAGTCAAATTGCGAGATGGTTGTGCCGCCTTTGGCGGTGAGTATGGTTTTAACCCGGTTGCTTTGGTAGTAGTCCCAGGTTTCGGTTGTGGTGTTGGGGTAGCTGATGGTTTTGCGTTTACCGTCTTTGTAGTAGTCAAAGCTGGTGGTTGTGTTGTTTGCGGTGGCGGTGGCTACCCGGTTTCTGGCGTCATAGCTGTAGCTGGTTGATTGGCCGGGGGTGGCGACGCTGGTGCGGTTGCCGTTTAGGTCGTAGCTGTAGCTGACGGTTATGCCTTGCTGGGTGCTGGTAAGCAGGCGATCAAAGTTGTCGTAGCTGTTGGTGGTGCTGCTGCCGCTGGTGTTTGCGGTGAGCAGGTTGTTGTTCTGGTCATAGCTGTAGCTTATGACGGTGTCAGGGTAGCGGCTTTCGGTTTTCCGGTTTAAGAGGTCGTAACTGTGGCTGCTGGTCTGCCCTTTGGGGTCGATGACCTGGGTCAGGTTGCCTTCGCTGTCGTAGCTGTAAAGGGACTGGCTCGTCTGCGACGTGCCTGTCCCTGTGCTTACTGCAGGCCAGGTACTGCTGATCTTGCGGTTCAGTTTGTCAAAGCTGTTTTCTGTGGTGCTGCCCAGCGGATCAATCTGTTTGAGCAGGTTGCCCTGTTTGTCGTACTGGTAGTTGGTGCTAAGGCTCAGGCCCCAGCTGTCGTCAGTTGCCTTTACAAGCCTGCGCAGTTTGTCGTGTTCAAAGCTGCGGGTGTTGCCAAGGGGACGGACAATGGCGCTAAGGTCACCCAGTTTGTCAAAGTGATGCCAGGTGCCTTCTCCGGCACGTTCGGTGTAGGTGCGACGGTTTTCACGGTCGTAGCCGTGGCTGGTGACGATCCCTTCTTCATCGGTTTCACTGGCCAGGTTGTTGTTTTCATCATACCCGTAAAGGGACTGGCTCGACGAAGTCGTGCCTGTCCCTGTCACTGCAGGCCAGGTACTGCTGATCTTGCGGTTGAGCTGGTCGTAGGCATGTGTGGTGGTGTTATTGTTGGCGTCGGTTTCTGCGATCAGGTTGTTGTTGGCATCGTATTCAAGGCTGGCTATACGGATGCTGTTGCGACGCTTTTCAACAGGACGATGCAGGTCGTCGTAGATGGTTTCAGAGATGATGCCGCGCTTGTCGGTGGCAAGACGCGGGTTGCCGACGTTGTCGTAGCTGGTGCTGATGGTCTGGTTCAACGGGTCGGTGACTTTGATGACCCGCCAGAGTTTGTCGTAGTCGGTGGTGGTGATGGCGCCACGGCGATTGGTGCTGCTTTTGACCTTGCCGGTGCGGTAGTAGCTGGTGCTGCTGCTGTTGCCCAGGGCATCGGTGACGGTGGCAGGCAGGTTCAGGCTGTTGTAGGCGGTGGTGGTGAGGTTGTTGTTGCCGTCCCGCACCTGTAGCGGGTTGCCCACCTTGTCGTACTGCACAACACCGCTGGTGCGTTCTTCCGGGCTGCCTTTGGCTTCGGTGACCAGTCCTTTGCGGTCTTCAGCGTCATAGCTGATTTCGGTACGGCTGGTGTTGGCATAGGTTATGGCGGTCTGGTTGCCGTTTTCATCGTAGCTGTAGCCGGTTTCATTGCCTTCAGCATCAATGGCGCCGGTAACCAGTCCGCGCTGGTCGCGGTTCCAGATACGGGGGTTGTTGCGACGGTCTACGGTTCTGGCCTGGTTGCCTGCGCCGTCAAGTTCGGTAAAGCTGGTGAAGCCACGTGGATCTGTGGTTTTCCAGGCACGGTTCCATTCGTCGTAGGCAATTTCGGTTTTGTTACCCAGCGGGTCGGTGACGCTGATACGGTTACCGGCAAGGTCGTAGCTGTACCGGGACTGGCTCGTCGCAGACGTGCCTGTCCCGTATACCCGGTATGTCCGAATATCAGCGGTCAGACGGTTCTGACGGTCGTATTCATGGCTGGTTACCCTGCCCTCTTCGTCGGTTTCTGTGGCAAGGTTGCCGCTGTCGTCAAAGGCCCAGAGATGGATACCGTTAGCGCCATCAATGCCATGCTGGGCATTGGTCCGCTTGATCCGCAGGTAGCGGCCGTTGTATTCATAGCTGGTTGTGTTGCCTTCCTGATCGGTCTCGCTTTTCAGGTTGCAGGGGACTGGCTACTTTTGCCAAAAAGTTGCCTGTCCCCGTTTGGGCTGTCAGCAGTGCTGCCGATTTAATGGTGCAACAAGTACAGACGGCTGATGGTTCCAAACCGGTCTGCCCTGTGCAAAATCGTGAGCAGAGCCTGCGGCAGCAGAGGTGATCAGCCCCCGCTGCCGCGGCTCATGCTTGGGTGTATGCGGTTGTCAAAGATCGGTACGAATTGGTTAAATCAACGGGAAAAGCAGCCTGTCCTCTTTTCAGCGCTTACGAACACAAACAAAGTATCGGGAGAAAAAGCAGCCAATCAGCTATTAAACTTTCAAATCAGTTTAGTTAAGCACACCCCTATCCTTCCTTAATAACTTGTCTTACTTTGATTTAGCATCTCCCTCACAGCCTTTCCAAGCTCTTCATCAGATACCGTTTCCTGTAATTCAATCTTTTCATCCAAGCCAACAAAACCACCAATACGATTCTGATATGTTGCTCTTATTATGATCACACCATTTTTTAGTAGTGGGGCAACACTTTTTGTCTTTGCATATAGTTTCTTAAGTGACTTAACTTCCATACATTCTTTATGAGTTGTTTTATTCTTTTCAAGAAATTCATCAATTGAATTAATTTCTCTACAATGAGACCATGCAACACGGATACTTCTTCCAATTTCAGAATCAGAAATATCTGTCATTTTCACTTTTAATACTGGGCGTTCCCAATCATCAAGTACACACGCCCCAGGGCCAGAACATGTACCTATCAACAGCACATCATCATGTAAATATACAAAGGCTCCGTTATCGTTTAGCATTATTTAACCCTCGTCACATTCAGTTGAATATCATTCTGTTGAGCATATTCTACAGCACGTTGTAATTGTTTAACCTGTGCTGTTGATGGATTTGTTGGAATAGCTAATTCAATTGCTCTATTTGGTACTTGCTCTGGTCTAACCCGGAAACCTAATTTTGAATCACCTTTAAAGGTGGCAGCCTGATCTATATATTTTTTCAATGCATAATAAACTGATTTAGGGTTTTTAGTGTACCCAGGCATGTTTAAATTAATTGCTTTACAGCTAACAGCCAATCCGCATGACATATTGAAGCCATCAAACGCCGCAAAGTTTGTTGATTTTGGCTTATACAACGCCTGTGTTCCAAGAACATGTTGTTCCCATATATCACCATAACTAATGGTATTCTTTTTGCTCCACATAGTTCCTGGAACTACTTCCAATACACCTTCATTTATTGCCGCCCCTCCGGTTTTTATTGATGCTGCGCCTCTTGCTTCCATTGCTGCACTGGCAACTTTATAACCGGCAAACATAAGTCCTAATTCATTTATCGCCTCTAAGCGGCTAGCCGCTTTCCCAAAGAAGTCTTTGCCTGCAACCGCCCTGTGGGCTGCGTCGCCTACGCCAAGAACTGGGTCTATTACTTTAGCGGTATCATACACGCCTTCATTGAATGCTTTAAATGCCGATGAGTTCAAAAAAGCATATTGGCTGATTAAATCACGGTTGCTCCAATTCAAATATGCTTGCACTGGATCGTCAAATTTGGAAAACATCTTTTTTGCTTTGAGTATTGACCGGCCAGAAAGATCTTCAACTGTATATTTTTTTGTTCGTTTATTAATGATCTCCATATTACGGAGAACGACTTGTTCATCTGATGTCAGTTCATCGGCGAACCGCTCAGGATGTTTTTTAAGTAACTCCATGATAGGCCCACGATTGAAGATCTTACGACTTGCTTCATTTTGATTCGGGTCAACCATGTGCGGCAATATCGACTCATACCCCTCCAAATCCACATACACGGTCGGATTAGAGTACGCATACAGATACCGGTGCAGGGATGGTGGTTCATCCTGTTTACCCAGGTAGGTGTCCTGAGTCGTAAACCGTGCCGTATCAGCATCGTAATACCGCGCCCCAAAGTAGATCAGCCCGGTGTTGGTGTCGGTTTCTTTGCCGGTGAAGATTCTGCGGTTGACGCTGTTGCCGATACTATCAACAATCATCCCCCACGGATTCAGGAAGTAACTGGCTTTGGTGGCACCCGTGTCATCGGTTAAGTCGGTGGTGCTGCCCAGGGCGTCCTGATGGTAATACTGGCTGCTTGTTCCGTCGGTAAGGCTGTACAGCTTACCGGCATAACGGTAATGAGCAAGCAGGCCGCCTGCGTTGCGTTCTTCAACAACTGCTGTGCCATCGTAGTAATAATCCACATCGCCACGGTCGCTGCCGGTCTGGCGGGTGCGGTAGCCGGATGCGTTGTAGCTGTAGTGCCCAAGGTTTGTTGCGCCTTTGCTGGCGCTGATCAGCTTATCCCGGCTGTCGTAGGCGTATGTCGTCGGATTAGCCGGATCGGCTGAGTCTGTTTTGCTGATGGTGTTGCCGTTATTATCAAAGCCATAGCTGATGGTTTTGGTGCCGTCTGCTATCTGCGTCAGCCAGTCGGTTTCATCATAGGTGTATGTTTTGGTAGATGCGGTGTTACCTGGCTTTGTGGTTGTTTCCGTTTTCCGGTTGTAGCCTTCAAAGGTGTAATCGGTTTTCGTGGTGGCGCTGTTTTCGGTGATGCTGTAACTGGTCATCCTATCCAGCGTGTCGTAGCTGTAGAGGGACTGGCTCTGTCTGACGGTGCCGGTCCCGTTACCCCAAAGCCGGGTTTCGTCCTGTGTCAGACGGTTGCCGTTGGCATCGTAGCTGTACTCAAATTTAGAGAGGACGTTGCCGTTGATGCTGCTGGTCAGCGTTTTTACCCGGTTGGTCTGGTAGTATTCGTATTCTTCTTTTGCTGTGTTGGGGTACGTTACGGTTTTCTTCTTACCGTCAGCGTAATAATCAAAGCTGGTAGTTGCGCTTCCTGCTGAAGCGGTCTTGACCCGGTTTCTTGCATCGTAGCTGTAGCCGGTTGTTGCAGGGGACTGGCTCATCACCGCAGGTGAGGTGCCTGTCCCGTTATTACAACAGGTACAGGCGGCTGATGGTTCCAAACCGGTCTGCCCTGTGCAATATCGTGAGCAGAGCCTGCGGCAGCAGAGGTGATCAGCCCCTGCTGCCGCGGCTCATGCTTGGGTGTATGCGGTTGTCAAAGATCGGTACGAACTGGTTAAATCAATGGGAGAGAAAGCAGCCTGTCCCCTTTTCACTTCAGATCTTTACTCTCAATCTTGCATAGTCAATTGCCATTGTCAGATTCGTATAGGCTAAGTATTCAGCAGTTGGAGAATCACTGAAGGAGTCATCTCCTGATAGCCAGTCCCACAACTCATCTTCATCAATAATATCTAAACAATTTACTAACTCAGACAACGCTGCCTCTGTTGATTTCAAAACCAACTGTTCTCTTTCAAAGTCGTCACCAATCCCCCATTTTTCAGCAAACGGAATCAATAAATGTAAAGCGGGTGGAATATTTTCTTGATTCAATTTCATTCTATTTTCTCCCAATATACTTATTGAACTGTTCAAAATACTTCTCTCTGATAGACAGAGGGACCTTTGCAGCTTCAAATTGATCTTCAGCAAGTCTCCACGCCTCACCTGGTGAAACTTTTTTCCAATCAATTTGTGAAGGTTTGACACCTTGACGGCTGGCTATTTCTTTACGCCATCGGTTGAACACACCTCGAGTTGCATTATGATATGGTTCGTTTTTCATAAGGACTCCAGGTGCATTATTTGCTACATAACCTTCTAGGTTGGATTCAGCCCAAACACTATTTACACCATGGTGTGACTGGTAACCTTGGGGTCTAGGTATTGGCATATCACCATGTTTGCCAACTTTCCAAGTTTCCCCATTAATTTTCAATGAAGCCTCTTTTTCAACAACCTTCTCTTCTTTAAAGATATTTTTAAGCTTTGTTACTGCCTTGCCAACTTTATCTTCAACACTAAGTAGCGGCTTCAGATTTTTGGTTTTAGTGGCTATACCGGCAAAGAATCCAGCACCTTTTAACACACCAGCACCAGCTGCACTCTCTGCCGCAAGCTCAACGCCATCCACCATCGGACGAGCTATTTCTTCTGCCTGCCTTCCTGAATCTCTTGCTATTTCCGCCGTATGCTGCCGAGAAGCAGCTTCAGCCGCGTCAGGATCGCTGCCTTCTGCCTCTGCAAGTTTACGATGAATATTGGCCTGATAATTTCCTCTGAATCTGTTGTTCAGGCCTTCTGTCTGACTGCCTACCCATTTTATTGTTTGATCTTTCTTTTTATCAACCCAACCCTTAAATCGGCCCCAAAGGCTCTTTTGCCCTTCTTCAGCTTCATACCCCTCCAAATCCACATACACGGTCGGATTAGAGTACGCATACAGATACCGGTGCAGGGATGGTGGTTCATCCTGTTTACCCAGGTAGCTGTCCTGGGTGATGAAACGGGCGGTTTCAG
>Ga0074197_1001800_pt1 | contig 16637 bp, 15 predicted proteins | sample EPASupsiteSAE305_FD_64526 | JGI IMG/M metagenome (GOLD analysis project Ga0074197, IMG submission 64526) | Bioremediated contaminated groundwater microbial communities from EPA Superfund site, New Mexico - SAE3-05 reassembly with SPADES | ecosystem: Environmental > Aquatic > Deep subsurface >...
CGGGCAACCTGCAATTCACCAGCAAGATTGAGGAATTGCGCGGCTGCACGGTCTTTATCGTCGCCGTTCCCACCCCCATCGACAGCAACAAACGGCCGGATTTCACCCCGCTGATCAAGGCCTCGGAAACCGTGGCCGCAGTGCTGAAAAAAGAGGATGTGGTGATTTACGAATCCACCGTCTATCCCGGCGCCACCGAGGAAGTCTGCGTCCCCATCCTGGAGCGCCTGTCGGGCCTGGTCTTTAACCGTGATTTCTTCGCCGGCTACAGCCCCGAGCGGATCAATCCCGGCGACCACGAACATCGCCTGCCCACCATCATGAAGGTCACCTCCGGCTCAACCCCGGCGATCGCCGATTTTGTCGACGCCCTCTACGGCCTGATCATCACTGCCGGCACCTTCAAGGCCAGTTCGATCCGGGTGGCCGAGGCCGCCAAGGTGATTGAAAATACCCAGCGCGACGTCAACATCGCCCTGATCAACGAACTGGCGCTGATCTTCAACCGTCTGGGAATCAATACCCTCGAGGTCCTCAAAGCGGCCGGAACCAAATGGAATTTTCTTCCCTTTCGCCCCGGCCTGGTCGGCGGCCACTGCATCGGCGTTGATCCCTATTACCTCACCCACAAGGCGCAGGAGGTCGGCTATCACCCGGAGATGATCCTCGCCGGGCGCCGCCTCAACGACGACATGGGCCGCTACATCGCCTCGGAAACGGTCAAGCTGATGCTGAAGAAACGGATTCATGTCGCCGATGCCCATATCCTCATCCTCGGTCTCACCTTCAAGGAGAACTGCCCGGATCTGCGCAACACCCGGGTGATCGACATTATCGAGGAATTGAACACCTTCGGCGCCAGGGTGGAGGTCTATGATCCCTGGATCGATCAGGAGGAGGCCGCCCATCGCTACGGCGTCACCATGATCAGCCAGCTGCCGCGGAACCGCTACGATGCGGTGGTCCTGGCCGTGGCCCACCGGGAGTTCACCCAACTCTCCGCCGAGGACCTGCGCCACCTCTGCAAGCCCGCCGCGGTTATCTACGACGTCAAAAACATCCTGCCCACGGAGATGGTGGACGGCTGCCTCTGATCACCTTGTTTTTTTGGGGAGCGGAGGGAGAGGTTGCGGCGGAAAAGCGAAAAACAGCCGATGTGCTGACAAAGGAAGCGCATCAATCGTAACAGATGCGCTTCGCTGTACTCAGCACATCCGGGATGTGAACGGTGCGCACGGTGCACCCTGCGTCACACCGGGGTCGGTGGCAACACCTTGAGGTACGCTGATTTTCTTCTGGGAATCAAGGGACTTGAATACGATTCAAAACAGGCTGAATCTGACGTTCCAGCCGCTGGCCAGGATCGTGCCCATCACCGGCGATTTGATCTCGCGGGGATGAAAGTCGTATTCGTGGGGCTCACGGGTCGCATATTGGGCAACGCCGCCCAGCTGCCTCGGCCGCACCCTGAAAAAGGGCAGAGGAATACGAAGAAAGCCGATCTTCACCCGCTCCGGGCAGATCAGGAAATCGGCGGCGCGGATCCGGTCGGCCAGAAATACCGTCCGGGTGACGGGATCCAACCGGCAGTGCAGCTCATAAATCCTGGATATTCCCAGGCGGCTGAACAGTTCGCACCACAGCTCCTCCCGGTACCGCCAGGTAACGATCAGTTTCTGCCGCTTGCTGATCACCCGGACCGGCCCAGGGGTGTCATTGATGCCCAGCAACCGCTCCTGCAACTGCTCCAGGCTGACCGGCTCGCCGGTTCCCCGAAAAAGCCAGACCTTATTGATCAGCCTCCCCAGAAGGGGGATGAACGACAGCACAACCAGCGCTCCCCAGAAGCAAAAAGCCGCTATCGCGGTCGGCTCATCCAGCTGTCCCCTGATCGCCAGCAGGGGCAGGAGACTGGCCAGGTAGACGATCAGCAGCAGGAGCAACCAGAAAAAAGTCAGAAAATACCGTTTCAGCATCAGCAAGCGTCCCGTGATTCAGACTGCTTCAACGGAATCGGGCAAGAGTCTGAGGATGCCGGCGCCGGAATCCATGACCGCCTCCATGCCAATGGGCAGCGCCAGGTTCTTGCCCTGATGCCCTGCCGGGAAATCGGCCCAGACCGGAAATCCCGGGCCCACCAATTCCATGACCCGAGTCCAGACATCTTCCTGAAGGCGGAGGGTGGCCACCCGGTTGCCGTTGCCCGCATCAAAGGTGCCGAGCAACAACCCGGCCAGCCGTTCCAGCCGCCCGGCCAGGGCCAGTTGGGTCAGCATCCGGTCCAGCCGGTAGAGGGACTCGCCGGTGTCTTCGAGCAACAGCAGGCAGCCGTCCCAACTGAAATCCCAGGGAGTGCCGAGCAGATGCACCAAAGTGGTCAGGTTGCCGCCGACCAGCCGACCCCTGCCCGTTCCACCGCGCAGAATCTCCACCTCCCGGAGCTTGATCTCCTCGGAAAAATCACCGGTGAGCAGGGAAAAAAGCGAGGCAATGCTGCGCTCATCGCTTCCGGCCAGCGAGGCCGCCATCGGCCCGTGGAGGGAAACCAATCCGGCCTGGCGGAACAGGCCGTTCAGGAGCACGGTGACATCGCTGAAACCGACGAGGAGTTTGGGGTGGCGCCGGAACATCTCCCAATCCAATTGAGCGATGAGGCGCAAGCAGCCGTATCCGCCCCGGATCGCCACTATCGCCCTGACCTCGTCATCGCTCCAGAGGGCGTGCAGATTCTCGATCCGCCGGGCATCGCTGTCGGCAAGATAGCCGTCCTTCGGCTCCACCGCTCCCCGCACCTTGACCGCAAAACCCAGGTCTTCAATCAGCCGGACCCCTGCCTGGAGGCGCTGCGGATCGCGGACCGGACCGGCCGGACAGATCAGCCCGAGGGTGTCGCCGCGCTTCAGCCGGGGGGGCAGAATCGGCTGATCAGTCATTGCCGTCACAATTGAGGCGGTAGATCAGCTGCAGGCCGGTGAGGGTCAGCTCCTCATCGATCTCGTCGATGGTCTGGCTGTAGGGCTTGATCAGCGCAGCCATGCCGCCGGTGGCGATGGTTCGGGCCCGCTCCCGGTCCGGGGTCAGCTGGCGGCTCAGCACCTCGACCATCCGGTCCACCAGGCCGCCGAAACCGTAGAGCATCCCGGAATGGATGGCCTTGACCGTGGTGGTGCCGATGGGATGATCCGGGGTGACATCGATGTCGAGCCGCGGCAGCTTGGCCGTTCGGGTGGCCAGCGCGTCGAGCGAGATGCCGATGCCCGGATGGATGGTGCCGCCGACATAGGCGGGCTCGCCGTTAACGCAGTCAAAGGTGATGGCTGTCCCGAAATCGATGACGATCAGCGGCGTGTGGAAACGCTCCCAGGCGGCCACGGCGTTGACGATCCGATCGGCGCCGACCTCGGCCGGATTTTCAGTGGCGATTTTCATGCCGAATTTAAGGGTATGGGAAACGGCGAGCGGCGGTTGGCGCAATTTGGTCAGATAACTGCGGGCAAAATGGAGCCAGCTGGTTTCCAAGGTCGGCACCACCGAGGCCACGATAAAGCCGGTGATCCGGTCCGGGTCGATGCCGACCATCTGAAACAGGCCATGGTAGCGGATCGCCAATTCATCGGCGGTTCGGTCCTGGCGCGACTGAAGCCGCCAGTTGCCGATCAGTCGACCATTTTCATAGATACCGCTCACGGTATGGGAATTTCCGACATCCACGGCAAAAAGCATAGGGGGTCACCTTTCTGGGCTGTAAGAGGGAAAAGCTGGAGTTTGTTTTTTTGGGACAGCGCTGGTAAGATATTCCACTTTGCAAAAATATTCCACCCCGAGCTGGGCCGGGTTTGTTCGTGGCCCGATTTTCATGGAGGAGAACCGATGACCCCCTACATCCAGGTGATCACCACCGTGGCCGACAAGACCCAGGCGGACCAGCTGGCCGCCATCCTGCTGGAACAACGCCTGGCCGCCTGTGTCCAGATTACACCCTGCAACTCCGTGTATCGCTGGCAGGGAAAAATTGAACAGGCTTCGGAGATGGTCTGCACCCTGAAATCGCGGCGCGATCTTTTCCCCGAACTCTGCAGGGTGATCCGCGCCCACCACCCGTATCAGGTGCCGGAGATCCTGGCCTCCCCGGTTGTCGCCGGGGCGGAGAGCTACCTGGACTGGATGAACAAGGAACTTCTGCCGCCTAAAAGTGAGTAATGCGATGGAAACAAACGAGCCAAAACCCAAGCGTGCCCGTCGGGAAAAGAAAAAATTCCGCTGCCATTGCTGTAAAGAAGAAAAACCTTTCTGCTGGAACTGCGGCTGCGGTTTCCAGATCTGTCCCGAATGTTTCGAGGAGAACAAATGGGGGATCAGCAACGGCCCGACCTGGGTCTGCCCCGACTGCGAACGGGTCCACATGATGGAGTGATTCAAGGAGGCTGAAGTTGCGCTTATCCTTTGACTTGCCGGGGAGAGGTAAGTACAGTGCGCCCGCCGGCAGATTGACCGACACCACAATCTTTATTCCCTCAATAGACAGCCATCCATGACCGACCATCAGTACGACGAATCCAAGATCAAAACGCTGAGTTCGCTCGAACATATCCGCAAGCGGCCGGGCATGTACATCGGCCGTCTGGGAGACGGTTCGCATCCGGACGACGGCATCTATATCCTGCTCAAGGAGATCCTCGACAACGCGGTCGACGAGTTCATCATGGGCTGCGGCAAACGGATCGACATCGCCATCGACGAGACCGGCCGCTGTAAGGTCCGCGATTTCGGTCGCGGCATCCCGCTCGGCAAGGTGGTGGAGTGCGTTTCGGTGATCAATACCGGCGCCAAGTACAATACCGAGGTTTTTCAGTTTTCGGTGGGCCTCAACGGGGTCGGCACCAAGGCGGTCAACGCCCTGTCCTCCGACTTCGTGGTCACCGCCTTCCGCGACGGCAATTATAAAAAAGCGGCCTTTGCCCAGGGCGTGCTCCAAGCCGAGGAAGAAGGCGAGACCAAGGAAAAGAACGGCACACTGGTGGAATTCCTCCCCGATACCGAGGCCTTTCCCGAATACCATTTCGATCCGCAGTACGTGGAACAGCGGCTCTGGCGCTATGCTTATCTCAATGCCGGCTTGAGCCTCTACCTCGACGGCGAGCTTTTTTTCTCGAAAAACGGACTGCTTGATCTGCTCGATCGCGAGGTCAACAGCGACCGGATCTACCCGCCGATCCATTTCGCCGACAAATCCCTGGAATTCGCCTTCACCCATACCGACGACTATAACGAATCCTATTTTTCCTTTGTCAACGGCACCTACACCAGCGAGGGCGGCACCCACCTTTCCGCCTTCCGCGAGGGCATCCTCAAAGGGGTCAACGAATTCACCGGCAAAAAATATAATGGCGACGATGTCCGCGACGGCATTGTCGGCATCCTCTCAGTCAAGGTTCAGGAACCGGTGTTCGAATCCCAGACCAAGAACAAATTGGGCAACACCGAGATCCGCGCCGGCATTGTGGGTGCGGTCAAGGACGCGGTGGTCACCCATCTCTACAAGTTCCCGGAAACCGCCGAGGTCTTGGTCGACAAGGTGCAGCGCAACGAGCGGATTCGCCGCGAACTGCAGTCGGTCCGGCGCGACGCCAAGGCCAAGGCAAAGAAAATCGCCTTCAAGATCCCGCAGCTCAAGGACTGCAAGTATCATCCCTCGCGCGGCAACGCCTCCAAACCAGGGCGCGAGAACATGCTCTTCATCACCGAGGGCCAGTCGGCCGCCGGTTCCATCGTCAGCAGCCGCGACCCCATGACCCAGGCGGTCTTTTCCCTCAAGGGCAAGCCGATGAACGTGCTGGGGCAGCGGTTGGACGTGCTCTACAAAAACGAGGAAATGTACTCGCTGATGCAGGCCCTCAATATCGAGGACTCGATCACCAACCTGCGTTTCGACAAGGTCATTCTCGCCACCGACGCCGATGTCGACGGGCTCCATATCCGCAACCTTCTGCTCACCTTCTTCCTCCATTACTTTGAAACCCTGGTCAAGATGGAGCACGTCTACATCCTGGAGACGCCGATCTTCCGGGTGCGCAATAAAGAAAAAACCTTTTACTGCTATTCCGATCAGGACATGGAAGAGGCCATTACCGCCTTGAAGGGCAAGAGCAAAGGGGACCGCAGTATCGAGATGACCCGGTTCAAAGGCCTGGGCGAGATCTCGCCGCCCGAGTTCAAGCAGTTCATCGGCCCCGATATGCGCCTCAGACAGGTGCGGGTCGATTCCTTAAGCGAAGTGAGCCGGGTGCTGCGGTTCTATATGGGCAAGAACACCCCGGAGCGCAAACAGTACATCATGGATCATCTGATCGTGAGGCCGGTATGAGCGAGACGAGCGAGCAGCCGCGCGGCAAGCTGCACCAGATGTTCGACACCAATTTCCTGGATTACACCGCCTACGTCATCCGCGACCGGGCCATTCCCGACGTCGACGACGGCCTCAAACCGGTGCAGCGGCGTATTCTCCAGACCTTGCACAACATGGATGACGGCCGCTTCCACAAGGTGGCCAACGTGGTCGGCGAGACCATGAAACTCCATCCGCATGGCGATCAGTCGATCTTCGCCGCTCTGGTCAATCTGGCCAACAAGGGCTTCCTCATCGACCGGCAGGGAAACTTCGGCAACATCTTCACCGGCGATCAGGCCTCGGCCCCCCGGTATATCGAATGCCGCCTGTCGCCGCTGGCCCGGGAAACCCTGTTCAACAAGGACCTGACCGAATTCGTCGACTCCTACGACGGCCGCATGCAGGAACCGGTGAGCCTGCCGGCCAAAATCCCGCTGCTGCTGCTGCTGGGCGCGGAAGGCATCGCCGTGGGCATGGCCACCAAGATCATGCCCCATAATTTCACCGAGCTGCTCCAGGCCCAGATCGATTATCTCCGCGGCAAGGAAATCCTCCTCTATCCCGACTTCCCTCGGGGCGGGATCATCGATGTAACCAACTACGACCACGGCAACGGCCGGATCCGCTGCCGGGTCAAGCTGACCGAACCGGATCCCAAGACCATTGTCATCACCGAACTGCCCTACAATATCACCACCGAGTCGCTGATCGAATCCATCGAAAAGGCGGCCAAGGCCGGTAAACTCAAAATCGCCTCGATCAACGATTACACCGCCGAGCAGGTGGAGGTCGAAATCAAGCTGGCGCGCGGCGTGTTGGCGGAAGAGACCATCGACGCCCTCTATGCCTTCACCGACTGCGAACTGAGCGTCTCCCCCAGCCTGGTGGCGATTGAGGAAAATATGCCCCGGCAGCACAATGTCGAGGATATCCTGCGGCGCAATACCGACCGGCTGCTCAAGAATCTGCAGCGCGAACTGACCATTGACCTGGGCAGGCTGGAGGAAAAACTGCACGCCCGCAAATTGGAGCAGATCTTCATCGAAGAACGCCTGTATAAGCAGATCGAGGAGAAGATCAATTACAAGGCCGTGGTCAGCACCATCCGTCAGGCCCTGGCTCCCTTTGCCGAGGAACTGCTGCGCAAGATCACCGCCGAGGATGTCGAGCGGCTCCTGGAGATCAAGATCCGCCGCATCTCGCGCTACGATATCAACCGCCAGGAAAAGGAAATCCGGGAGATTGAAAAGGCCATCGCCCTGATCAAGCAACACCTCACCGACATGGTCGGCTATACCATCAATTATATCGAGGCGCTGATCGCCAAATACGGACCGCTCTTTCCCCGCCACAGTGAACTGCGCGCCTTTGACGAGGTCGATGCCCGCTCGGCGGCGCTGTCCAATCTGCATGTCGTCTATCACCGGGAAAGCGGTTTCATCGGCCACAAGATCAAGACCGAGGACCAGGTGCCTGATCTCGAATTCTGCTGTTCCGAATACGACCGGGTGCTGCTGATTTTCAGGGACGGCCTCTACAAGGTGGTGCATGTGCCGGACAAGCTCTTTGTCGGCAGTGATCTCCATTGGATGGGGGTCGTGAAGAACGATCTGGTGTTCAACCTGATCTATCGCCATGGTCCGGAAAATCTGGGCTATGTCAAACGGTTCGCCACCCCGAAATTCATTCTCAACCGCGAATACCGGCTGTTCGAGGAGGATAAGCGCTCCATCATCCTCCTCCTGCTCCTGGGCAAGGAAGGCCTGCGGGTCCGGGCCAGCCTGGCGCCCTCGTCCCGAGCCAAGTACAATGCCGTGGAAATCGACCTGGACGACTACCTGATCAAGGGGGCAAGCGCCAAGGGAAAACGGATCGCCAGCCGCACGGTCCGCCGGGTCACCGACATTACCGGCACCCCAAAAAAGCCAAAGGTCAGCCCCTTGGAACTGCCGGGATTTGAGAGTGGCGACAAGGATGACAAGGAATAACCGATTTCGGCCGGCCTTTCCACGTTCGACTCGCAGCCCGGATAATCGAGTGACCGAGGCGTAGAGGGAGAAAAACCTGGCCAAGGATATTTTTGACCTTAAATTCTCCAAAAGACAGGACGCGCCCTGCAACCACTCTTTTTTCCTGAACCATTGGCGGTCCCCCTACATTGACGGTCCCTATCAAATGAGGAGAAATTCGATGCCCAATCACAGCAAAAGAATCCTGACATTTCTGTTTGTAACTCTTTTTGCCGTTGTTTTTTGCGGAACCCCCGTTTCCGCCATGGATTCTGAAGCACAGCCCAAGGATCCGGGCTTGATGGCCGCAGACCTTTTGCTCGCCAGACCGGTCGGAACAGCGGCGACGGTCACCGGATTTGTCATCTTTGTGGTTTCTTCTCCTTTTTCAGCGCTTGGCGGCAATACCAAGGAGGCGTGGGAGAGCCTGGTGGTTTCACCGGCAAGCTACTCCTTTCAACGCCCCCTGGGTCATTTTGATAAAACCCCGCCAATCAACGACCACAAATAGATCCGCGGCAAACATCCTCTCCCCTCAGGGTCTGGTCGCAAAGAACTTAGACATGGCTGCGTTCAGGTTTGGGTCGGATTTGACTGTGGCGATCAGCGCGAAACCGTAGGCGCAGCAGCGCTACATCAAGGAGTTTGTGATTGAGACACAGTCAAAGATGGTCCGCAGGGTGGTGCAAGATGTTCAGTTTTTTTGCTGACAGGCCCTACGCCAAGAGGATTTTTCCCGGTTATTATCGGAACAGGTTGCGACACCATAGAGCAACATCAACTATCCATTTGATTTAATATCATTTTCCTGATATCTCCCCGCCAGAATATCCTGTTGACGGGCAACATGCTGGTTTGCTATAGCTTACCAGCACGCGACAAGCCTTTTTCCTGCCTGTGAATGCACGGCGTCCCCCCGGTTACAAGAGACCGTGTGTGGTATCGATGGCATCTATCGACGCCCCAGCCGCGCTCTCCGGAAGAGGAAAAAAACAGCGGCTTGTCCCCATCCGGAAAACGATCGACCGCCGGTCACCCCTGCGCCCCTGGGCAAGGCGGACAACGTTCATCCACAACGTATGCTACAGGATTTTCTATGAAAGGAATCTATGCTGGAAGTTACGATCCGCCGACCAACGGCCACCTGTGGATGATCGAACAAGGTTCCAAGCTGTTCTCGAAATTTTTTATCGCGGTGGGAGAAAATTCCCAGAAGGAATACACCTTCAGCACCACGGAACGGGTGGCGATGCTGGAGGAGATATGCGCCGAATTCAAGAATGTGGAAGTGGTCCAATTCGAAAATAAATTCCTGGTGAAATACGCCGAATCGATCGGGGTTGATTATATTCTCCGGGGCATCAGGAACGAAAAGGACTACACCTACGAACGGGGCATGCGGTACGTCAACGGTAACATGAACGAAACGATCCAGACGCTGTTCATGATGTCGCCACGTTATCTGGTGGAGGTCAGCTCCAGTCTGGTCAAAGGACTGGTCGGCTCGGACGGCTGGGAGCAGGTGGTCCGCGAGTATGTTCCCGAATCGGTCTATTACCGGATGCTGGATAAATTCGGCAAAGTAAAACCCAGCCACACCAGCAGAAGAATCCTTGAACGAATCTGAAGAAACAAGGACCCTCCCCTTCACCCGATTTCGGCAAACGGCCGGGTCAGCCGGTGGAACAGAGACAACACCTGCGGACTATCCGGCAGAGTCGTTGCAAAAATAATCACAGACAAAGAAAAGAGATATCATCATGGAATGGTTGTGGGACATCAGCATCTGGAGTTCACTGCTGACGCTAACGGTGCTGGAAATTGTTCTCGGTATTGACAATATTATCTTTTTAACCCTGCTGGTGGGGAAGGTGCCGCCCAACAAGCGCCAATTTGCCCGGCAATTCGGCCTGCTGGCGGCCATGGGCACGCGCATTCTCCTGCTGATGTCGGTCGCCTGGATGGCACGGCTGGTAAAACCGCTGTTTGAAATCCTGGGTCACCCGGTTTCCGGTCGGGATCTGGTGCTGCTGCTCGGCGGCCTCTTCCTCATCTACAAAGCGGTAACCGAGATCCACGGCAGCCTGGAGGGCGGCGAGGAGATCCACGGACCCAAACACCTGGCCACCCAGCTGCCGCTGGTTATCGCCCAGATCGCTGTAATCGACATTGTCTTTTCCCTGGATTCGGTGATCACCGCCGTCGGCCTTGCCGATCATCTCTGGGTGATGGTGTCGGCCATTGTCATCGCCATTGGCGTCATGATGTTTTCCGCCCAGGCAATCGGCGATTTTGTCGAAGCTCACCCCACGGTCAAGATGCTGGCCCTGGCTTTTCTCGTCCTGGTGGGTGTGGCCCTGGTGGCTGAAGGAACCGGACATGAGATGCCCAAAGGCTATCTCTATTTCGCCATGGCCTTTTCTCTCATGGTGGAGATGCTCAACCTCCGTCTGCGCCGCAAGACCGCTCCGGTGCATCTGCACCAGATATACGACGAAATCGCCCAGGAAGAAAACACCCCCGGCGGCAACCGCCCGCAATAGGCGCAAGACGAACAATCTTCTTTTCGTTTTTTGCCGTTGTCGCTCCAACTCGCCAGCACTATTTTTTTATATAGGTAGCCGATCGGTGCTCTATATGAAAACGATCAGACTGGTTGAGCTGGCTGGTGCCGGCCGCGGGCTTCAACCCCGTTGAACTCCCCGTGAAAGGGGAGCTGTTTGGTTCGATTCCGAAACCAGTCTCCACTTCCCCTCACCCTTGGTTCCCTGACCGCCGGGTCCTTGCTCTTTTACTCCCCGCCCTGATTGATCAGCAGTGATGCCGCCGCACCCTTTGCCATCCTGTTCCCCGACGCCGAGGCTTGGGCTTCTCTGGCAGCATTTCCTTGTTCACATCCTGCGCCAGCCCGATCGATGAATTCATCGCCCGCCGGTGACCAGACTCAACGCCCGAGGGCAGAGAAGAGTCAGCATCCTGTGGCACAAGACCAGAACAACGATGACCAGCACCGGGAGAGTAAGATAGAGCAGCAGCATGGTGTAGGCTCCGTCCAGGGGAATGAATTTATAGGCAAAGGTGCGCACCAGCCCCAGCAGCGGTTCGTGGGCCGCATAGACGAAAAAACTCGTCCCGCCAAGGGCGACTATCCAGTTGCTCAGCAGTTCATGGCGAGCTATCAGCCGGGTGGAGTAGAGAGCCGCCGCCACGCCGACGAGCAGCCCGGTTCGATGCAGGTAAACATTGAACCAGGCGGTGTACCAGATGGCATCGACCAGCACGATCGGCACATAGGCGATGAGGGCGGCGGTTCCGTAGGTATCGAGGGCAAACAGGCTCTTGCCTTTGATGCCGCAGAAGGCGCCGGCGGCAAAGAAAAACACGCTCATCGCGGCCGGCAGGAATACCGGCACCACACCCCACCCCCAGGCCATGACGGCCGGAGGCGGGACCGGCCAGACATCGCATACCCAGCAAAGAAAAACCCCGATAAAAAACGGCAGAGGAGCATAGCGAAGGATCACGGCAATAACCGGCGCCAGCAGCACCAGGAGGAGGAGATCGCGGATGAACCAGAAGTGATAGGCAATGGGATATCCCTTGAGACCAAAAAGGGCATTGAGGTAATCATACCAGCCGATGTAGTCGGCGATGGGAGTGCTCGCCCCGGTAAAATAGGGCCGGATAATCGGGATGGCCTGCCCCAGGGCGAGGATGCCGAAAGCGAGAATATTCCAGAACAGATAGGGCACCAGCAGCGTCCGGAACCTGGTCAGGATCTTTTTCCCGTAGGTCTGCTGCGACCACTGGAAATTGGCAAAGAAGAGATAGCCCGACATCAGGAAAAAGAGAGGAACCGCTGTTCGGGCCAGACCTTGTGATATCAGGGTTCGGATAAATTCAGTCAGGCCGTTGATGTCGGCATTACCCAGCGTGCCGCCCGCGTAATTTATGGTCATTCCGTAGGCATGGATATAAAGCACTCCGATGATCGGTGGAAAACGGAGGAGTTTGAGTCGCAACGACGATTCCTTGTCTAGCATGATGTCTCGTAAGAAGGGAAAAAATCGGGAGTAATCCGTCGTCCGTTCAGCGGGACGGGCGGACAGGCGCAGGAAGGTAAAGACCAGCGACCCGGTACCGATCACGCAACGCGACCTGACGGCACCGGTCACTGCAAGATATTTCACGAATCAAGAGAGAGCGGTCCTAACGATCAAAATTGTTTTCTTATCCATAGCTATGAGAGCATGGGGACGCGGTCCCGGTTGTCGCTCTCGATCCCCATGAACAGCAAGGGGCACGGATCAACGTCTGTAGCCGCGATAATGGTGATAATGGCCATGGTGTCTGAAGTTGAAATAAAGGTTCGGGTAAAAAAGCCCCCAAGCGGGATTGACGTAAACCGCCGGCCCGTACGGGTAGGAATAAGCAGGCCCATAACCGTAGGGGTAATAATAGGGGTTGCCGTAGTAAACGCAGCCACTGCAGAATATGAGCAAGGCTGCCGCCAGCAGTGTACGCAGTTTCATCATCCACCTTCCTTGCCGCCCTTTATTGGCGACGGATCTATTATACCACAAGCCTGAATCCATGGGTTTGAATTTTACAAGCAATACAATAAGACTTGGACGAAATCTGTCACGATCTTCCCTGCCAGGAAAAATCCCTTGAAAAAGCCGTTCTTCTGTACTTAATACAGATTGCGGGCCTTCCCCGGGAACACCACCCGGGGCAGCTGCCGCCGCAGGCCGGATCACCCATCATCCACGGAGGAATGCCATGCAAGAGCAAATACGGAAGGTGCTTCGAGACATCGCCGGAGGAACCGGCCGGATCACGGTGCTGACCGGAGCCGGGATCTCGGCGGAGAGCGGGATTCCCACCTTTCGCGGCCCGGAGGGCTACTGGACGGTCGGCTCCAAGGTCTACCAGCCCCAGGAGATGGCCACCTTCCACATGTTTTCCCAGCAGCCGGACGAGGTCTGGAAATGGTACCTGTACCGCATGGGGATCTGCCGACAGGCGGCACCGAATCCGGGACACCTGGCCCTGGTTGCCATGGAGAAATGGTTCGGCGACCGTTTCACCCTGATTACCCAGAATGTCGACGGGCTCCATCTGCGTGCCGGCAATACCCTGGCCCGCACCTACCAGATCCACGGCAATGTCGACTACATGCGCTGCGCCCGGGAATGCAGCGATGCGGTCTACCCGATTCCGGAGGCAGTCAAGGCCAAATCCAAGGAGGAAAGCCTCACCGAAACCGACCGGCAGCACCTGCGCTGCCCGCTCTGCGGCGAACGGTCCCGGCCCCACATCCTTTTGTTCGACGAGAGCTACAACGAGCACCATTACCACTTCCACAGCTCGCTCGAGGCCGCCCGGGAGACCGCCCTGCTGATCGTGGTCGGCACCGCCGGGGCCACCAACCTGCCGAATCAGGTGGCCCGGGAAGTATATCTGCACAATGGGGTGATCATTGATATCAACATCGAGACCAATCCCTTTGCTCAACTGGCCGAAAGCAGCACCAGGGGGTTCTTCATCCGGGAACCCAGCGCCTCGGCCCTGCCCGCCCTCCTTGAGACCCTGACCACGGGCTGATCCAAACGCCAAAGCCGTACCTTTGGCAAAAGGATATCGATCCAAACGATATCCGGTGTAATTGAGGCTAAACCAGGAGACCAGCTTCATCTGATCTCCTGCATTGCTCACCTTGGGTACCGGATTATTGCCAAAGATCCGACGGGTACGCCCAATGAACATGGACGCCCCCGTAAAGAAGCATCAAGCTCGCATTACTGTGCATGCTGATCCAGGTTCAGGAAGGGCTGAAGTGGAGCAACTTTACCCGCAGCACCCACCGCCGGGAGTTTGCGGCCATGAGGCAGGGTAATCGACGGATGGTCGAACGGCGCCTTTTCGAAACGCACGCGTTCATCGGTCATCGCGAGCATAAAATCAACCAACCCGGCCTTCTCCGCCTCAGTCAGCACCAACCGCCTTATGTTTGCATCGGTAAACTGGCTGGGGAAGTCCCCGCCCCTGTCGTAGTATTCGACAACCTGTCGCAGCGTCGCGGCCGAGCCGTTATGGAAATAGGGGCCGTTCAATTCGACATTACGCAGTCCGGGTGTCTTGAAGAAACCCTTGCCCGGTTGGAGGATATCGCCGCCATCCTCGGCAATGGGCCTGACGGCGGTATTGAAAAAGCCTTTGAGGGGATCTCCGCCAGCCTGACTGACCGCTGCCAGAGTAAGCTCAGCCCCGCTATGGCATTTATTGCAGCGCCCATTGCCGATGAACACATTCATACCGAGTTGCTGGCTCGCGGTAAGCGTGCCCGTCCCTGCCAGGAACTTGTCAAGCGGAGTCTCGTCGGAAACCAGGGTAGACTCGTAGAGCATGACGGAAAGACCCCAGTAGAGAGAAAAGTTGGCCTCCATCACCGTGAAGCCGTTAGCTACCGTAGTCGTGGTGTTCCACCACATCGGCCGGAAGGCCGCCTTTATCATCTGTTTGTAACTCTTATTCAGACCGGTCTTGCCGACGCCATTGGAAAGCGGGCCGAGTACGCTGTCGGTCGGGTCAACAAACTGTTTTCCCAGCGGTTTCAATGCCATCATCTTTCTGCCGAGCTCCCAGAAATTCCTGCCGGCAAAGCACATTTCAACAGGACTGTTGGCAGGCCCCACCGCCTGGGATGCCGCGCTCGCATTGGGGATCGCGACATTGACCCACACCGGGACACCGCTGATCACCTGGTACACATGAATATTATCATTGTTAGCGGCAGGCCCGGACGGATTCACACCATTGAAGATGCGGTTCGCCCTTCCATCCCAGAAGCTGCGGTAGTTATAGATCGCATTGACGGCCGAGGGGGCGTTGCGGTCGGTGACCTGCCTGAACGTGCCGAAAAGCCCATCAGTTATCTGCATGGAAGGATCGACGGCAGTTATAGGTGTGCTCAGACCGAGGAAATTCCCGTCTGTGGTCCCCGAAGATCCCACCACATCTCCATTCGTAACCGGAAAATTCGCCTGCACCAGGGCATCGCCCGGCAGAGCCGTCTCGAAAATGCCGTTCTTGCCGGGATTGATGGCATTGACCGACCGGATATCGGCGCCGGCCTGGAAATGGCAGCTGGCACAGGCCTGAATGCCGTCGCCGCCTACGCGCATATCCCAGAAAAGGGCCTTGCCCAACTGGATCGCCGCGGGTACATCCCTGATGAATCTATTAAGGGTAGTGGTCGGCGGCAACGGAACGGGTACGGCGTTCAGCGGCCTGAGCCCCCCTGTCCCGGCAACGCCAAGCCCGGGCAATCCTAAGGTCATCAACCCTGAAACCAACAAAGTGATCATTGGCATACTCAATCTAGATTTCCAACTGGTTGTTTTCATGGACAACCCTCCTCTTCTGTAATTGTGTTGACTTGTTTCTACCATCAACCCCACCGTCGCTTTCTTCTTGGGAGCCCTCCTTTGCGTTCGATTCATAAGCTGTAGACTATGCGCAATAACCACACGAACCCCTTTTCCCGCGAACTTGGACGCCGGAAAGACCTTGGCTTGACCCAGCTGCCCGATTCCAAGTCTCTCTCCTCCGTGCTGTCTGTCATGTTAATTTTAAAATTAATATCATCATGCGAAAATCGGGGAGAGACAATAAGAAAAGATGAGGTATTCAATGGAGAGTAAAGATATCACCACCAAGAACAAACCGATCAGGGGTCTGCACCCTGGCCGATTAGGGACAATCCCAAGCAACGAAATATCGACAGAGAAAAAAGTATTAACAAGACGGCGTTGACCTGGTAGAGAGTTCGGCTTATCATGTCGGGTTGACCGCGGCCTTCAGCGATCAACAAGAGATCAGAGGATTATGGATATCAAAGGATTGCGCAAAGAATACACAAGTCCGGTGCTCAATCGGGAGATGCTCGACCCCGACCCGTTCCGTCAATTTGAACAATGGTTCCACGAAGCCTGCGCGGCCGAGCTGACGGAGCCCAATGCCATGACCCTGGCCACGGTCGGAGCGGACGGACAGCCGACCCTGCGTACAGTGCTGTTGAAGCTCTTCGACCATAATGGTTTTGTCTTTTTCACCAATTACAGCAGCCGCAAAGCTGTGCAGATCGCGGAAAACCATCGGGTGGCCCTGCTCTTTCCCTGGATCAAGCTGGCTCGGCAGGTGGCGATTACCGGTGTTGCCGAAAAGGTCAGCGCCGC
>Ga0074197_1001802_pt1 | contig 16625 bp, 16 predicted proteins | sample EPASupsiteSAE305_FD_64526 | JGI IMG/M metagenome (GOLD analysis project Ga0074197, IMG submission 64526) | Bioremediated contaminated groundwater microbial communities from EPA Superfund site, New Mexico - SAE3-05 reassembly with SPADES | ecosystem: Environmental > Aquatic > Deep subsurface >...
CGCCTTTTTAAGCAAATCAGCTAAACGTACTCCCTTAAAAAACAAGTACTCGCTCCAGCCCTCGACGCAATGAAGCGTTATGGCTCTTTCATCCGATGGAAGCTTTACTATTTCATTGTACGAAAGCGATTGCGGATGTTGGATCTTCCCATCGATTAAAAGCTTATATGTTTTAACATCAACCGTCTGCGGACCTTTTATGGAATTATCATACTGCCTATCATAAGGAGATAGCGCTTTGCCTTCGTATTCCTTGATTTCAACTTGGGCGAACGACGGCGCAAGAAATGCCCCAAGAAAAGACATCAATGCAAGACCCTTCATGAATTTTTTCATATTTGCAGCTCCTTTGAATAGCTCGCGAACTATAAGAGATTAGCTCTTAAGTAATTCAGTCCATATTTCATAATAGAAATACATGCCAATATAATTCATCTCTACTCTTTTGATCTTCCAGTACAATTCCCTTTATTTCTTCTGGCAATTGTTCTTGTTGCCATCGACATTCTTTTCTTGAGTTTTCAATTTTTTCATCGCTTTCGCTCGCTGCCATTACGGCTCTAATCGCGTATGCGGCCGCGCCTAAGTCATGAGCCGCTACATGGGCTACAACAGCCGCCTGGCCAGCTGATAATGCCGCGATGCCGCTCCCGTCACTTCGCGCGCTGCCGCATTCGAATAATAAGCGGCCTTTTTAGCTTCATTTGTCTTTATTTCTCCACGGGCCCAGGCCAGAGTCAAATCTATGACTAAGCGTGGTCTGTTATCTTTTGGATATACGGCCTCAAAATACGTAAGAACATGTTCAGCGCATTTTGCTGCCCAAATCGCTAACATATGATGATCGCGATCGGATAAGCTTCCTCCTCTCCTGACGGTAATGAACCTGGCATCCCTGATTTTTGGCAGTATCATTAGCTTCTCCAAATAACAGCTCACCCTTATTTCTTTATAATACTATGAAGTACAATTAAGAAAAATCATACCCAGCAGACGAAAAAGCTTCAAAAACTCTTTCATTCAACTTGACCATCACATCCGCTGGGTACCTAAGCTTGAATAAAAATTGCGCATTATTCGCGATATCCAATTTTTTCATCTTCTCGCTTGCGAGAGCGACTATAGCATCATTCCCTTGCTTTTCTGCTTCCAATACTTCAATATAAGCTTTTTTGAAATACTCTTTGGGATCGCCTCCAAAATCTCCATACTTGTCATCAAATGCCTTTTTTACTTCTTCATCAGTCATTTCATGATATTCATTGCTATGCACTATTACGTTTCGCTTAAGCTTAGGCATTTTTTCTGGTTTTGACTTAGGATAGCCAAGCGATAGGATCATTAAAGGAAGGACATATCGCGGAAGTGAGAATATACCTCTTGCCTCATTTATGCTTTCGATAATTGAGCCAATATACACAGACCCTAATCCGTAGCTTTCAGCCAAAATTACGATATTTTGAGCCGCGCATATAATATCTGCGTAAGCGATAAGAAAATGAGAAAACGATTGTTCTCCCTTGAATTCCGTATTATGAATCTTTGCCCACTGCTTAACGCGGTTAAAATCGATACAAAATATCATTGAAAGAGGTGCGTTCGCTACCCATGGTTGATGCCCTACAATTTCCGCAAGCTTGTTCCGCTTATTTTTATCTTCGACTAAAATGATAGAGAGAGGCTGAATATTCCCGCCAGAAGGGGCATTATTTGCGGCTTCAAGCAGTCTTTCAATAATATCATCGGAGATTTTTGTGTCCGAAAAATTCCTAATTGATCTTCTATTTATCATTGTCTCATAAATATCCATGTATTCGACCTCCGTAGCATCAATAAGCGATTCCGCAAAGTCTAAATAAAATATTCAGGCTCTTTTCTTGTTTTGCATTTATCAAATAAGCGGTTTGCGATTTCCTTGCTTACGCAGTCCGTTATTAATCGAGCGGATTGCGGACATGATTTAACGCATGCGGAACAGCGCAAGCATTTTTCCCCATCGGTTATAAGCGGATTATCGCTTGGAATAGCCGAAACAGGACATACCTGAATGCACTTGTTGCACGCGATGCACTTTTTTTCATTTGTCACAAGGGTAATAGTTGACTTTGGCTTTCTTTCTCTATAAGGATAGCGACCTGGAACAACAATTTCATTATTATCGAAATTTTGTTCGTTTATCTTTTTATTAATTTTTCTCCCCAGACTAAAGGCCTTTTCGATATCGAGCGCATCTGGCCTTCCAGAAGCGATAGGCTGCTCTTTTGAAGACAAAGAATGTTCTCCAATAAACGAAGCGGCGGCAATAACAGCAAATCCCATATTTTCAACAAAATCTTTCAGTTCCAGAAGAGCGTCTTCAAATTCCCTGTTTCCGTATAGGACAATTATGATTGCTGGTATTCCATTTCCTTTTATGCCATTCATCCTGGAGATTACGATTTCCGGGATGCGACCGCTATAAACAGGGACACCGATAATGGCTGCATCGGCGATACTTTTTTGCTGCTCTCCTTTGAAAGCGGCGAACGTCAGATCTACTTCCTCTCGAAAACCACAATTAATGTCATCCGCGATCGCGTTTATAATTTTTTTTGTGGATTGAGTCGGCGAAAAATATATCATTCTGAGAGATTCTATTTTGCGATTCATCTGTTTTTGCTGCCCCTCCCCGTAGGATGAACCTGTCAGTAGCCTTATAGGTGACTACCCAGTCCTAATATGCATAGTAAACTATATTAATATAGATTGGAAAGCAAGAATTTTCACCCAGCGCTTTCTCGACGCCGAAATTCGCAAAGTATTACTATCAAATCCTTTTTGTATCAATTATTTCCTTTCTTTGATTATGCTAATTTTTTGTTACATGCTATGATACTTATGCCTTTTTCCCCTAATTCTTCAAGACTAGTATTATCAAATCCTGAATCTTGCTTATAGCGTAAAAACAGCTTTTGAGTTTGCCACAATCTCTACTTCTGAATCTTCAATGTTGATACCATTTGCCAAATTTTTTATATTGGCTATTAACAATTCCCACTTTTCCATTTCATCAATACGAAATACTATTTTAATCTTCATTTTAATCTCCCCATACCCACTGCAAATAGACCCTCATATTGCTAGGTATTGTATTTATAATATATATTTTTTTGCATATTTAGTCAATTTATTTTATAATAATAAATAATACATTTTTACCAAGAGTTAGTTAATCAATAAACCCAATATTCGTTTAACCTTTAATCCACATTCCCGAACAAAACGAAGGATTGGCAGGTGTTTTTGCATGAAATTTCATGCAAAAACCGCAATTACTAATACATTCACAAGTAAGAAAACATATGATATACTATAGCCATGAAAGTAAACGATGGGCGACGCTTATCACATGAAGCGCTTGAACAGATAAGAATTACCTGTGTAAAGCGTGTTGAAGCTGGGGAAAGCCCAGAAATCGTAATAAAATCCGTAGGCTTTGAACGCAGTAGAATATATACATGGCTAGTAGCATACAGGGAAGGCGGCATTGAAGCGCTAAAAGCAAAAAAGCTGTTAGGCAGGCCAGCAAAAATTACTGGTTCTCAGATGCAAGCGCTGTACCGCATAATCGCAAACGAAACACCGTTGCAATATAAATTTAGCTTTGCATTGTGGACGTGTGGCATTATTCGTGAACTCTTGAAGCAACAGTACAAGATTCATCTTTCCGAAGTGTCAATTGGTAGGCTCTTAAAGAAATTGGGGCTCACTCGGCAAAAGCCCCTCTTCAGGGCATATCAGCAAGATCCAGAAAAGGTACAGCAGTACCTAAACTCGGAGTATCCAAAGATCAAGAAACTAGCAAAGCAAAATGGTGCAAGCATTTATTTTGGCGATGAAGCAAGTATTCGTTCAGACTACCATTCCGGTACCACGTGGGCACCTAAAGGCGATACACCAATAGTAAAGACAACGGGAGCACGATTTCGGGTCAATATGATATCTGCCGTGTCGGCGAAAGGGGAAATGCGATTCATGCTGACTGAAAAATCAACGACTGCAGATATATTCATAGAATTCCTCGGAAGACTTATCAAGGGAGCTGATCATCCCATATACCTCATTCTTGATGGTCATCCCGTACACAAATCAAAGAGAGTGAAGGACTATATTACGAGCCTCGAAGGGAAGCTGGTGCTCTTCTTTCTTCCGGGATATTCGCCGGAACTTAATCCCGATGAGAATGTCTGGGGCTATGTCAAACATCATATAGTTGGTAAAAAGGTTGTCACCGGTCCTGATCAATTTTATACGCTCGTATTAGGTGCGCTCAGAAAAATTCAAAAGCTCCCACAGCTGATTAGAAATATATTCCTGAGCAAAGACCTTCGCTATGCTATGTAATCTTACTTATGCAGGTATTAGTAATTATGTTTAAAAATAGGGATTTTTTCACCGAAAAGTATAATAATTGAGTGTAATAGTATGTTAAGAAAAAATAGATATCGGTTTTGGCAAATAAGTCTTTATTAAAGTAATTTGTAATGTTGTCTTCTAGAATTATATACAATTGATTCATACAAAATCAGGAAGTAGTAAAAAGGAAATAAAATTTGAAAACTATAATTGTAAATACTGTATATAAAGAAGGTAGTACTGGAAAACTTTCCTATTTGTTAAAAAAGGAATTAGAAAAACGAGGAGATGAGGTAATAATATGTTACGGAAATGGGAAAAGATACAATGAAAAAAAATGCATAAAGCTTCATAATGTACTTGAACAAAAGGTTGCTTCTTTTTTATCAAAACTAACTGGATTAACTGGATATTTTTCTCTTTTATCTACAATTAAAGTTATTCAAGCTATAAAATATTTTAATCCTGATATTGTAATATTAGGCAATCTACACGGATATTATATTAATGAGTTTTTATTATATTTTTATTTGAAAAAAAGAAAGCAAGTAACAATGCAAATTATGTGGGACGAGTACTCAATGACTGGAAAGTGTCCGTTTAGTTATAATTGCTATAAATATAAAAATGTATGTAAAAATTGTGAACAAATTAAAGCTTATCCTAAGAGCTGGTTTTTTGATAGGTCAAAAAAACTTATGAAAAGTAAGTATAATGCTTATAAAAATTTTGACAATATTGTATTTGTAGGGGCACCATATACAATAACAAGAGCAAAGGAATCATTTTTGCTTATGGATAAAAAATTAATTGAAATTGATGAAGGAGTAGATCTTGAAAATGTATTTTATCCAAAAAATGTTGATGATCTTAGAATAAAATATAATATTTTAAAAGGTAATATTGTAATATTAAATGTATGTATTTTTAGCAATAAAAGAAAAGGAGCAATTTATTATCTAGAAGCAGCAAGAAAATTAGAAATGCATGAAAATATTACTTTTATACATATTGGATTTGATGATAAAAATATTAAATGTCCTAAAAAATTTATTCCAATAGGCTATATTGAAGATCAATTAGAGTTATCAAAGTTTTACTCTTTAGCAGATTTGTTTGTTTGCACGAGTTTAGCAGAAACACAGCCAAATACTTGCTTAGAAGCATTAGGATGTGGCACACCTATATTGGGATTTAATATATCAGGCATTCCTACATGTGCTGATGATAGTTGTGGAAAATTTGTAAAAGCTTGTGATGTAGAAGAATTATGTAAAGTTATAAAAAATACAAAAACAAAAAATAAAAATATTGAAAAGAGATGCAGAGATTATGCACTTAAAAGATTTTCAAATGGTGATTATAACAGGAAATTAATTGAAATTGCTATTAAAGAAATAAGCGATAAAAAGCAATGAAAAAAATTTTAATCATTCAAAATGTAATTTCAAAATATAGAGTACCAGTATATAATAAGCTATCAGAAAAATATGATGTAACGGTAGTATATTCTTATAACGAAAAAGATAAAGAAGCAAAAACATTTAAGTCAAAAAAGATTGGTGTATTTAAAATATATAAGTTTTTAATTCATAGAAAGAGCTTGTATAAGATATGTAAAAAATATGATGTTGTGATAGCTTTGTGGGGAATTAATTGGATTTCAATAATGGAGCTAGCAATTTTACCAAGGAAATTTAAGCTTATTCTATGGGGGATAGGTGTATCTGCATCATATAAAGTAAGATATGATTCTATAAAGAAATGGGATTTTTTAAATGTATTCTTAATTAGACATTCAGATGCCGTATTGTTTTATTCTGAGTATCCGGTTAAGAAATATCTAAAACTAGGAATGCATAGAGAAAAGTTATTTGTAGCAAATAACACAGTAAATATATATGATTGTAATGAAGTAAATTATGAAAAAAATTGTATTCTATTTATTGGTTCTTTATATAAAGGAAAGAGAATAGATATATTGATAGACTGCTATAATAAGGCGTTAATAAAAAATTTTAATATTCCAAAATTGTATATAATTGGAGCTGGTGATGAATTTGAAGTATTAAAAAAATATATTATTAAGCTTGGATTAGAAAACCAAATAGAGCTAAAAGGGGAAATATTTGACGAAAAAATATTAGCTAAATATTTTAAGTCATCAATAGCATGTTTTTCTCCTGATCAAGCAGGACTTTCAGTGTTAAAGGCTATGGGTTATGGGGTACCATTTATTACTATGAAAAATGCTATTACGGGAGGAGAAATATTTAATATAAAAAATAATATTAATGGAATATTATTAGATGAAATTTATGAAATAGAAGATATTATATTGGATATTACAATAAATAAGGAAAAGTATATAAATATGGGAAAAAAAGCAAGAGAACATTATTTTATGAAATGTACAATTGAAAAAATGATTGAAGGATTTGAAAATGCAATAGAATATGTATGTTTAAAAACATATATATAAAATAAAAAATGTAAAAGCAGTACATCTAAAATAATACGATTAAAGTTAAACAGTTAAAATTAAAAAGAAGATTATATTACAGGAGAAAATATATGAGTAATAAATCAATTTATGTTACTAAACCATCATTACCACCATTTGAAGAATATGTAAAAGAAATAGCTAGTATTTGGGATTCAGGAATTTTGACTAACATGGGTGAAAAGCATAAGAAACTAGAAGATAAATTACAGAGTATGTTAGAGACAAATAATATATCCTTATATGTAAATGGTCATATGGCTCTTGAAGCTGCGATAATGGCATTTAAACTTTCTGGAGAAATTATTACTACACCATTTACTTTTATTTCAACCACACAAGCAATTAGTAGATGTGGCATAAAACCTGTTTTTTGTGATATAAGATATGATAATTATACAATAGATAGCAAAAAAATTGAAAAATTAATTAATAAGAAAACATCTGCAATTATTCCAGTACATGTATATGGTAATATTTGTGATTATGAAGAAATTGAAAAGATTGCTAATAAATATAATTTAAAAGTAATATATGATGCTGCCCATGCTTTTGGAGTAAAAATTGATAAGGTTGGAGTTGGAAATTTAGGAGATGCTTCAATGTTTAGTTTTCATGCTACAAAAGTATTTAATACTATAGAAGGCGGGGCAATAACATATAAGGATAATAAAATAAAAGATAAATTGAATTCAATTAAAAACTTTGGATATTCTAATAATGATTCTGTAAATATGATAGGTTTTAATGCAAAGATGAATGAATTTCAAGCAGCTATGGGTTTATGCAATTTGAAATATGTAAAGAGTAATATTAAAAAAAGAGAAGTCTTAGCAAAAAAATATGATAATAATTTAAAAAATATAAAGGGAATAAAGCTAAACTCTGCACAAAACGGAATTAAAGGGAATTATTCATATTATCCTATTGTGTTTGAGGAATATAAGTATAGCAGAGATGAAATATATGAAAAATTAATACAAAATAATATATTTTCTAGGAAATATTTTTATCCTTTAACTAATGCATTTGAATATTATCGAGATAAATATAAGAATGTAAAAAATCCAATTGCAGAATTTGTATCTAAAAATATTTTAACGCTCCCTATGTATAGTGAGCTAGATGAAAAAATTGTTGATAAAATATGTAATATTATAACTGGAATATAAAATGGAGCATGAAAATAATATTTATGAAAATACTGCATATAATTTCAAATGAAAAATTTACTCTTGAATATATTAATTTTATAAATGTAAATTTTGATAATAGCCAACATAAATTTTATATATTCGGAAATAAAAAATTTAATAAATATCAAAGCAATATTCGGATATTTAAGAAAAAAGATATATTTTTACTTATTTCAGAAATGCGAAGCTCGAATAAGATAATTTTGCATGGGCTATATCCTTCAAAAATTATAATTTTATTATTTTTCCAAAAGAAATTACTTAACAAAACATATTGGCTAATTTGGGGAGGAGATTTATACTCTTATAAAGATAGAAATAAAAAATTTAATACAAAAATATACGAAATATTTAAAAGATCGGTAATTAGAAATATTAAAGGTCTAATTTCTCCAATAGTAGGAGAATATAAATTAGTAAAAAAATGGTATAATGCTAATGGTAGATATTTTAATTGTATAGGATACCCAAGCAATGTATTTAAAAATGATAAAAATGTAAATATTAAAAAAGATGATAAAATTGAATACATACAAGTTGGAAATTCTTCTGATCCAAGCAATAACCATTTAGAAATATTTAGCAAATTAGAAAAGTATAAAAATCAAAATATTAAAATAGTTTGCCCTCTATCATATGGGCCAAAATTATACAGAAATACAGTTCTAGCCGAAGGAGAAAGAATATTTAAGGATAAATTTGTCCCGTTATTAAAATTTCTGGATAGAGAAAGTTATATTGAAATATTATCAAATATTGATATAGCAATATTTAATCATAACAGACAACAAGCAATGGGTAATATCATAACATTATTAGGAATGGGTAAAAAAGTATATATTAGAAATGATATCACTACTTGGGATTTTTTTAATAAACATTATATAAAAATATTTAATTCAAATAGCAATTTAGATCAGTTATTAAGCTGTATGAATGAAAAAGATAAACAAAAGAATTCTAAAATCATAAAGGATTTATTTTCAATATATAATCTCAAAAAGCAGTGGAATGATGTATTTGAATATTAATTGGAGATCTTTTTGCAGAGCTTAGCGGTTACACCAATACAGAAACTGAATAAGATTGAATTGGAGGACTCCCAGACCAACGTATTTGTTGACTGTTTTTGGTCTTGATCTTTGGGCTCAACGTATTGCATATATTATTTTAGAAAAATTAAGATAAAATTTGATATCAAGTTTGAAATGACTTGATTTTACAATTAACTTAATTTGAAGGATAATGTGATAAAAATTGAGGTAGGCAATGAAAAGAGGCAGAGAAAAATTTAAAAAATATAGAATTATACTTGATATTTTGTCAAATTTATTAAGACTGTTTCCAAATCAGATTCGGATTGTATTTTTTAACCATTTTCGAATGGTGCAAGGAAATAAAGGATTAGCAATTAGATTTATTTTACTTAAAACAATTTTAAAAAATTGTGGTCAAAATATTTCTGTTCACCCAAATGTTTTTTTATTTAATGTTAGTAATTTGTCTATAGGAAATAATGTTAGCATACATCCAATGTGCTATATAGATGCGGCTGGAGGAATATTTATTGGAAATGATGTATCTATTGCTCATAATGTAACAATTCTATCTTCGACGCATAATTATGATAATCTTGATATTGCTATAAAAGATCAAAAGATAGAATTAAAAGAAACAAAAATTTTAGATAATGTATGGATTGGTGCAAAAGCAACAATATTAGCTGGGAAATTAGTTAGCAAGGGTGTAATTATAGGAGCTGAGTCACTAGTTGTTTCAGATATACCAGAAAATTGTATAGTAGGTGGAATACCTGCAAAAATTATTAAGAAAAGAAGTTAATGTATGAAGATTTTAATTATTACTCGTAGTTCATGGGATAATATGAATAGTCTTGGAAACACAATGTCAAATATTTGGGAGGGATGGGATTCAGATAAAATTGCGAACATTTATTGTAGGAATGCAAGACCAAATAATAATGTATGTAAACTGTATTATTCTATATGTGATAAAGACCTAATTAAAAGCATATTTAATAAAAAATATATAGTTGGTAAGGTATTAAAAGATGCTTTTTTAAAAAATACTGGTTTAAAAGAAAATGAGAATAGTAAAATGGAAAAAAGAATCTATGATTATTTTAGAAATTCTCGTTTTGTACTATTCTATTGGCTCCAAGAAATAATATGGAAAATAGGAAAATGGAAAAATATGCAGTTTGATGATTTTTTATCTAAGTTTAAGCCGGATATTATATTTTCTGCTTGTTTCCCTTCTTTCTACACGCATGAACTGTTGTGGTATATTCAAAAAAAAACTAAAGCAAAAGTTATATTATTTCATGCTGATGACTATTTATCGTATAAAGGAATGGGAGGTACAATATTAGAAAGAATTAATAGAAAAATAAGATCGAAAATAATAGAAACAAGTTCTAAAAAAGCAGATCTAAACTTTTGTATTTCCGAAAAGCAAAAAGATGAATATGAAAGAAAACTAGGTATAAAAACAAAGTTGTTATATAAAGGCAAAGAGTTTAATGAGTTTCCAAATAGTATTTATCAAATACGTAATAAGATTATAAATATTGTTTATACTGGATCCATATTAAATGGAAGATGGAGGACAATATATGAATTGGCAAAAGCAATAAAAAAAATAAATGAAAATACAAAAGATAAAAAGTATAATTTGTCAATATATTCACAATATAAACCAAAAAATAAAGTATTAAAATTACTTGATATAAAAGATGTGTCAAAATTTTATGGAAAAATCAATTCAAATCAAATACCTGAAGTATACAGAAATTCTGATATACTATTACATGTGGAGTCTTTTGACAATAAGGAAAAGTTAGAAACTCGATTATCATTTTCTACAAAAATTGTCGACTATTTGAGTAGCGGAAGATGCATAATGGCTATCGGATGGAGCAAATCAGCAAGCATAGAATATCTAGCAAAAAATGACGCTGCTGTAATAGCTAATAGTAAAGAAGAAATATTTGAAAAGTTAAAAGAAATTATTAATGACCCTGAAATTATAAATATCTATGCAAATAAGGCTTGGAATTGCGGAAGAAGAAATCATCAAATAGAAAATGTAAAAAGTAAATTTGTAAATGATATTAGTAGTGTTTTAAATAATTAAATATTTTAAAAATTGCTATATTTATTAATAAAAATTGATTTTTAGTTTATATAATTTGCATTATATTGCGTATAGTACGATAGAAGAGTCATTCTAAAATTAAAATACTGGGGTCTAGTAGTGATATATGTATATATGATCTCTATAATAATTGTACTAAGTATTGTTAAAAAGATATACAAATATCAAAAAAATGGAGAGCTAATAAAGTATAAAAAGTACCAAGTAAGTTTACATAATATATATTATATTTTTGTTTCAGTAATACTAATTGCAGTTATTGGAATTAGAAATATATCTGTAGGAGCTGATACTTATGTATATTTTTCTCATTTTCAAAATTTAAATAGTATAAAATTTATTAAAATATTTGATTATTATAAAGCAGATTATGGTTTCTATATTTTTACTTGGATATTAAGTAGAATAATAAGAAATTTTAATATATATCTTATTATAACAGCATCAATATATATAATTCCAATTACGTTATTAATAAAAAGAGAATCTAGATATCCACTATTTAGTTATATCCTATTTTTTTGCTTTGGTTTTTTTACTCTGGCTTTATCTACAATACGCCAATACATTGCTATCGGTATATGTATTACAGCATATTTAAATTTAAAAAATAAAAAAATTATATCAATACTACTAATAATCATTGCATCAACATTTCATATATCAGCAGTAATATTTATATTTATAATAGTCATTGATAAAATTAAAAATAATTGGAGGGCAATATTAAGCGGAATTCTTATATTATTTGCTTTATCTTTAGTATTAAAAAATACACTAATTGGTTTATATTTATCTATATCTATGAAAGAATATTCATCTTATGAAGTGGGTGGAAATTTGATGGTGATTTTCATATTTTTAAATATTATTTTAGGAATTATTTATAAAAAGCATTTCTTTAAAAATAATAATGTTATGCTATTTATTATTATATCTTTGGCTGGGATTATTTTTTCAAGCACGCGATTTAATTTAGCAGTTATGAGGCTATATTTATATTATTTTGTATTTATAATAATTTATATACCAAATATAGTATTTTATATACATGACCATATAACGAAATATTTTTTAATGTTTGGTTTTACAGCTATAGCGATATATTTTTCTATATCAAATATATTCAAAACAGCATATCAATATGGATCACAAATATTGCCATATTTAACTTATTGGCAATAGAAATTGAAAATATTGAATAGATTAATTATTATTAAAAAAATCAGCTTGCTTATCTAATTAACTAAGAAGGTACTCCTAGTAGAGTAATTTACTGCGAGCCTAAAAGTAAACTATTGTTAAAAATTCGCTATCTAATAGTTTGTAAAAGGTGACTTCAAAAAAAATATTCATATTAAATTTGTACAGCTAAAAATTAAGAGAAGTCTTTTCAATGTTGATTTATGACGTTGTAAATGATTAATATTAGAGTTAATATTTCATAAATTAAAATATACAATTAGTTCAAACATTTTGAGGAATCAGGTTAAGAATGAAAAAAGATAATAAATCTAGATCCTTTTTAAAAAACGTAGCTTATTATTCAGTACCAATATGGGTAAGCTTTGCATTAAATTTTATATCAGTTCCAATAAAAACTAGATTATTTCTTCCAGAAGAGATCGGTAAAATTAATCTATTTAGTACTTATCTTACTATGTTCATTCAGATTGCACTACTTGGTCTTGATCAAGCATTTGTAAGATTTTATTATGAACCGCCTAAAAATAATACTAAGCAAAGCTTGATGCGCATATGCCTTATATTCAATATTTGCACAGCAACTATTATTAGCATTATTATATTTCTAATACGTAAAAAATTATCAAATGCAATTATAGGAGAATATAATATATACATTATTATATATTTAGCAATATGTATTTATGCAAACATATTTTTAAGAATATCAAATCTTTATTATAGAATGGAAAACAATGTAATAATGTATTCGATACAGGTAATAATATTAGCTATTATTGGGAAAATACTATATGCAGTTGTTGCTTTTTGGAATCCTAAATATAATTACGCAATATTAGTGATTACATTAGGATATCTATTAGTGTCAATAATTTACTTTATAATTCAAAAAGAAATTCTAACTGATGTATATACCGAATATAATAAAGAAACAATATATTCAATATTTAAATTTGGATTACCACTTATTCCTGTAACTTTATTATCTTGGCTTAATAATTCAATAGGTCAATTTTTTTTAAAAAAATATTCTAATTTTTCTACGATAGGAATATATTCAAATGCAATTGCTATTGCTAGTATAATTTCTTTAATACAAACAGGTTTTAATACTTATTGGTCTCCTTTCGTATATGCTAATTATAAAAATGAAAATAGCAAAATAAAAGTAATTCATCAAGTATTAACCTATGTAATGGTAACAGTAGGATTAGCTATTATCTTTAACCAAGATATAATATTTCTATTAATCGGGCAAAAGTTTAAATCTAGTAAAGTATATTTTCCTTTATTATTAGTATCTCCAATTTGCTATACGGTTGCTGAAACTACTGGAATAGGAATAAATATTTCAAAAAAGAGTTACTTAAATGCAATAACATTTGGCTGTAGTGTAATTGTTAATATATTTTTATGTTACATTTTAATGCCAAAGCTAGGGGTAATTGGCGCTGCCATATCTGCAGCAATCTCTGGAATTATTATGCTAATTATTAAAACATTTATTGGCGAACGATATTATAAGTGTGTATCGAATTATTATAAAACATTTTCTGCAATTTTAATATTAGTTCTTGGATCTTTTCTAAATATAGCATTAAGTGAAAAAATACTTATTCGAAGTATGGTACTTTTTGTTTTCCAGATAATATTAACAGGTATATATAAGAATGAGTTTTTTGAGATAATTAAAAAATTTGTGAAGATATTGCAGAATAGAAAAAATATAGAAAGAAAAAAGGAGAAAATATAAAATATTTTTATGAAAATACTAATAATTGGAGGCATTGCTTCATCGTTAATAAATTTTAGAGGTGATCTGATAAAAGATATTATAAAAGACGGTCATGTTGTACATACTGCATCAGGCGAAACATCTAAAAAATTAGCTGAAAAATTGTATAGTATGGGTGTTATACATCACCCATTGCATCTAAAGCGAACAAATATAAGTATTATAGAAAATTTTAGATTATTTATAGAAATACTTTTTTTGTGCATAGAATATAAGCCGGATATTGTACTTTGTTATACGATAAAACCTTCGACAATAGGTGTCCTTGCAGCTCATTTTGCTAAAATAAAAAATATAAAAGTAATGATAACTGGATTAGGCTATACATTTGAACATGAGAATACAAAAAAATTTATTATTTTTAATTTAGTAAAAATACTATACCGTATTTCTTTAAGGTATTGCAATTTAGTAATATTTCAAAATGCAAAGGATAGAGAAATATTTCTAAAAACAAAAATACTAACTAAAAAAGCAAAAATATGCCTTATAAATGGATCTGGAGTAGATATAGAAAAATTTAAGCCTATGAATTTTCCAAAAGTTGTTGGATTTTTAATGATAGGTAGACTTCTTAAAACTAAAGGTGTTGAAGAATATATAGATGCTTCAAGAATTATCAAAAAAAAATATCCTAAAATTAATATTTATTTGCTAGGAGATATAGATTCAAATCCAGAATCTATATCTAAAGAAAAAACTAAAGAATGGATAGAAGAAGGGATTGTTAGCTTTTCAAATTGGGTAGAAGACGTTCGTCCATTTCTAGAAAAATGTTCTGTATACGTTCTTCCGTCATATAGAGAGGGATTGCCTAGAACGGTTCTCGAGGCAATGGCATGTGGGAGACCGATTATTACAACGAATACTGCTGGATGTGAAGAGACAATAATACTAGAGAAAGATTCAAAAATAATTGGAATTAATCATGCAAAAAAAGGAAAGAATGGTATTCTAATACCAGTAAAAAGTGTTAAGTCTTTAAGAGATGCAATGGAATACTTTATAATAAATTCAAAAGAAATACCGTTGATGGGAAGATATAGTAGAGAAAGTGCAGTTGAAAAATTTGATGTTAAAATAATTAATGAGAAGATGAAAGAGTATCTTGGCCTTTAACAATATATCTTGATAAGATATTAATTTATAAGTACGTATTTAGTCATATATTGCGCTATGAAACAGAACAGAGGCTCATAATACTATTCAGTATAAAATCTTTGCGAACTTATTTTTGCAGTAGACTGTACAGGATTAATCAAAGTGCGCTAGATAGGCTGCCGCTTTATTATAAAAATATTTAGGGCTGTACTAGATAAAATCAGATGTTATAATTAAAAAGTGATCATAAGTCATTGCAGGCTAATGAAAAAAACAAGAAAGGCTATTCGAATTCTTTGTGCTAGAAGTTGCTGCTAGATCTGCTGCAAATATACTAGGAATTCATCCTAATTCTGCAGCTCTTTTCTATCGGAAAATTCGTCAAGTTATTTCCTTCTATTTAGCCCAGGATGCATATGCATTGGACGTTAATGAATTCCATCATTACAGAATATATCATTCAGATGTATTTGTTGATGAAAAGAATCACATTGACGGGATAGAAAACTTCTGGAACCAAGCGAAGAGAGTCTTAAGAAAGTACAACGGAATAGACAAGAAATACTTTTATCTGTTCCTGAGAGAATGTGAGATCCGATTCAACAACGGAACACCAAGGAATCAACTTAAAATTCTTAGAAAATAGTGCTCAATCTAGACTTTTATCTAGTAAAGCCCCAAATATTTTATACTTAGCTGCAATATTCTAGAAGATTAGGCTATTAGGAAAAGATGTGAAATATGATTAGGTTATTAAAGAGTATCAAGTTAAGATATCCCCAAATTTGGCATGTGATTGAAATACTTAATGGTCTAATAATTAGTCTACTGTGGAATGATAAATACTGGAGATCAGTTGATGCTATAACATCATATGAAACATCTAATGGAATTACATTTAAAAAGTGCAAAAGCAAAGATGTTTCTACGCTTTATTCCACCTTAAAGGCTATATCTGAAGACGATAAGAGATATTTTATGCCATTCGATTTCAATGAAAAATCACTGCGCAATATTATTTCGACTGTTACGTATCAAGTTTATTTGGCGTATGAGGGCGAATCTGTTTGTGGATTTTTTTTCCTTCGACTATTTTTTAATAAAAAGTGTTTTCTTGGTTTTTGGGTAATGAGCAATCATAGAGGCCGCGGCATTGGTAAGGATATGATTCGTGCTATGGAAAAAGCATCAGATATTTTAGGCTTTTCTTTAATGTCGACAGTAAACCCGGATAATACTGCATCTCTCCGTG
>Ga0074197_1001804_pt1 | contig 16621 bp, 14 predicted proteins | sample EPASupsiteSAE305_FD_64526 | JGI IMG/M metagenome (GOLD analysis project Ga0074197, IMG submission 64526) | Bioremediated contaminated groundwater microbial communities from EPA Superfund site, New Mexico - SAE3-05 reassembly with SPADES | ecosystem: Environmental > Aquatic > Deep subsurface >...
ACCTTTCTTTGGTAAAGCTTTCTTCATAATTTCTTTCATCTTTTGTCCTTGTTTTGATTGACTTTTTTATTACTTTGGAGTCAACCTATTTCAGGACGATACAGGGAGAACTTTATAAAATATTTCAATTCTACATTAGTACGATTAAAGGCAGAATTGAGGTAAATTTAATTGATAAAAATCATCTATTTCAATTCTACATTAGTACGATTAAAGGATCTCTTCAATCTTCTAATCAAGTTCAATATAAAGTATTTCAATTCTACATTAGTACGATTAAAGGTCCGTATGGAAAACCACTCTTTTTTTTATCTCTTATATTTCAATTCTACATTAGTACGATTAAAGGCTTTGACGCTCGCCATTTGAAGAAAAGCGAGAAGAAATTTCAATTCTACATTAGTACGATTAAAGGAATAGCCATTTGTTTTTTCACATCTTCTTCAAGTATATTTCAATTCTACATTAGTACGATTAAAGGCCAAGACCACCACCAAAAACATGATTGTATTTTATATTTCAATTCTACATTAGTACGATTAAAGGCCTTTAACATGCTTATTAATGTTAGTCTATCTATCATATTTCAATTCTACATTAGTACGATTAAAGGCCGCAACAACCAATTCATTTAACCTAACATATATTTTATTTCAATTCTACATTAGTACGATTAAAGGAAAGTAATGAAGTTAATGCACGTTGGATTAACACAATTTCAATTCTACATTAGTACGATTAAAGGAAGATTACACGCAAAGGCAAAAGAGCTATTTGAAATATTTCAATTCTACATTAGTACGATTAAAGGTACAACTAAGCAAAAAGTACAACATTGCAACAAGTCTATTTCAATTCTACATTAGTACGATTAAAGGCTAAACGTTTGCTTAATCTTTGTTTTGTTTTAACAACATTTCAATTCTACATTAGTACGATTAAAGGATAATTCATTCGTTTTCAATAATTCACGCATCAAAAATTTCAATTCTACATTAGTACGATTAAAGGGCGCCACGCTGTTGAAATTCAAGACGCCAAACATATATTTCAATTCTACATTAGTACGATTAAAGGTAATTTTAACAGTTCTAATTCTGTTTTATTGCCATTATTTCAATTCTACATTAGTACGATTAAAGGGCCTATCCGTTTTTTTAATTTAAGGAATAAAAAAAAATTTCAATTCTACATTAGTACGATTAAAGGTTAGGAAAGTCCTTTGAAATTTGTCTATAAGTTATTAATTTCAATTCTACATTAGTACGATTAAAGGGGCTCTGTTATTGACTACCAACCTTTTGCTAATATTATTTCAATTCTACATTAGTACGATTAAAGGCTACATTTTATTTCTTTGCCGGGATTTAATAAATATATTTCAATTCTACATTAGTACGATTAAAGGTAAAGTGTTTACTTCGGATTCCCATTCCGAACCTGAATTTCAATTCTACATTAGTACGATTAAAGGTATATTTTGCTTGTCGGCTACTCTAAAAATATCGTGATTTCAATTCTACATTAGTACGATTAAAGGATAACAATTTCTTGTTAATGCCTATGCGAATCTAACATTTCAATTCTACATTAGTACGATTAAAGGACACCCTCAAAGCCAAAAATTACGCCTCTGTGACCTATTTCAATTCTACATTAGTACGATTAAAGGGATTGGAAGCGCTTTTTTGTGTTCTATTTTTGGGATATTTCAATTCTACATTAGTACGATTAAAGGAATGAAGATTTAGAAAATTATTATTTAATGTTTTTATTTCAATTCTACATTAGTACGATTAAAGGCAAGTGCCGAATCTCTCAACAGAGCTTGTCTAAAATATTTCAATTCTACATTAGTACGATTAAAGGGAAAATGTTTTAGGTTTAATGTTACCTATCAAAACTATTTCAATTCTACATTAGTACGATTAAAGGCTTATAGGATAGCTTATAACTGTTCTAAAATGAAAAAATTTCAATTCTACATTAGTACGATTAAAGGTGGATTGCAGAACAAATTACAATAACTTTATTTGGATTTCAATTCTACATTAGTACGATTAAAGGAATGTTTCGTTTATTTCGCCAGTGCAATATTTTTCGATTTCAATTCTACATTAGTACGATTAAAGGTAATGGGTTCGGCTCAATTTGGAAAAACATTATTTAATTTCAATTCTACATTAGTACGATTAAAGGTTTGGAACTGGCGATTTTACAGTACAATCATTATTATTTCAATTCTACATTAGTACGATTAAAGGTTTGTTGTATGAAAAAACAAGCGAATCTATTACTATATTTCAATTCTACATTAGTACGATTAAAGGTTTATTTTAACAAATTATCATTTAGTTAATAAACGATTTCAATTCTACATTAGTACGATTAAAGGCGCAGTTAGCGAATTTATTCAAAGCGGAAAAACCGTATTTCAATTCTACATTAGTACGATTAAAGGATGCCTCGTAACTGTCCAGCAAACTCAACTTTATAAATTTCAATTCTACATTAGTACGATTAAAGGGGTATTATCAATAATTCATATATTGATATTTATGAATTTCAATTCTACATTAGTACGATTAAAGGCTGAAAGTGCTATTACTATTCGTGAACCTTTTACTGTATTTCAATTCTACATTAGTACGATTAAAGGTTGCGAGCTGATACACGTTCAATTTTGATAATTGAATTTCAATTCTACATTAGTACGATTAAAGGCTGCACTGGTAATTTCTGCTTCGTTTCGTTTACGAATATTTCAATTCTACATTAGTACGATTAAAGGTAAATAAAAAAAATTAGCTTTTTTCTTTAATAGTCTATTTCAATTCTACATTAGTACGATTAAAGGCATAATCATTTGTTTCTGCAAATGCGTAACTTTTTTATTTCAATTCTACATTAGTACGATTAAAGGCACGCTGAACGCCAATTTTAGCTTGTTTATCGCAATTTCAATTCTACATTAGTACGATTAAAGGGTTGAGAAATTCCACACATTAAAGCAAATTGGGATATTTCAATTCTACATTAGTACGATTAAAGGCGAAAATTTCAACACGTGGGTCAAAAAGCAAATAGTATTTCAATTCTACATTAGTACGATTAAAGGGTAACTGGTACAGCTTTCAGTTTTGCTAAAGCTGTATTTCAATTCTACATTAGTACGATTAAAGGTCAAATTATGAAGAAATTTATATTCCTTTAGCTTAATTTCAATTCTACATTAGTACGATTAAAGGTTTAATGTAACTTTCTAAAATATCAAGGTTATTTTTATTTCAATTCTACATTAGTACGATTAAAGGGTATCTTGCTCCACGCATTTGAACTTCGTAAGGTAATTTCAATTCTACATTAGTACGATTAAAGGTTTATATAGAAATCTTTTTTATTATCTCTAAGAATATTTCAATTCTACATTAGTACGATTAAAGGAAAGAAATTGTTCTTTCTTCTTCTAAATTTAATAATATTTCAATTCTACATTAGTACGATTAAAGGTGAGATAGATCCAATCTTGTTTGAAGCTCTTTAACTATTTCAATTCTACATTAGTACGATTAAAGGAAACAACATTGGAACTTTATATCTTTTAGTTGAATAATTTCAATTCTACATTAGTACGATTAAAGGACCAGGCACTTCGACTGTGATGTCAACACCTTCGGTATTTCAATTCTACATTAGTACGATTAAAGGTTGCGCTCGATCGTACTGGAATACATGAAACAAAAATATTTCAATTCTACATTAGTACGATTAAAGGAAGAAATGCAGATTATTCTCGACACGTTTTATTCTTATTTCAATTCTACATTAGTACGATTAAAGGTAAAAAATCACAATTTGTTTATAGTTTCAAAGGTGCATTTCAATTCTACATTAGTACGATTAAAGGATTTTTAAAAGATAGCGTTTCTGATATTAAGAATTTATTTCAATTCTACATTAGTACGATTAAAGGAAAAAAGCGGATGAAAAAAAAAGCGCTTTTGCGTCATTTCAATTCTACATTAGTACGATTAAAGGTTTCTCTTAAACGTTTTAATTTTTTACCCACTTTAATATTTCAATTCTACATTAGTACGATTAAAGGTCAAAACAAGTGCAAAGTGAAAATAATAACAATAATAATTTCAATTCTACATTAGTACGATTAAAGGTTCAATTTATTTTTTAAAAAAATGGAGTGTACAAAAATTTCAATTCTACATTAGTACGATTAAAGGCCTTTCAGTATTTTTAATTTAAGGAACAAAAAAAAATTTCAATTCTACATTAGTACGATTAAAGGTTAGTTGAGCCTGAAAAGTTCAAAGTTTTTAATACATTTCAATTCTACATTAGTACGATTAAAGGATTCAAGCATTTACAATACCTTACTATCAAGAGCATTATTTCAATTCTACATTAGTACGATTAAAGGCAGAAACCGAAGAAAATTAAAAGGAGTTTTTGAAAATTTCAATTCTACATTAGTACGATTAAAGGATTTTGCGACCAGACATAACAGAGTTTTTGAATAGATTTCAATTCTACATTAGTACGATTAAAGGACAAGCTGAAGCTTTGCTCGGCATGTTTGTGAAGGAATTTCAATTCTACATTAGTACGATTAAAGGGCAAAATCGGACACTAAAATATACATTCGCAACGAAATTTCAATTCTACATTAGTACGATTAAAGGTGTTTTCTGGAAGTTTAGTTCCAACAATTGAATTCCGATTTCAATTCTACATTAGTACGATTAAAGGATTGTTCGCCGACTTGGTGCGTCAATTTATCAGAGATTTCAATTCTACATTAGTACGATTAAAGGTATATCTTTGTATCTAATAAAACTACCTTTGTGTTTATTTCAATTCTACATTAGTACGATTAAAGGACAGCCGACGCACCTTTTTTAACGTTGACAAAAGCATTTCAATTCTACATTAGTACGATTAAAGGCTGATCAGTTGCAAAGAACCCTTTATTTTCACCAATATTTCAATTCTACATTAGTACGATTAAAGGTTCAGTATCTTTTAGTTTAACTGTTAAGCATTCCAAATTTCAATTCTACATTAGTACGATTAAAGGTAGCATTTATACAACTAATACATTAGTGGCTGAATAAATTTCAATTCTACATTAGTACGATTAAAGGTACAAATAATACAAATACTCCAGCAATTAGTCCTACATTTCAATTCTACATTAGTACGATTAAAGGACTTTTTTACTTAAGGAGTGATTGTGCATTTACAATATTTCAATTCTACATTAGTACGATTAAAGGCATTAAACTTCTTATTTCTTCTTGAGCTGTTAAGTAATTTCAATTCTACATTAGTACGATTAAAGGTTGTTCGTGTGAAAATTCTACATAATGTGCATCAATATTTCAATTCTACATTAGTACGATTAAAGGCTATTGGAGTTCACCATGCTATTTGGGTTATAAAAATTTCAATTCTACATTAGTACGATTAAAGGATTATTGCAAAAGAATTTGCAACCGCTTCACAAAAATTTCAATTCTACATTAGTACGATTAAAGGAAAAAGAATGGTTTATGGTATTGTTTATTCACCAAAATTTCAATTCTACATTAGTACGATTAAAGGGACGAAGAATTCCCGCACAGCTTGGTAATCAATTTCGATTTCAATTCTACATTAGTACGATTAAAGGTGTGACTGATTTTGCAATATTTGGTGATGCATATTTATTTCAATTCTACATTAGTACGATTAAAGGTTTGGAAACTGGAGATATTGGCGAAAATGTAAAAATATTTCAATTCTACATTAGTACGATTAAAGGTTATACGAACGAATTTAATACAACCTATCCAACAATATTTCAATTCTACATTAGTACGATTAAAGGTCAAAAAGCAATTTAACGTACAATGAAAATACAAGTATTTCAATTCTACATTAGTACGATTAAAGGCTTGAATGCTTTTTGAAAAGTTCTTGAATAGTTTTATTTCAATTCTACATTAGTACGATTAAAGGAAAGGGAGCATTGTGTTTATGTATTCCTCAAAACCTATTTCAATTCTACATTAGTACGATTAAAGGAATGGAAATTCCATTTTATTAATTTTATATTGCTTTATTTCAATTCTACATTAGTACGATTAAAGGGATAATGACGATTCAGCAAATAACGAAACTATAAAATTTCAATTCTACATTAGTACGATTAAAGGCGAATCCCCATATATAGCACCTCTCCACATAGAGGTATTTCAATTCTACATTAGTACGATTAAAGGAATTCAAAAAATGGAAAGTGATAAAAACATTGTTTTATTTCAATTCTACATTAGTACGATTAAAGGATTAAATTTGTTGGCCGCAAAAGATTTGCCAATCTCATTTCAATTCTACATTAGTACGATTAAAGGTTCAAGAGCTGCATATTTGCTCATGTCAGAAATAATTTCAATTCTACATTAGTACGATTAAAGGGAGGCGCTAAATGCTTAGTACTAAGGAATATATTAATTTCAATTCTACATTAGTACGATTAAAGGGTGGCCGTTATTTCGATTCTGAGGGCAGTTCTAAGAGATTTCAATTCTACATTAGTACGATTAAAGGGATAATGCCATTAAAAGATGTTGTTTTGGCGAGCATATTTCAATTCTACATTAGTACGATTAAAGGCTTCCATCCAAGTAGGAGTTTTACACTTCGATTTTAATTTCAATTCTACATTAGTACGATTAAAGGACTGCATTGGAAAGTAATTCCAAAAATATTGTAAAATTTCAATTCTACATTAGTACGATTAAAGGAGCCAGCAAATTATAGGTTTTTGCATCAAATATCAACTTTTTTAAAGCTGTTTTTCTGTCGATGTATAATAGTGTAAAATACATGGGGGTACGACGCTTTTATATAATTTTTGATAAACTAAATAAAAGAATCCGTAGCGTTTCTCTCTAAGCCCAAAACATTCCTTGCTGTGTATTTTTGAGAGTCAAAAGTATAATAAATAATCGAATCATACTCCGTATTTATTATGTCCTTTATTCCTTTAATAATGATGCTTAATTGCGAATTGGTAACCTCGCCCTCAAAAACTGAGTTTTGAATCCAAATTAAATGTTTACGTAAAAACTTAAGTAACTTTACTCCCCTTTTGGGAGCTGCATCATATACCATTATAACATACATAAATAAACACTTCACAATTTATTAGAAACACTTTAATTAATCAATTTTTCCCTAATTTTTATCTCTTAATATAATTTAGAATAATTATAATATCTTTACCACCAGATTTGGAAAGGTTTATATTCTTTTTCGCCCAAAATGTGTTTTACTATTTTATAACATTCCAAACGGATTAAATGTCTGTAGCTTACTGATCTTTTTAACTCACGATGTTTAATGGTAGTTTTTAACTTTTCGTCATATTCCTGCAAAAATAATTTTCTACCAGGCTCAGTTAAGTATGCAAAGTTCATTTTTCCGTCAAAATGAGACTTTTTAATGATTCCTTTATTTAACAAGGAAAAAATAATTCTATCTGTTAAAAGAGGTTTAAATATTTCCGCAATATCTAAAGACAAAGAAAACCTACGTTCACCGGGTTCGTGCAAAAAACTGATTAGAGGATTTAACTGAGTTTTATATATTTCACTCAAAACGGTAGTATAAACCAAGGAATTTCCAAAAGATATTAGTGCATTTATTGGATTATCGGGTGGATTCTTAACTCGTTTTTTGAAATCGATTGATTCATCTACAATTAAATTCCAACTTGCGTAATAATTAGCCCTAATATTACCTTCAATTCCCATCAATTCTTGAACATCTGTTGTTCCATCTATTTTTGTAATCAGCTCATCCACTTTTGGAATAAATGGACTCATATCCTTATTTCTTGAATCATAATACATCAAGTTTTTTCTAATATTTTTAGCTGCTCCTTCCACAAATTTTTGAGCTAATTTAACTCTTAATTTTCCATTTGTGTAATGCTCAACTTGATTTACAAGTAATTTTCCGGAAATGAATGGTTCACGTGGATAAAAGCTTCCACTATAATATCCGTAATAATTAAATAAATGAAGAGTTATATTGTTTTGCGATAAATAGTTTAGAAATTTAGTATTAAATCTCAATTCACTAAAACAATAAATAGATTCAATATCCTCAACTGGAATAGGTTTTCTTGGAAGTTTACGGGGTTCGTAAGTTTCCTCAGTCTCTCTTACGGATTCATCATCGACTTCAATTATTTCATCTTCACCTTCTAGTTGCTCTGGTTCTTTACTTTCACCAGGTTCAAAATAGAGAGTGTTATCTTTACGGATTAACTTTCCACTACTAAATATGTAATAATTCCTTTTCATAGACATGGATTCCATTGATTATCACTGATGAATTATAAAATGAATCTGTTATAAACTCTGCCTAAATGAAGCATAATTCATAATAGGCACATTTCGTACAAAATGGTTTATTTATAATCTCTGGGATATTAGCCAACTTAATAATTCGTTCAACATCTTTTTCAATTTTCTCAATTTCCACAATATCAGAATCAGATAACTCAACTTTTTCTGTTTTACGCAATTTGGGATAATCTATAACACCGACAACTCCTTCAATTCCTTTTCTTTTTAATACGTAGATATAATATTTTACTTGCCATAAATGAGTTTCTTCCATTTTATCTGATTTTTTAATTTCATGGATTGTTTTTGTTTTTGCATCATAAAAATCAAGCACTATATTATCTATAACAATTTCATGCTTTTTTCTCTCGTATGTGGAATCAGATATAAAACGACCCATAGAAACAATGTCAGAATTATGTTCCATATTTATAGAATGTGTAAACAACCACAAATGCCTATGGCAATGGAAATAATAAGATATTTGAGTACCAGTCATAATAATTATATTTTTTGATGGCTACATAAGTACCCATTTGGCTACTATTGTATCCAGTTCATATTTACATTACCTAAAAACCTATAAAGTTAATACCTTTTTCAATATCAGATTTAAGACCATCTTCATAAGAATAAATGCTTTCATAATTATCAAGCAACAGAAAACCATATTTTTCTTCACCAAAATGACATAATTTGTTTACCTCATTTGGATTCTTCCAAATACTAAAAGTAAACTTTGAAATTATTGATGAAATTATTTTTAGATTTATCTTACGTGAAATAAAATCATCTAATTTATTTTTTATGATTTTTTCATAAGTATTCCAAACATCGAAACCGTTAATATAAGTCTCATTAGAGACATTAATAAAATTCTCTAAAAATATAATTTCATCTAAAGTGAAATGTTCTTTCCCAATTTTTAATGGGACAAAAATGGACATTGAATTGCTCTTAATTAACTCAAATGATTTATCAACTTCTTTATAATCATTAGTTTTTATTAACTCTTTGAATTCACTTAAAGTATCAGACTGGTATTCATTCTCATTAGCTCTATTAATATTTTCAAATACTAAACAATAGAAATAATCAAAGGTTTTATTCTGTAATATATCAAGATATTCCACTTGATTTAGCCCAAGCTTATACCGTAAATCGGAACGATAAACCTTTTGTACATCTCCAGAATAAAATATGTAAAGTTTCGAATTAGATTTTTTTGCATTTCTATTTATCCTACCAGCAATTTGTTCTTCTGAATCAATTAGAGATTTATCTTTAAATCCAATATCCATATCAATATCAACACCAGCTTCAATAACTTGTGTTGTAACAATAATTATTTTAGTTTCTATTGCTGATTTTAAGTAAGCAATTATTTCTTGTCGCCTTGGCTCGAGAATAGTACCAGAAATAAGAAAAATCTCATATTCTAAAAATTCCTCATCATTTTTTAATAATTCATAAAAATCGGATGCTCTTTTTTTAGTAATAAATTCAACAATACATTTAACAGTTTGATTTTCCTTTGCGTATTGTTCGGATTTTTGTATAACTAATTTCTTTAATTTTTCTTCGGTGAAACAATCATTTAATACATACTCAATTTCTACTCTTTTGGAAAAATTTGGATTTTGGAAATATTCATCTCTACTTTTAATTAAATAATTGAACTTGTCATTTTGTGTTTTATCAATCAACAATTTGCTTATTTTAGGAAGCGTTGCAGACATAATGATAAAAGTAATATTATAATACTTACTGAAATTTTGTATCAAATAATTTATTTTATCCCATTCTGTTGGCGGGTAAGATTGCATTTCGTCAATAATAACAATGGAGTTTACTAGACGATGTAAGATATAATTTTTCTCTTTTGATGTTGATGTTAATATATCAAAAAATCCGACATGTGAAATTAGAGTGATTGGGAAATTCACAAATAAAGAATCAATATAATTCAACTTTAGAACTCCATAAGTTCCATCCTCATCTTTAATATTAAATTGTGCTTTAGAATGTATTTCTGCTATCTCTAAATTGTTTAATCTAAGGTTATCTTTTATTGAATTAAATGTTTGCGTTATTAAAGTAGTAAACGGAAAGACATAAAATATTTTTGTGATTTCCCTTTTTGACGATAATAGTTCTCCTAAAGCAAGTAACGATAAATTTGTTTTACCTGCTCCTGTAGGGGCTTCAATGTAAAATAGATTTTCTGAATCTGCATCTTGTATTCCACTTATTACGTTTGCGGATAAACTCTGACGGAGTATGTTTAAATTAACATTGCTTCGTTCATCAATTTTTACTACGTCTATATTTTCGTAGAATTCAAAATTGGAATAAAGTTCTTTATTGTATTTAATTTCTTTAACATTACAAACTATTTTATCTTTTAATACCAAAGAAATAACACCAAAATCATTAACCCTAAGTCCAATCATAAACTCGTTAGTTGAGTAATAATCGGATGCAGTAAGTAAAGAAGAATTCAATTTAACTAGAGAGAATGCTATAAAACTTTCTTGAATGTTTTTATATTTCTCTAATATTCTCTTAAAATTCTTATTTAGAAAAATAAAATAAATTGCTACATCTAAATTTTTTGTTAAATCAAATAATGAAGCATAATATTTTAAATCGCTTGGACAAATAGATTCAATATTTTGATTACTTGGGTTGTTTAAATTACCATGATGCTTATCAATAGAATGAACAAATAAAAAGGACATATAGTACAATAGAATTTTCGCATTATCTTCAAAATCACTTGAGTATATTTTGTTAAAATAAAACAAAAGGTAAAGATGAGAACTTAATATAGAGTGTTTTGAACCGATTCCATTCTCTTTTTTTGCAAAAAATAAATTATTCATTTTCTCTAATTGAAAATTTTCATTTACTTTTCCAAAGTCATGAAAGTAGATAGAACTTAAAAACATTTCTTTTATAAATTCTGAAATATGTTCTGAATTAAAACCTTGTGCAATTACAAATTCTGCAATTTGGTTATTAATTATAACTTCCAACTTATTTGCTTCAACTAAACGAAGAAAATATGTTAGTGTTAAAGTTGAGTGCTCGGAAAGCAATTCATATTTTACTGGTTCATCTTTTCTGTGAGCAAAATATTTATTGCTTTCCGTTAAAATATTTTCAAGTTGGAATATACCATTTTGTAATATATTTGAAAATGTTTTCATAATTAAAACAATTGTATAATTGTGTTACCATTTGAAATTTTACAAAGCTTTTCAGCGTTAAAAGATTGTGGTAACATCATATTTGTAAAACTAAAACTCTTTAGATTATAATTACGCGTATCATCATTATATTCAAAAGGTAATCGTTCAAAATAGGCAAATACTTCAGGCGAAAGCGATGATTCTAAATCTATTTCCATTCCTAGTCCTTGAGGTTGACTATTTTTAATTGTTTCAGATTTATCTTTATAGAAGATTGAATCGATTTTAAACATAGAAGTTGGTCTATAATCTTGAATAAACTCTTCTATCTCTATAAAATTATCCCACCACAATTGAAAATCGTTTTTGCCAAGATATGGGATGAAAAGAGCACATCCATTTTTTAGATTTTCAAATAGATTCCGCTCAACATCATTATCGATGTCCAATTTCAGATAGATTCGATAACTAGGTTTTATAAGGATTTGTTCTTTTACTATTAAATTACCACCTTGTTCTTGGCTTGCATAACCAACACTATTATTATATTGTACAATAGTTTTACTATACAACCCTTTTTGACTGTTTAGAGGCACTATACTTAGCTTAATATCTTTAAGTTTTTCCCAATATTCAGGAATCCCTTTGTGATAGGCTTGATAAATACCTTTTAAACCAACAATGGCACCTAAAATACCAAGTATCGCAGGACGATGAATAATGTTATAAGTAAAATAAATATCCGCATTAGTATCAATCTTTTTTAGAAATCCGAATTGTGATTTTAAATCAATCGACATTAATTTAGCATTCATGGTTAAATCTCGATTTCATTTAAAATGTTTTTAAATACAATTATTTCAGTTTTTTCTAAACCTTTAATTTCAGCTGTAATAGGATTGTAATAAACTTCAACTTTCTCAATTTCATTTGCAATTTGATTAATTACCTTGTTTACTTCTTCCAATTGTATTTCAACCTTACCATTATTTTTTTGCACTGTTATTAACTCAGTTAAACTTGGAAGAACTTTTATCGAATTTTCTTTTAGTTGAATCCACAAAGTTACTTCATTTTCGGTACCCATTTTTCTTGAAGAATCTAAGGCTGTAACACTGTTATTAACTGCATTTTTGAACATATTTATATCAACATTTGATAAAAACATTTTTTCAGTTTCAGCCATTCCTTCATTCAGCATCATATAAAATTCTTCAGTGTTTTGTGGATTAATTGAAAAGTGAAAAACATAATGCCCTTCTTTTAAATTTGTTTGGTTTCCAATTGTGGACATTCCCTTTTCATCAGAACCTTCTTTTCCGGGATTTCTAAAAGGAGAAAGAATGTCTTCAGTATAAATATCATTTTCTGGAAATTTATTTACTCCATGGTTTATTTGAATTGGTCCGTGGATTGAAATGTTTGTTTTGCCTGCAAAAGTAGCTCCAAAGAGTTTCACATCCAGACAGGATAGAAGATTTGATAAAACAATTTTCTTATTGACATCTTTTTTATCTGAAGGGAAATCACCGAATAGTTTTATATATGTATCATCTAGAGTTAATGGATTGAGATTTTCATTAAGTCGCTTTACATAAAATAAATTCTTTTCGCCATTGAGCTTTCTAAAATAATCTTTAATTGCATATTTTAATGCTTTGTCTGTTGAATAAACAACACCATCAGGTAAAGTACGTGGATGATGCGTAAAATCAGCGTTAAAATTTGAGTTGATTGATTTTAGAATTACTGCTCCAAATACTCTATTGTTAAATTTTGTAGTTTCCATTTTATTCTCCTTTGTTTGTTTTTTCTTTTGATTCAAAAATCATTGATTGTGAAAAATAGCCAGCTAGTATTATTGGCAATAAATCTTTAATATTTGTTGAACATGTGTAACCTAATATTTCACTAGCCAATTTTTCAAATCTACCTTTACCATAGTCACCATACCATTCAAATGCATGCTTATATTGATTAATAGAAAGTAGAATTGATTTGTGAAATAGTTTGGGGTCACTCTTATTAATAAATGGTTCTAATAATGCATGAGATTTATTACTGCTTTTACTTTCCTTAATTATATTATAAATAAGTTGACCTGATGCAAAAGCATAATCTGTGTCATTTTCAAGATGATAATTTTCGTTTGCAAAGAGATTCCTCATCATCTTTTGAAATTCTGGTATTTGTGAAGCCATATCAATTCCTCCAAAGTATTTATTTGTATTATCAAAAAATTTATTCACTGTAAAAAGAATATTTAGTTTTTCTTTTATCCCCCATGTTTTATCAAAATCATCATTTCTTAGTATTTCGTCTAAAATCTCAGACATTAAAATTTTATAAAAAATATGTCCAGAAATTACTTCTCTTTTGGATTTGTAAATAAAATCATAGAAGTACTTTCTATAGCTTAAAATATTATGAAATGATGTCTTAGAACAATAATTTGAGTCAATTTCATCAAAATATTTAAATAAATAATCTCCTTTTTTAGTTTTTACAATTAGTGAATTTGAAAAAATCTTTTGAAGAATTTCTAATTCAAATTGAAAAATGTTTTTGATTGTAATATCAGGAACATTATTTAGATTCATTACATTATTGACAGTCATACCTTCAATTTTGTATTCAAAAGATGATACATAATCAATATCATTAATCACTATTCCATTTTGAGTATTACTCCAATTCAACAAATAGTAATTTGTTAAATCCTTATATTTATTTTCAAACATTTGTTTTATTATATCATGAAATTTTTCAACTCCTTTACGTCCAAATAATCTAATTACTTCATTATTTAATTCTTCTTTTTCGATAAAAATTGGAAGTGGATTAGGAAGTTTCCGAGGTTTACTTTTAAGTAGTTTTTCAAATTTATATAGATTTATTGCTTGGGCTTGCGTAATTCTATTATTAACAAGATAATCTGAGGTTTGATGCTGCATGTATTTCTTTTTAACGTTTGCCCCATTTAGGAAACCACTCAATCCTAAAACTTCATCATTCTCATCAAGGAGATTAAAAGAGTCATTTACAAATATTTTGTCTCTCAAATAGTTGTTTTGAACCAAGACAATTTTATCAAAAGAAACGTTATAATAAATTTTTACATAATCACCAGTTTTTATTTCGTTGTAATTTCTGTCAGATTTTATCATCTGAAACAAATTCTCAATAGTAAACTTTTCAAGCTGATTAACCAGCTCAATATCTTCTTCTTCAACATAATTTTTAACAGTCTTATAATACTCTATTATTCTATCCTTGGCATTTGAATAGTTTTCCTTTTTGAACCACAGAATAAAAGGAGAACTAGAGTGAATCTGCTTTTTGAAATCAATTGCCTTATTCATATTTACAAGTCCAGAATAATACTCCAACTTAGCAAAGTCTTCATTACACTCAAGTGGAATTTCATTTCCTTCATTATCTATTGTTACAGAAGTTCCATCTTTCTTGAAAATATAACTTTTATAACTATTTTCAATTACATCTCCTTTTCCATTTACTTGTATCATCACGTGTAAACCTGGCGCAGGGTTCAAGTTTGAAGTAAAGTAATCTGCATCTATCGATTCCACAAAATTTGATATCTCACTTATCATCTATCCTCCAAGATTTGTTCTCTTTCTTCTCTAATCTCTGTTAATCCAAAACCAAGACTATTTTGTGAGCCAAAACCACACTCATATCCAATTTTCATTAAATCGGTATTACCTATTAAAGAAAAAGGTATCTCATTAGCTTTGATATTAATCTCATTTCCATGAATTTTATTATTTATGAGTTTTGTAACTCTTTTATTCCTTTTTAATCTATCGTTTATATAATCAGTATCCCAGCTAAAAACCAAATTTTCACCAACATATTTGCTGTGTGTTACTAATTCATATTTATTAATTAAATTATTATTGAAAACTCTTTCAATTTCATTGATATTATCATAATAACGGAAATAATAAGGTTTTGTTTCTCCGTCAACTTCTTTTTTAGTTCCGATTACCAATGGTGAAATTGGATAAAACTTAGTTTCTTTTGAGAAATTTGGAGTTGGTAACATTTCTATTTGTTCAATTTGGAGAAGTACGTTTGTTCCCCCAGAAATCAACTGAATCTTTTCATTTACAAATGAACCTACTATTAAACTTTTTAAAAAGCTATCCACTAACGGCGAGGATACAAGCAAGCTAATTTGATCACCACTTAAAATTAAGTGTGTTTTATTAGCTTTAACTTTGTCATTAAATTTTAATCCGAATGTAAATAATTTGTAAGTCTTGCCATCTTGTTTAAAACCAATATTATGTAAAAATTCGGCAAAATCATTAGAGCCAAACTTTAATAGTTTATATAATATAGCCGATAAAGGATAATTATAATTAATAGGGAATAAGTTCCCAGAAAGCACTTTTAGAGTAAATTTCATTCTCAAATCTTAATTCTCCTTTTTAGTGTAGCTTAAAATATGATTTAAATCTAAATTTCTATAACTACAAATTTTCTATTAACTTTGATTAAACGCTGTTAAACTTTAGCAAAACAATAAATTACACTTAACGTTAAATGATTTATCATTTCTCATAAAATTCGTGATTTTAAAGCTCCGCCACGTAAGTCACATAAACAACTCCTTAAGAGCGAATGTTACAAAAGAATAATAGGAATTTATTTTATGTGCTTTTAATTTGCTAAGACTTGATTTCCATAATTCAATATCAACTATTTCACATTCAAATCTTCATTTCTATGATTAACTACCCGTCATAAAAATAGACAAATTACTCGACTAAAAGCTAATTAAAAATAGTAATAATAATCAAGCAAAAAAAATCATTTAATAACATATAATTTAGGGTCTGTAAAATATTTTGTGTAAATATCAGTTGCATTTAATATCCTGCCCAATCCGTTCAATCCGCATGCTATTTTTTTTTCTTAATCTTACTCATAATCCTAATCTTACTCTTCCTTTCGCTCTTGCCCTAAATCCGTTCTTTTCGCCCT
>Ga0074197_1001807_pt1 | contig 16606 bp, 13 predicted proteins | sample EPASupsiteSAE305_FD_64526 | JGI IMG/M metagenome (GOLD analysis project Ga0074197, IMG submission 64526) | Bioremediated contaminated groundwater microbial communities from EPA Superfund site, New Mexico - SAE3-05 reassembly with SPADES | ecosystem: Environmental > Aquatic > Deep subsurface >...
CGCTGCGATTCTCTGGCTGTAATCAAGCATGGAACTCCCTCCTTTGCTGTGTTTCTTCATGGCATTCATCATAGCGCAAATCGTCGCGAAAACAACCCTGGCATAACCATGTCGCGACAACGACGAACTGACGCAGGCGAAACGTGACGGTCGGCCGGGCCATGCAGCCCCTCGGCAACAGGAGGCGACTCGGCGGCGCGGCCTGCTCTCAGGCTTGGACAGATTTGATGACCAGCATGGCGTTGCCGCCTCGTTGAAACTCGTACGGCACGCGTTTGGTTTCCAAAATTATGCCGTTTTTCGAAAGATGTTCCTGCACGAACGGCAGGTGGGGCGATGGCGCGCCTGCGAGTGTAAGGAGCGGAAATACGCGCACCTCGCGCGAGACGCGCAACATTTCTTGCAGCGCTTGCACATGAAATTCGGCCGACAAATGGGCGCTGTACAAAAACAAAAAATGAGACGACAAGGCGATGTCGAATGCGCCTTGTGCAAAAGGCAACGACGGCAGTTCTCCTGGAATGTATCGCCCCTGCTGTTTGCCTGCGTCAAAATCAGAGAGAAAGGTTTCCATCGCCGCCAGACGAAGGCTGCCGAGCTGTTCTACCGATGGAATGACTCCCCAAACGTAGTCGCTCTGGTTTTGGCGCATTTGCGCCATCACCGTTGCATAGGTTTCGGAGATGCGGCCTCGGATCTGCTCTGCGTCAAAGGCATACACAGGATCGACCGAGATGCTCTTGCCGCCGCGTTGGGTCAGCGTCGCATTGAACGCGGCGGGACCGTCGCCGCACCCAAGAAGACGAAGCCCAAGCTCGGCCTCGGTGAGGTCAAACATGCGGAGGTATTCGTCATAGGACCGCCCCCACGGTACAACCTTATCGAGTGTGAATCCCATGGGTTACCCTTGTGCCTAATATTTCAGAAATCCGGTTCCGCGCTGTTTGCGGGATGCGATGACGTCCGTAGCCTGGATGCAGTGCAACGAAATCCGAGGCGAACCTTCGGTGGTCTTTTCTCCCGGATTCCGCCCCGCTTCACCCAGGTCACGGTTCAACCACCTCGCCTTTGTCCAGCGCGCTCTTCTTCTTCGAGTGGTCCTTGGCGACCAGCATGTAAATCGAAGGAATGATAAACAGGGTGAACAGCGAGCCAATCGCCATGCCGCCCACCAGCACCAGACCAATCGAATTTCGGGCCGCAGCGCCGGCCCCGGTGACCAGGGTCAAGGGAAAGTGACCGGCAATGGTGGCCCCGGTGGTCATCAGAATCGGCCGCAGGCGGGTCATCGAGGCCTCGAGAATAGCGGCGTGTTTGCTGAGCCCCTGCTCCTGCAGCTTGTTGGCGAACTCGACAATCAAGATGCCGTTTTTCGACACCAGCCCCACCAGCGTCACCAGCCCCACCTGGGAATAGATGTTGAGGGTGGTGGTCCAACCTTTGGTCCAAAAGGGGACGTTCGGGTCCGGCATCTTGAGGAAGGTGAAGATCAGGGCGCCGAACATGGCCAGGGGCACCGAGCCGGCGAGGATGACAAAAGGATCGCGGAAGCTGTTGAACTGGGCTGCGAGCACCAGGAAAATCAGCACAATCGCCAGTCCAAAGGCCTGAACAAAGCTGTTGCCTTCAACCCGCAACTGGCGCGACTCGCCGGTGTAATCCAGCGTGTAGCCCTGGGGCAGGATCTTGGCCGCCTCGTCTTCCAGAAACCGCAGCGCCTCCTCCAGGGGACGCACCGGGTAGGCGCTGATAAGGACAGCGTTCAACTGCTGGAAACGGTTGAGCGAGCGGGCCTCAGTGGTGTTTTTGAGGGTGGCGATGGTGCTGAGCGGCACCAGTTGACCATCCGGGCCGGTGATGTGGATTTGGTTCAACTGGTCCGGATTGAGCCGGTCGACCCGCATGATCTGCGGCGTCACCTTATAGCTGCGGCCGGCGATGTTGAAGCGGTTGACATAGTTGCCGCCCATCATCGCGGCCAGATCGCCGCCCACCTGCTGTAGGTTGAGGCCCATATCGGCGACCTTGTCGCGATCAATCACAATTTCCGACTGGGGTTGGTCGATCTTGACGTCGATCAGCGGCGGAAAAGCGAACATCTTGCTCTGGGCGGCTGCCATTTGAATTTTCTTGGCGAATTCAAGAATTTGATCAAGTTCGGCGGTCGAGGCAATCACAAACTCCACCGGAAACTGGCCGCCGCCGGGCAGAGCCGGGGGCGTCACCGGCAGAACGCGGATTCCCGTGACGCCCTGCACCTTCATCGCCACCTCGGGCATGATTTCAAAGATGGTCCGTTTGCGCTCCTGCCAGGGCTTGACCACCATGCCGCTGAAACCGGAATCGGGCTGGGTGAGCTGAAAAACGAAGTTGGTTTCCGGCACGCTGAGAAAGGCCTTGTTGACCGCCGCCGTGTACAGGCTGTTCTGGTCCAGGGTCGAGTTGGCCGCCGATTCGATGATGCCGAAGATGACGCCCTGGTCCTCGGTGGGAGCCAGTTCCTTGGCCGACATCGTGAATAGGGGCACGGCCAGCAGACCAAGGACAATCCAAATCAGGTACACCGCCGGTCGATGACGGAGGGTCATTTCCAGCCGGCGGCCGTAGGCGGCGCGCAATCGTTTGAAATCGCGCTCGATCTTGCCGGCGAATCCGTGCTCGGTCATGCCCGCCCTAAGCAGCTTGGAGGACATCATCGGCGACAGCGTCAAGGCCACAACGCCGGAGATGGTCACTGCGCCGGCCAGGGTAAAGGCGAATTCGCGGAACAGCGATCCGGTCAGGCCGCCCTGGAGACCGATGGGCATGTAGACGGCGGCCAGGGTGATGGTCATGGAGATGATCGGGCTGACCAGTTCGCGACCGCTGAGCAGGGCGGCGTCGAGGGGAGTCTTGCCCTCGCTGAGATGGCGTTCAACGTTTTCGACCACGACAATGGCGTCGTCGACCACCAGACCCACGGAAAGCACGATGGCCAACAGCGTCAGCAGGTTGATGGTGAAGCCGAAGACCTGCATGAGAAACATCGCCCCAATCAACGACAGGGGGATGGTGACCACCGGGATGATTGCCGAGCGCATTGAGCCGAGGAAGAGGAAGATGATGATCACCACGATCAACAGCGTCTCGCTTAGGGTCTTGACCACCTCTTTGATCGCGTTTTCGATGTAGTCGGTGCCGTCGTAGGCGATGCGCGCCGACAAGCCGTTGGGCAATTGCTTGTCGATGGCGATCATTTCCGCCCGCACCCGCTTGATCACGTCGAGCGAGTTGGCGTTGGGCAGGGGCCAGATGCCCATGAACACCGCGGTCTGGCCGGAGAACCGGACCTCGGTGTCGTAATCCTCGGCGCCGAGCACCACCTGGCCAATGTCCTCAATGCGCACCAGGGCGCCCTTGTCTTCGCGGATGACCAGGCGCTTGAAATCTTCCACCGAACGCATGTCGGTGTTGGCGGTGAGATTGACCTGAACCAGCGAACCCTTGGTTTTGCCGACGGCGGCCAGAACGTTGTTGGCGGACAGCGCCTGACGCACCTGCGCCGGGCTGACGTTGAAGGCGGCCATGCGGGCCGGATCAAGCCAGATGCGCATCGCAAAGGTGCGGCCGCCCAGGACGTCGGCGCGCTGCACGCCTGCCAGCGCCGAAAGCCGGGGCTGGACCACGCGCACCAGGTAATCGGTGATTTCGTTCTGCTGCAGCTCGTCGGAGGTGAAGCTGAGGTAGGCCGAGGCGAACTCGGAATCCGCGGATTCGACGTTGATGATCGGGATTTCGGCCTCAGGCGGCAGGTCGCCGCGCACCTGATCGACCTTGGAACTGATTTCGGACAGCGCCTTGATCGGGTCGTAGTTGAGGCGCAGGCGGGCGCTGATGGTCGAGACGCCCTGGGCGCTCTGCGACTGGAGGTAGTCGATGCCGTCGGCGGCGGCGATGGCCCGCTCAAGCGGAGTGGTGATGAAACCGCGCACCAGTTCGGCGCTGGCCCCGGTGTAGACCGTGGTCACCGTGACCACGGCGTTGTCGCTCTTCGGATACTGGCGCACATTGAGCGAGCCGATGGCCTGGAGGCCGGCAATGATGATTAGCAGACTGGCGACGATGGCCAGAACCGGCCGATGGACAAAGAGATCGGTGAATTTCATGGTTCAACTGTCCTTGGGCTGGGGCGCCAGTTTGAATTCCGGAGCGAGCGCGTTGTCGACCACCACGCTTTGACCGTTGCGCAACTTGAACACCCCGGTGCTGACCACGGTCTGGTCGGGCTTGAGCCCGGAGAGGACGGCGACGAAATCGCCGCGCTGCTCTCCCAAACGCACAAACTGCTGCCGCGCCGCTTTGCCGCCGCCCGGCTGAGCGTTTTCTCCCTGGCCGCTTTCCGCCTTGGCGTCTTCGACGATGAACACCGAATCGCTGTAGGGCGCGTAGAGCACGGCGGTGGCCGGGATGGTCAGCACCGGAACCCGTGCGGGCAGCACCACCGCCACGTTGGCGAACATGCCGGGGCGCAGCAGTTCATGCTGATTGCCGACCGTGGCCTGGACGCGAATATTGCGGCTGGCGGCGTCGACCTCCGGATTGACGGCGGTGATCTTGCCCTCCACCACAAGCCCTGCGGGCAGGCCGTCGGAGGTGATCCGCACCGGCGCGCCGATGGCAATCTGAGGCAGTTGCTGCTGAGGCACCAGGAAATTGACGAAGATCGGGTCAAGCGCCTGCAGCGAGACGATGGGCTCGGCCTCTTTGACGATCTGGCCGATGTTGACCAGACGGATGCCGAGTCGGCCGCTGAACGGGGCGCGGATGGTTTTTTTGGCGATGGCCGCCCGGATGTTGTCGGCCTGGGCCAGAGCCTGCTTCCGCTCGGCGTCGGCGGCGTCGAAATTGGATTCCGCCACCACCTTGGTGGCCAGCATCTTCTTGGACCGCTCCAGGGTGATTCCAGCCAGGGCCGCAGCAGCCTCCGCAGACCGCAACTGGGCGGTTTCGGCGGCAATGTCCTGCTGCGCCAGAAGATCGCCCGCCTTGACCTGAGCGCCTGCTTCAAAGGCGATGGTGGTGATCTTGCCGGCGACTTCGGCGGCGACCGTCACGCCCTGGACAGCCTCAAGCGATCCGACGGCGGTGATCAGCGATTCCCAGGTCTGCGGCTGGGCCTGGAAGGTGGTCACCACCTCCGGCGGCAGCACCGTTGCCTTGCCTGTTTTGATCAGGGTCCCGATCTGCAGGACCTTGGTTCCCGCCAACAGCCCAACCACCAGCGCCACAGCCGCAATACTGAACAAAAACGCTTTGATTTTCATCTTCGTGCCCTCAACAAAAGAAAAGCGGCCCGGTCGCCCGAAACCGCCAAGTTCGCGATTTTTCCAAGATAACATTGCGGCCCAGGATGGTCAACTAGATGTGCCGGCAGGTGCGCCGCATTTGACGCCTTTGGGAGGTGGACTCTTTGCCGCCCCGACAGGCGATTTTCGCTTGCCAACTGGCACGATAGTTGGTGATCCATAGAGCGTGCAACAGATGATTGTTGGCCAAGGCCCCGACGGCCGCGATGCTCCGAACAGAAACGAAGAACGACGCAACCGTCTGTTTTCGCATGTTTTACCGACAGAAAAATCGCCCTGGGGCGCACAAGGGCTACCCGCTGCTTTCCCGGTGGGATCCCAAAAACAGTTGGCGTGATTACAAAAATTGTTGTTCCAGCACTGGATTTGAAATTGGGGTAAAGCCAGAGAAACATCCAGGGAAAAGGCTCTTGGCTAAGACGCCGCGCACGCCCACTTGTCCACAGTACGCAACAATAAGGAGAAGCAATATGCAACAGGCCGCCGCAATGCTCGTTGGTCAAAAAAACAGTTCCAGCGTTGTCGCCTGGTTCGGACTGATGATGCTGGTGTTGTTTACCATCGCGCCTAGCGCATCGCTCGCTGCGCCGACCAGTTGGCCCAAGCTGTACTCGCCGCGAGTCGCTGAGCGAGTTGACCGCAACGAAACGGTGGAAGTCCTTGTTTTACTCGACGATGCAACGGAACAGGTCGAGGAGGCGAGAGAGGAAGCAGGCCAAACGAAACTCTTTCGGGCAAGAGGATCTGAGTATCAGCAGCGGGTTCTGAAGCGAAAGCAGCGGATGAGCGCGCTTAAAGAAAAGGTGACCGCCGAAGTGATTGATGCAAATTTGGAGGTAACCGCCGACTATTCCCTGCTCCCCATTATGCATGTGCGCATTAACTCGGCGAGAGCGCTTGAGAAGTTGTCGCAAAACAAAAGAATCCTTTCCATTGATGAAAACAGGGCGACTAAAACCTGTTTGACGCAAAGCTTGCCGCTGATTGAGCGCGACAGCGCCCAGGTGGCCTCATACAACGGCGCCAATACAACCGTCGCCGTGCTAGACACCGGGGTCGATTACTCCCATCCGGCGTTTGGGTCCTGCTCCGCTCCCAGAGGTTCCTGCAAGGTCGTCTATGCGCAAGATTTCGCCCGCACGGACAACGCGCTTGACGACCAAGGGCACGGAACCAATGTCGCCGCTATCGTGCTCGGCGTCGCACCGCGCGCAAAAATTGCGGCGCTCGACGTGTTCCGGACCGATGGCGGCGCCTACATCAGCGACATTATCAAAGCCATCAACTGGTGCGTGGCCAACAAGGCCGTTTATAACATCGCGTCGATCAATATGAGTCTCGGCGGGGGGCAATTTACGGCCCCGATCAACCCCATCGATTCCTTCGGCGTTGCCATCCAACGAGCGGTCGACGCCGGCATTGTGGTCGTCGCCGCCTCCGGCAACGAGGGATACATCAGTTCCATGGCATTCCCAGCGGCCTATTCCAATGTGGTCTCCGTCGGCGCGGTTTATGACGCCGACCTCGGAGAGGTGCGGTGGAGGACCTGCACGGACGCGTCGACGGCCGCAGACAAGGTCACCTGTTTTTCCAACAGCGCCTCCTTCTTGACCATGCTCGCTCCGGGGGCACTCATCAACGCCGCAGATGTGGTCATGGGCGGCACGTCCCAGGCCACGCCGCATGTGGCCGGAGCCGTTGCCGTTCTCCGCGCCGCCTACCCAACGGACAGCGTCGAACAAACAGTGACCCGTCTGCGACGCGGAAAATCTGTAACCGACTCGCGAAACGGTGCGACCTTCCCGCGTCTGGATCTGAGCGCGTCGGTCGACAACCAGAGCGGTTACACCCTGGTCGCCAACGTCAACCCAGCCGGCGCGGGCTCGATTGCACCTGCCGGCGGGGTGTTCAGCCCCGGAACGACGGTTGCCATGAGGGCGACGCCTCAATCGGGCTATGCTTTTGCTGGATGGAGTGGAGCCTGCACGGGAACCGCCGCGGCCTGCAACGTCTTGATGAACGCCAATAAAACGGTGGCCGCCCGCTTCACCGCCGTAGTGACGCCGCTTGTCAAAGGGGTGCCCGCCGGCAACCTGTCCGCCGCCGTGGATAACCTGAAGCATTTCTATATTGACGTCCCCAGCGGGCAAGCCAACCTGACCATCAAAACCTCCGGCGGCGCCGGCGATGTCGACCTCTATGTGCGGCTGGGCAGTCTGCCGACGACAAGCGAGTACGATTGCGCACCGTCCCTGACCGGCAATACCGAATCATGCTCAATCACCAACCCAACTGCCGGCCGCTACTATGCAACATTATACGCTTCTGCGGCGTACCGCGGCGTCAGCCTTCAGGCTTCCTACAAGCGGCGCCCTGATCTGGGCGGCCGGGGATTCTTCAATCAAGAAAATCACGGTTCCGATGGTCAACAACTCCACCAAAGAACGCGCTGAAACGTTCAGCGTAACGTTAAGTGGAGCGACCGGGGCCGTGCTGGGGACAAACAAAACCGTGACGATAACCATTGTTGACAATGATTGAATGCCGTAGTCGTCAGCTGGGAGGGGAGCAAGGATGTTGGCCGTGGAATGTGGCGAGGCGGGCTAAAAAACAGTGGGTTCACGCAGTGTAAAGCCTCCCGCGCGGATACATGAAAGAGGTGAACGCACTGCTTCACATTCGCCGCAACGGACACCTTGGGTTTCTTGTCGCTGTGGTGACAATTGTTTGCAAATCGCCTGCATTCCGCCCAAAAATTTACCGAAAGCTTACTGTACGCTTGCGGGGGGCTGCTGTAGGGTGTCGACAAGGAGAAAAGGCCAGACGGCAGAAAGCCGGACTGTTTCAGAGAAACATCCTTGCGGGAGGACTCGACAATGAACGTCACCAGTCACATTGACAATCTCGGCCGGAAGCTTGAAATCCGGGTTGGTGGTCGCATCGGCGCCGACAACGCTTGCGGCATTATTCAGCACGCCATCGTTGAAGCCTACGGCAGCGAATTTCGCGAGTTGGTGTTGGACCTGCGCGGGGCTGAATTCGACCAGACGGCCTCGCTGTTTCGGCTCCACTCGTTATTGCAGGTGTTTAAATCGGTTATTCTGCAAAAGGAACTGCGGGTGACCGTTCTTTTTGGCTCGGACGAGGCGGAACAGTGGGTGTCGCTGGACAAGGCGGCGGAGTTCGACGGCATCACTATGCGCTATTTCACCAACCGTGAGGCCGCTTTGCATTTTCTCGGGCAGGACCAACTGGTTCCGACCGCAGTGCAGTGAGCTGCGAGTCGCAGGCGACCGATGCCGCCTTGCGAAGGTCTCGCCCTTGATCGTTGTCGGTAGCAAGCCGGTTCAATCAACCACGGTGAAACCTTTGGCGGCAAGAGCCCTGCGCACCGCCTCGGTGTCGGGCGACCCCGCAAAACTTGCCGCTCCCTTGGCCAGATCGATGGTGACTGCAGCGGCGCCTAATTCTTCCAGGACCTTTTTCGCCGTTGCCGCACAGTGCTGGCATTTCATGCCTTGAATTGCAAGCGTTGTCATCGTTGATTCCTCACGGTTGTTCCACACCCAAGTCTGGTCTGTGCCAAACTTACGTGTTGGTTTTGATTTTTTCGATCAAACCCGACGTTGAGCGGTCATGCTCAAAGGCGATGCGCGCCACCCGACCGCCTGCGGCCTTAACCTCGGCCGCGCCAACGATTTGATTCTCCTCGTAGTCCGCCCCTTTCACCAACACCTCGGGCATAATCGCGTTGATCAGCCGGATCGGTGTTTCTTCCCCAAACAGCACCACGAAATCGACGCAGCCCAAGGCGGCCAGTACCCGGGCCCGGTCGGCCTCGCTGTTCAACGGTCGGCTTGATCCTTTGAGCAAGCGCACCGAGGCGTCGGTGTTCAACCCTACCACCAGACAGTCTCCGGTGCGGCGGGCCGCTTCCAGATAGCTGACGTGGCCGGTGTGAAGGATGTCGAAGCATCCGTTGGTGAAAGCGATGCGGCTGCTTCGACATCCTCCACGCCGGATCAGGGCCAATTGAGGGAGAAGTTGATCGAGGGTGCAAATTTTGTGTTGATCCGAACGCAGCCAGGGCCGTTCGCCGGCAGGGTAGAAACGGCTGCGTTGTTCGTCAACAGCGGCGTTGTCAAGCGCGCAACCAATCACCGTCGGCTCGGTTCCGGCCTGCTGCACAACCCCGCCGTCTGGGCCGACGATCATTGAGTGCCCGGCCATCTCCATCGACCCCGTCAGGCCGCAGCCGTTGGCCGCCGCCACATAGCATTGATTTTCGATGGCCCGCGCCCGCAACAGGGTTTGCCAGTGATCGAGCCGGCTGAGCGGCCACTGGGCCGACACCGCCAGCAACCGCCCGCCGGCAAAGGCCTGCCGCCGGGCCAGTTCAGGAAAACGGAGATCGTAACACACCAGCCCGGCCAGCGGACCGTGGGGGGTGGGCATCAGCGGCCCCGTCTGCCCGCGCTGGTAATGCCGGTCTTCCTGCCAGAAGGCAAAGAGATGCTGTTTGGCAACGGAGCCGATCACGCCCTCCGGGCCGACCACAAACAGGGTGTTGCACGGCAGGCCGCCGTCTGCAGACGGCTGAATGAGCGAACCGGCGAGATAAGCCCGATGCCGGGCGGCCATCCGCTGCATGGCGGCAATGATGGTTGGCGTCTGTTGTCCCAGCTCAGTGGTGCGCGGGTAGTCAAAACCCGTGGCCCACATCTCCGGCAGCAGCAGCAGAGTCTCCGGGGCAGGTTGGCATTGCGCGATCAACGCTTCCACCTGGGCGATGTTGTGCGCCACCTCGCCCAGAACAATGGGAAGCTGCACACAGGCAACAGCCGGAAACAGTTGCGGCGTGTTCATCCCTGCATCGCCCCCAGGGCCGATTGCGCCAAAGCGGCCACGGTTGTGGGCGCGAGGTCACCGTCGCGGTAGATGCTCAACCCGGCCGCATCCTCGGTCAGCGCGCGCAGCTGGGGTTGGGCGGCCGTCAACCTGAGCCTGCCGCAGGCCAGGGCCGCCAGTCCGCGGGTTTCGGCGTCCGTCGACTTCAGATAGGGCACGATGTCGTTGCCTGCGCCCCGCTCCAGCAGCAGTTCCGGCCGGCAACCGCTTAAACGGGCCACTCCCCAGAGCAGGCCGCGCTGCAGCAGGGGATGCTCGATGTAGTTGCCGTCCTGGCAAATCTCCTCACCGTCTTCCCGCATATACGAAATCAACATATGGACATACTCGTCGGCCAAACCGGGGTGGCGGCACATGACCTCGGCCATCGAATCGGGCGCGCCCCAGCCAATGCCGCCGGACTCGTCGTTGAGGCTCCATAGAAAGCGCCGCATCACAATCCGCGCCTCCTCCATCTCGGTTGCAGCCAGCCGCGCCACCGCATCGCCCATACAGGAAACCGCCCGCCAGCGCAGCATCGGCTCTTCCCGGCAGATCGCCGAAAACAGGGCGTTCACCGCATCCTTGGGGGGAAGCGCGCGCAATTCTTCCAGGCAATGGCCCAGGTCCTGGCTGTGCAACAGCTCCAGGACCTGGCTTTTGATGGCGCGACTGCTCATGCCGCTCTCCGTCTCACTCGCGCGTTGTTGCGTTGATGATCAGGTTGCTGGCGTCGCCGGTATGGTGAAAACCCGCTTGCCCAGTTCCGCATCCATCATAAACAGGCCGGATGGGTTGTCCTGGATCAGTTTCAGCTTTTCAACCACCTCGGCAACGCTGGCTTCTTCCTCGACCTGCTCGGAGACAAACCACTGCAGGAAGTTGTTGGTGGCGTGGTCTTTTTCGCTGATCGCCAAATCAACCAGATTGTTGATCAGATCGGTAACGTGCTCTTCGTGCTTCTGGATCGCCAGAAAGGCGGCCAACGGCGAATCCCAGGCCGACTCGGGCTTGGCGATGGCCTCCAGGGTGACCTTGCCGCCGCGCTCGTTGACGAATCCATAGAATTTCATGCCGTGCATTAACTCTTCCTGCACCTGCGCCCGCATCCAGGCGGCAAAACCGCTGAGGCTGATCGATTGAAAATAGGACTCCATTGACAGGTAGAGGTAGGATGAAAACATTTCCGCATTGATCTGATCGTTCAGCGCCTTCAGCATCTTTTTCTTCAACATGGTGTGCTCCTTTGGGGGACAAGTTGTTTTGACAGAGGGATTGCCGTCGCGATTGACAGTGGTAGGATTATAAGCACAACCATGAGGAATTCCAGGCTGTTCTGGAAAAATGTTGTTTTTTAAAAGCAAACCTGTTTCCCTTAAGGGATCACGAGAGGAGAAAAACATGCAGAAAACCATTCTTATTACCGGCGCCACCTCGGGTTTTGGCAAGGCGTGCGCCGAGCGTTTCGCCGCCGAAGGTTGGCGGTTGATTGTCACCGGCAGGCGCGCGGATCGACTCAAAGAACTGACTACGCAACTGCGCGACACGCCGGTTCATGCGGTGGAACTCGACGTCCGCGACCTGGGCGCGGTGGAGGCCATGGTCCGCGATCTGCCCGAAGGATTTCGGGACGTTGACGTCCTGGTCAACAACGCCGGCCTGGCCCTTGGCCTGCAAGGGGCGCAGGAGGCCAGCCTCCAGGACTGGGAAACCATGATCGACACCAACATCAAGGGGCTGTGCTACCTGACCCGATGCCTGCTGCCCGCCATGGTGGCGCGCAACCAGGGCCACATCGTCAACATGGGCTCGATCGCCGGCAACTATCCCTATCCGGGCGGCAACGTTTACGGGGCGACCAAGGCCTTTGTCAAACAATTCTCCCGTAACCTGCTCACCGACCTGACCCACACCAAAATCCGGGTGACCAACATCGAGCCGGGTCTGTCGGAGAGCGAGTTTTCCGTTGTCCGTTTCCACGGCGACAGGGACAAGGCCGACGCGGTGTACCAAGGAACCCAGCCGCTCACCCCGCCCGACATCGCCGAGATCGTCCATTGGGTGACCAGCGTGCCCCCGCACGTCAATATCTGCACGGTCGAGGTCATGCCGGTCTGCCAGAGCTGCGGGCCCCTGGCCATCCACCGAGAAGCCTAAACGCGGAGAAATTCATGCGACGAGTTGTGATCACAGGCATGGGCATTGTCTCGCCTCTGGGCGACACTGCGGGCGAGGTTCTGGACTCCCTGCAGGCGGGACGTTCCGGCATCCGTTTCTACGAGCCGTATCGGGAAATCGGGCTGCGCTCGCACCTCGGCGGTTTCACCCAGGTGAATCTGAAGGAGCAGATCGAGAAGAAAAGTCTGCGTTTCATGGGCAACGCCGCCGCCTACGCCACCATCGCCATGCAGCAGGCGGTGGCTGATTCTGAACTGGCGGCAGAGGAGGTGTCTCATCCCCGCACCGGGTTGATCATCGGCTCCGGCGGCACCTCGGCGGAAAACGTGGTCGTCGCCGCCGACACCATGCGGGAGAAGGGCCTCAAGCGCCTCAGCCCGTTCATGGTGCCGCGCACCATGAGCAGCACGGTCTCCGCCTGTTTGACCAGCACCTTTCACATCAAAGGACTGTGCTACTCGATCTCCTCGGCCTGCGCTACTGGCTCGCACTGCATCGGCGCCGCCGTGGAGCAAATTCAGATGGGCAAGCAGGACATTGTCTTTGCCGGCGGCTCCGACGAGGAACACTGGAGCCAAACCGCCATGTTCGACGCCATGGGAGCCCTGTCGACCCGCTACAACGACGCGCCGGAACGGGCCTCGCGCCCCTACGACCGCAACCGCGACGGCTTTGTCGTGGCCAACGGCGGCGGCATTGTGGTGTTGGAAGAGTACGAACGGGCCAAGAAACGCGGGGCCAAGATCTACGGCGAGGTGGTCGGTTACGGGGCCACCGCCGACGGTTGTGAGATGGTCACGCCGTCGGGCGAGGGAGCGGTGCGCTGCATCCGTTTGGCGCTGGAAACGGCGGCCGGTCCGGTCGATTACATCAACGCCCACGGCACCTCAACCCCCATCGGCGACATCGTCGAATTGCGCGCCATCCGCGAGGTGTTCGGCGAAAATAATCCGCCGATCAGCTCGACCAAATCGCTGTCCGGTCACAGTCTGGGCGCAGCCGGGGTGCACGAGGCCATCTACTGCTTGCTGATGCTGAACAATCATTTCATTGCCGGCTCGGCCAACATCGAGGAATTGGATCCGGAGGCGATGGGCATGCACATCGTCGAGGCTAACCGGGAAGCCAACCTCAATACGGTGATGAGCAACAGCTACGGGTTTGGCGGGACGAATGCTTGTTTGATTTTTCGGAAGATCTGAATTTTTCCTTCTGCAGGTGAGCACCGCTGAGGGCTCCCGCCATTTCCCCCTGACAGCCTCCCGCCCTTTGGCTGGGAGGCTGTCGGTTTTCCTGGTGATTAAAAAATGTTCGTTTTCGACAGGTTGCGCTACAGTGACTTCCTGATCCCGTCTTCGATGAGAAACTGTTCGCTACCCAGGAGAAACGCGCATGGCACCCCGCGAACCCACAGACGAATCACCACCCCCTGAACGCCCGCCCCTGGTGGATGCCCAAGGCCGTCCATTGCCATCCACCTCTCCCGCCAAGCGCCGATCCTCCCAGAAAGTCTTTTGGGGAGGAATTCGAGATGAGTACGGCCCACGATGGATTCGGCTCATCCCCCAACCATTCCGTTGGTTTGCCTTTGTACTGGTCGTCAGCATTCCCTTGGCCTGGAACTCTTCCGATCATTGGTGGCCGTGGGTGCAACAGCAGTATCGTCACCTTGTTCCCTCTCCACAACCCCCTCTGCCCAAAGCCAAACAGTTTGCCATTGCCATTGCCCGCCTGGAAAAGGATACCAACGACGATCTGCGCGACCTGCTGGTGGACGGACTGCGGGGCTTTCCCGGAGTCCAGGTGCTGCGCTTTGACCGGTCAACCGGCCTGCGTGTGGCCAGCGATCCAAGGGAAGAGGAGTTCCGCATCCAGCGGCAGGCGCAAGGTTGGCTGCAGGAAAGTCAAGCGGACCTCCTTCTTTGGGGGCAGGTTCTGCCGGCTACAGCCGGCAAGGAGCGCATGGTCCGGCTCTTTTTCACCGGTCGGGATACCGACCACCAGGAAACCCTTCGTCTGGAGGCGGGACAGGCCATCGAACTCCCGGTTGCAGCCCGCGCCCCTCTGGAGGCTATGGTGCGCACGCAGGTGTTGGCCCGTTTAGATGGCTTTTTCGACAGCCAGCCGGTGGCCCGTGCCCTGCGCGCCGAAATCGACCGGTTGCAGGCCATGGTGCGAGACTGGCCTGTTGGCCAATCCCGGTTTTTTCTGTATCTGGCTTTGGCGAAGGCCTGGCACACCGTGGGGAACCAAATGGGGGAAGACGCATCCTTGGAGAAGGCAATAAAGGCCTACCAAGAGGCGCTGGCGGGAGCACCCCGTGCGACTGAACCGCTGCACTGGGCGTTAACCCAGAGCAACCTCGGCACTGCGCTTTCGACGTTAGGTGAACGCGAGAGCGGGACTACCCGTTTGGAGGAATCGGTGGCGGCCTATCGGCTGGCCCTGGAAGAGTGGACGCGAGAGCGGGTACCGCTGGACTGGGCAATGGCCCAGAACAACCTCGGCACTGCGCTTTCGACGTTAGGTGAACGCGAGAGCGGGACGACCCGTTTGGAGGAGTCGGTGGCGGCCTGTCGGCTGGCCCTGGAAGAGCGAACGCGAGAGCGGGTACCGCTGGACTGGGCAATGGCCCAGAACAACCTTGGCAATGCGCTTTCGAGGTTAGGTGAACGCGAGAGCGGAACGAAGCGTTTGGAGGAATCGGTGGCGGCCTGTCGGCTGGCCCTGGAAGAGTGGACGCGAGAGCGGGTACCGCTGGACTGGGCAATGGCCCAGAACAACCTCGGCAATGCGCTGAGGATCTTGGGCGAGCGAGAGAGCGGGACGACCCATTTGCAGGAGTCGATTGAGGCCTTCCGCCTAGCCCTGGAAGAGCGGACGCGTGAGCGGGTGCCGCTGGATTGGGCAAGGACCCAGAACAACCTCGGCAATGCGCTGTTAAGGTTAGGTGAGCGGGAAAGCGGCACGACCCGTTTGCAGGAGGCAGTGGCGGCCTATCGTCTGGCCCTGGCTGTGTTCGAGGCAGGCCAGGCTGCGTCTTATGTGGAAATAACTCAGAGGAACTTGGAGCAGGTTCTGGAACTCATCACAAAACGGGCTCCCCAACGGTAAACGAAAGGGAAAACGGGACAGCCCACAATTGTTTACCAACTTTTCGTTGAACATCGGGGGCATGGCCCGCTTCTACACCTTCGATGGGCCATAAATATGGAGCGGGCCATGCCCCCGAACACCTCGTGGACCACAAGACAAGCCCTCTCATCCCGGTCACGGGTTGGTTATTTTCGCCTTTTGACACCGCAAGGCGGGCTGCTTATTTTCTACACATGAAAAAGCAGAAAAGCCGTTTCGACATCGGTGTGTATCTGTTTTACGGCGCTGCCATTGCTGGCCTGTTTGTCGCCCTGTGGCGGGCGACCGACTTTTTCACCGCGGTTGCCGCAGTCCAGTTTTTTGGCCCGATCATCATCCTGCTCTGCATCGGACCCAGCATGTTCTGTGGAGAGCTGATCGACGCCGTGGCCAAGCTGTGGACCGAGTGGTTCAAACACGAGGAACCACCGGACACCCCGGCCGCCGGAGACCACGCCCACACCAGCGCCTGAGCCTCAACGACCGGCACGGTCAATTGATGACAGGCGCCCCGCCCGGCGGGACAGAAGAGTTTCGTCGCCCTGCCCATACCTGCCAACCCCCTGTGATCCAACAAGAATTCCAACAGATCAATACCGTCAGCTCGAAAGACTGAACAGGGAAAGCTGCTGATGTTGCCACGGACGTGTTGGTCTGTTGCGAAATGAAAAACAAAAGGGCAACGGAAACCGTTGCCCTTGTTCATTGGACGCGTTCGGCCTGATTCAGCCTGGCATCACGAATCCTTCTGCTGGCGCTGGGCGTTGTCATATAGAGCGATAAAGTTGATCGGCTCCATCAAGAAGGGCATGAAGCCGCCGTCGACGGCGGCCTGGCAGACGATCTGACGGGTGAAGGGGAAGAGCATCAGGGGGCAGTCGACCGCCAGCACGCGGGCATGGTGCTCCTGGGGGATGTTCTTCATCAGGAACACCGCAGCGTGCTCGATCTCGACAATGAACATCACCGAATCTTCGTTGTTTTTATCCAACACCTTGGCGGTGATGGCGATGGAGACCTCGCTGTGGTCGTCGTCGAGCTTCTGGTTTTTCAGTTGCAGG
>Ga0074197_1001808_pt1 | contig 16597 bp, 8 predicted proteins | sample EPASupsiteSAE305_FD_64526 | JGI IMG/M metagenome (GOLD analysis project Ga0074197, IMG submission 64526) | Bioremediated contaminated groundwater microbial communities from EPA Superfund site, New Mexico - SAE3-05 reassembly with SPADES | ecosystem: Environmental > Aquatic > Deep subsurface >...
GCGCCATGCTCGTCGACCAACAGACTTCGCTTGGTTCCATTTTTTTCCCCGATCTGTTGGATTGGGACCGACAGATTCCTGGGCCAGCGGCGCTTCGATATTCGACCCGTCGGCCGCTTCCCAGAACCAGGCTATCCCTTCCATTTCGTCATACTCAGACAAACCTCGGAGCCACAAGTTTCGAAACACTCCAGCCCTTGCCCATTGTTGAAACTTGTGGTGGACAGCCGCGGAACCCAAGCCCTCAAATTTCTCGCGCGGCAAGGCGTTCCAAATGATGCCAGTGCGCAAAACATACACGATGGCGGCGAAATAGGTCCTGTTCGAATATTTGGGTTTTCTCCCGCCACCTGGCCGGCGCACATAAATCTTCTCCTCTGTTCGCGGCGAATTTGGAATCAATGGTTCAACCAGCGCCCAAAAATCATCGGAAATTTCCCAGGTTTTAACTCGTGCCATGATACCACTCCGTCAAAAATTGTTTTTGACAGAATATCAATATATCATGGCTCGGTACAATAATTTATTTTCAGATAAGCTCTTAAAATAGGATTATTTATTATCTTTTCTCGGAGGTTTTATGCAGATCGCATCCAGCGTCGCCGCAACCGCCAATCTTTCTGTGTTGAAATCGGCTAACGAACAACCGCATCTGGCCGGCGAGTTGATCAGCAAAACCATTGAGGGGTTGATGCAGACGCAGACCGTGCAGACTCCGGTTCAGCCCGTCGCGCCAGTTGCGCCAAGCGGCACAGGAACGATCATCAACACGACGGCGTGACCAGAGTGCAGAAAAGATGAGCAAACCGTTCGACCATGAGAACAGGGAGGTTTAACATGAGCGTAGGCAGTGTAGGAAGTTCAACCGGATTTCAGGCATATCAGGCGCCACCGCAGAAAAGCGGCGGTCAAGTTGTCCAGCAGCAGGCCCCGCCTCCGCCGCCCGAGAAGGCACCTGAGGAAAGCAAGGAAAGCTCGGCTGTGCAGAGCAAAGAGGCGAGCTCCGCCGCAGAGACCATGGAGTCAAAATCGATTAACACCTACGCCTGATCGGCAAAATTGCCGGCGTGTTCAGCGCCGACCATTATTTGAAGCGTTGGCGTAAGCCGTCCACTGCACCCAAGTGCAGAGGACGGCTTTTTTATTGTTTTTTTTCCAGGCCGCCGCCGGGGAGAAAAGGATTGTAGTTGTTTTTGATCATGATCATCCAGGCGGTGGCGCAGGTGGAGGGGAGGGGATTGGCATACCAGCCAAAGGGGATGAAATAGCGTTTGCTGGCGTAGAGATAGGGCTTGGTGGAAAGCGGCAACAGTTTGCTGTAATCGTTTGGTTTGCCGTTGAAATCAGCGCTTGCGTAGGCGTCGGCGCGCAGGGTTTCCATGGCCGCCAGCATCGATTGCTCGTCTTGGCGGAGTGCTTCCGCAAATTGGCGCGCCTGGGCGTAATTGGGCGAGGCTTCGGCAATGGCCTGATAATGGGCGATCAGGCTGCGCACCATGGTCACCGCGCCGGCGGTCCATTCAACCGACAGCACGCCCTGGCGGAAATTGCCGTTCGGGTCAAGGCCGTTGCCGTCCTGGTCGGAAAAGCCCACCCCCCACAGGGTTGTTCCCTTGCCGTAGCCGCCCCAGCGTTTCACCTGGCTCCAGTTGCGATAGCCGGCGCCAAAGCCGAACCAGGCGTCGATCTGCTCGCCACCCAGCGCGGCAATGCCCCAGGTGTTGACGTCCACCGCCTTAGTTTCCAAGCTGGGCTGCCAGCGGTTTGCGGCGCCTGGGGCGTCGGCGCGACCGCCCTGGACAAACTCGCCGTCTCGCCAGGCGGCATTTTTGAAAAAGGCGAGCAGGCCGTCGGAGGCGCGCGGTTTGTCGCGTGTGCCGATATTGCCGCCGTTGATCATGGCTCCGCTCAACTGCAACGCCGCCTCGATGCTGGCCCGGTCTGTTGGGGAGAGCCCCTTTTCCTGGCGCAAGGTGGTCTGCAACATGCTCTGCAGCACCTGCAACCCCGCATACAGGCTGAGATTGTTTTCAACCGCCACAAAGTACGGGTCCACCAACTGGTCGCCCTGATTGGCCACCGTGCCGGCCGGGGCGTAGTAGACCGCGCCCAGCGGCGACTGCATGGCGGCAAAGGTCGGCAGCATTGCCAGGGCGTTGCCCAGGGCTGGATCGTGGAAGGGGACAAAGGTTGATTTTTTTTCGATCTGGTAGTGCAGTGCGGCCGCCTGCAGGGGGCCGAGAAGCAAGGCCCAGCCGTTTTCTCCGGTGATTGGCTTCCAGTCGGTCCAACTGACTTTGCCGGCTTGGTATTCTTTGTTGTCGGCGGGCGGGTTGGCAAGGGTGAGGTATCGGCTATAGGGCGTGCCGGCAAAGGGATCGCTAGAGAGCCAACTGCGGGGCGTCATGCGAAAGCTGTAGGCCTGGCGGGGATCGTCGACCCGCTGGCCATTGTAGACAAACACCGACCCAGCGGTGACCGCCTTGATCTCGCTCGGCGTCGGGTGGCTGCTGTCGCCGCTGTGACCTTCGCGCAGCAGCGTGTTTTGATTGCTCGCCAATGCATAGGCGTCCTCGCCGGTGGGCGTCGGCAGCCCATTGACTGCGCGGCCGAGCATGACCGCAATCTGCCAGGCTGCGGCGTCGTAGATGTTGGCGCCGTTATGGGTGTTGACCCGCTCGGTCTGGAGATCGCCGGCAACCGACGGCGCAGGGGTCAGGGTGTAGGTGTGCGGGTTGTAGACGTCGACCACCGCGCAATCGGCTGCCGCGCAGACATGCTCGCCCCAGTAGGCGGCGCTGTCGTAAAAACTGAGCGGCAAGCGGCGCCCCTGGAGCTTGCCGGCGGTGGCGGTATACAGGATGCCGCCGTCGGCGCGGTCGCTGGTGAGAAAACGGTAACTGGCCTCCAGGTCGGCCGAACCGGCGAGGGCGACGGGTTGGGGGCCAGTTAGCAGCATCGGGAGCAGCGCCAGCAACAGGCAAGGACGTCGCCTGGCGCAAGGACGCTCCTTGCTGAGAGCCGGGCGTCGCATCAATGGCATGGAGCCTCTCAGGGCGGCAAGGGACGATTGCGGTGTGAACGATGTCAGGTTCATGGTTTGCGGCAGAGCTCCATCCCCATTTGCACCGCCTCTTCCATGATTTCGGTTCGTTCGGCCACCGCGCCTTTGACGTCCACCCCCTGGGCCAGCAGTTCGCCGCTGTAAGTGAATTCCATGGCGTCAAAGGCGTAGCGCACGGTCAGGCGCGCCCCGTCAAAGATCTTGCCGCCGTCGGTGGCGGCAACGCTGACCATGTAGCCGCGGCGGTAATCGCGTTCCGGTTTGATCTCGCCCAGCAGATATTTGCGGCACCACAGGGCCTGGCAGCGGTCAATAAAGGCCTTGGTCTGGGCCGTGACCCCGTAAAAATAGATCGGCGAGCCGATGACAATCCGGTTGGCCGCCTCGATTTTCTGGTACAAGAGCGTCATGTCATCCTTGAAAATGCACACCCCTTCGGTTTCACAGTGGCCGCAGCCGGTGCAGGGATGGATGGACAGGTGCGCCAGATTGACGTGCTCGGCCCGCTGTCCCGCCCGGTGGACGCCTTCCTCGATTTTTTCCAGCAACAGATCGGTGTTGCCGCGTTTGCGCGGGCTGCCGTTCAAGATGAGAATGTTCATGGTCGTGTCATCCTGTGGTTGGTTTGGGGGAGGCGCGGATGGTCTTTCACCCGGATCAGCGCAGTGCGACTATTCTTTTGTCCCGGACTCTTCCATGTGCCGGGCGAGATACAAAGACTGAAGCACGACAAAGACCAAGGTCAGGCCGAGCATGCCAAAGAGCTTGAAATTGACCCAGGTGTCGCGGTCAAAAAACGACATCACGTACCAATTGGCCCCACCCATGCACAGAAAAAAGAGCACCCAGGTAAGATTGAGGCGTCGCCAGACCGGTTGCGGCAGGGCAAAGTTGCCGCTCAGCATCCGCTCGATCGCGGTTTTGGGACCCAAGGCATGGCTGACGAGAAAGGCGACGGCAAAAAGCCAGTTGATCACCGTGGGTTTCCACTTGATGAACTGCTCGTCGTGCAGATACAGCGTCAGGCCGCCGAAGACAAGAATAACCGCCAGGGTGACCAGTTGCATCGGCGCCACGGTGCGCGTTTTTATCCAGGCTACGGCAATCTGCGCGAAGGTGGCGGCAATGGCGACGCCGGTGGCCACATAGATGTCGAACAGTTTGTAGGCGATGAAGAACAACAGAATCGGGAAAAAATCGAAAAGAAATTTCATGGGCAACGCACGCGGCTCTTTGAGGAAAAGTTGGCGGATATAAGCAACATTGCCGGCATCATACTCTGGCCGGCAATTCTTGTGCAAGGCGGATCGTACATCCCCTACGCGTCAATGGGTCGGGGTTTGCGGCGCAAATTGCGGCCGGTCGATCCAATACGGCGCAGCAACGCCGTTTTTATAGGCCTCCAGGGCCTCGGGCGACGAGTTGACCCGCAGGTTGCTGAAACTGCCGTCCCCGTTTTCCCAGCGTTCGTGCCAGTACACCGCCAGCCGCACCCTGGGGTACTGGGTGGGGATAAGGTTCAAAGCCTTGGCAATAAATCCCGCCTTGTCGGCTGGTGGAAATTCGCCCACCCCCCACTCGGCCAGGAATATTGGTTTGAGCGGATCCAGTTTGGCGATTTCCTTGTAGGGCTCGTCCATCATGTCGACAAAATCGGCCCACCCCTCGGATTTGCTCATCTTGCCGTAGACGCTCAAGCCCAGCCAATCCACATATTCTTTGCCCGGATAGTAGTTGGCCATGTGGTTCCATGCGGTTCGCGGGGTGCTGAAGTTGTTGGCGTGGAAGCCCCACATCACGTTGGTCGCCTTTTTCGCCCGCACCCGATCCACCACATAGCGGTAGGCCTGCTTAAAGGTTTCCGGCCCCTCGTAGAGCGGATGGCCGTCTCCCTTGCCCTCGTGGCGGCCGACAACCTTGCCGCCGCCGTAAAAACAGCCGGACCAGGGAAACCAGGTTCCGTTCATCTCCAGGCCCCAGGTCACCAGCAGGGGCTTGCCGTAGTTTCTCGCCCCCTCGGCCCAGGCGTCGATGTAGGCGTCCCACTTGCCGGCCAGGATGTCGGGCAGTTTGAACCGATCTGGTCCCCGGCTCTCTTCATAGGGCTTGTCCCAGGGCGACCAGAAGATCAGCGGCACCGCCCCGTAATTGGCGACGATGCGCACGGTTTTGGCGGGAAAGGCCTGGTCGCCCCAGAAATTGCCAAAGGCAATCACCGCCTGATGCTTGCCGGTCATCTGTTCAAAGGCGGTGAGGGCGTCATAGGTAACCTGGGCCTCGCCTTCGCCGAAATCCACATAGGCCCCGGTGTAGGCCCCGTTGGCGGGCATGGCCAGGGTCAGCGGACCCTTCGGCGCGCTGGTCGTTGTGGTCGTTGTCGCTGCTTTTTTTTCCGGTTCAGCTTGCTCGCTGCAGCCGGAACTCAGCAGGGCCAGAAGGAGGCAGCACCAGAGCGCCCACAGAAGGGCGGGCGGCGCGTGCAGGCGTTGGCGTTGAAGTTGAAGTGTAGGCATAAGGGTTCACCAGGGGAGATGCGGCTACGCTTTGTAAGTGACCGAGGCGGTGCGGTCGAGTTTGCCCCAACCGACCCAGACCCCTTTGAAGGCTCGGAGGATCGCCTTGACGACCACGAAATTGAGCACCGGGCGATAGACAAACCGCATCGGCAGGACAAGCCAGATCTGGGCCAGGGGCTCGCGTTCCACCAGACAGGCGACGGCCGCCAGCAGCAGGTCGGCGGCGAGAAAGACGAAAAAGTAAACATAAAGAATGGTGTTGGCCGGACTCACCAGCAGGGAGAACAGCAGAATCAGGTCGATGATCGAGCCAAAGGCTACCAGGAAGATGTTGAAAAACCAGGCGCTGGGCAGGCTGAACCACCCCAGGGCCTTGAATCGGGCGTTGAACAGCAGTTCCCGATGCTTCCACAGGCATTGCAGGGTGCCAAAGGCCCAGCGGAAGCGCTGCTTGGCAAAGGTGCGCAGGGTTTCCGGGGCCTCGGTCCAGGCGATGGCCTGGGAGGCGTAGCAGATGCGATAGCCGCATTTGTGCAGGCTGAGGGTGAGGTCGGTGTCTTCGGCCAGGGTCTCGGTGCTGATGCCGCCAACCTGGGCAATGGCGCTCAACCGCAGGGCGCTGACCGCCCCCGGCACCACGGTGATGCAGTTCAACTGGTGATAGGCGCGGCGGTCAAGGTTGAAACCGCAGGTGTATTCCAGCGACTGAAACCGGGCAAACAGGGTCTTGGGATTGCCTACCCGGGCCCGACCGCTGACCGCGGCCACGGTGGAATCGGTGAACGGCTGCACCAGATGGCCAATAGTCTGGGGGGTGAACTGGGTGTCGGCGTCCAGGGTGACCACAATGGCGCATTGGGCTGCGTCTAACCCGGTGCGCAGGGCCACGGCCTTGCCGCGATTGACCTGACGGATCAGGCGAATGCGGGAATCGCTCTCGGCCATGGCGGCGACAATGGCGGCGGTCTCGTCCTGGGAGCCGTCGTCGACCACGATAATCTCCATGGGGCCGGCATACTCGGTGTTGACGACCGCCCGCAGGGTGTCGCGGATCACCTTGGCCTCGTTGTAGGCGGCAATCAGCACGCTGACCGGCGGCGCGTAGGCTTCCAATGCGGGAGCCGCCGCAAGAAGCGCGTCGCCGCGTCGGCTGCGGATCGCCAGCCAGGAAACCGCCAGAGTTTTGAGCACGGTCAGGCCGGTGGCCACAATCATGAAGGCCCAGAAGAAATTGGTCACCTCGTGGATGGCGGTAAAGCCGCTTTCGCTGATCATCCGGGTCAGGGGTTGCTGGTTGGTGGGCAGGGCCGGCATCAACTGGTCAGCGGGGATCTCCAGCATCTCGGGCAGGGGCAGGATGCGGTCGCCCCTGGCTTCAAGGTAGTCGATGATGCGCGGCAGGGCGGCAACGGTCTGGCTGCGGTCGCCGCCGGCGTCGTGGAGCAGCACCACGTTGCCGCCCTGCATCCGGCCCCGCTTGATCCGTTCAAGCATCACGGCTGCGCCGGGTTCGGCCCAGTCCTCGGGGTCCACGTCTTCGGTCACGGTTGCGTAGCCCATGTCCTGGGCCAGTTTGATCGGCACCAGTTCGTCCGGATCGTGGGGATTGGTGTCGGCGTTGTACGGCGGCCGGAACAGGATGGTGGAATGACCGGTGATCGACTCGATCAGCCGCTGGGTGGCGTTGAACTCCAGGTGGGCGCGTTCTTCGGAAACCAGGGCGATGTTGGGGTGGCTGTAGGTGTGCACCCCGATCATGTGGCCCTCGCGGAGGATGCGGCGGACGATCCGGGGGTGGTTTTCCATATTGGCGCCGATCATGAAAAAGGTCGCCTTGACCCCGCGCTCTTTGAGGATGTCAAGGATTTGCGGGGTCCACTCGCTGTCCGGACCGTCGTCAAAGGTGAGGACAACGCCGTCGTCCGGACCTCGGCCCTGGTGGAGAATGGTCAGATAGCTGGGGAATTTTTCATAGGTCTCGCTGACCCTGGCCCCTGGGGCGGCTTTTTTGTCGACCTGGATGCGGCGCAGGCCCTCGCCGCGCTCGTCGGCAATGGTGATCAGGTTGCCCCGACCGATGTGGGCGATGCCCTCGCCGGGCGGGATGGTCTCGAGCAGGGCCAGATCGGCGCGGCGCAACGGCTTGTCGGTTGCAATGTCCAGGACGTCCCAGACGCCGGGGTCTTCAGTGCCCAGCCGGTTGATTGCAAAACCGCCCACATGGCGCTCCCGCGCCGCAGTCAACTGGTTGAGAAAGGTGACCGCGTCGAGGAACCAGATGGTGTGGACCGTGCCCCCATCCTCATAGACGAAATGAGGGTTGGACGCGGCGGGGTGAAATTCGCAGGCGGTCTGCGCCGAACGGCCGGCGCGGCTCATCGCGTCCTGAAAGCTAATGTGCTCGGCCTGTTCCTCGCCCTCGGCCCAGTCGTAGCCGTAGGACCCCTGGGAAATGATCCATTGCTCGGGTTTGCCGTAGCCGTCGACCAGGGTGGAGAGCCAGCCGTTGAAGAATTCGCGCGAGGCGATGGGTCCAGGCGGATCGGATTCGGCGTTTTCGTCGTGGAGCATTGCCACAAAGCGATCAACGTGGCGGGAGAGAACATCGAGGTCAAAGACTTTCAGCTCGCGGCCTACGGGCACGCAGATCCACAACTCCATGTTTTTTGCGTGCAGCGCTTCAGCCGTTTGCGCCAGCAGACCGCTCATGGCGCTGTGGTAGGTGGGGTCGACCTGCTGCCAGTCAATCACCACCCCGGCCGCACCCATGCCGGTCAGGGCGGTTGTGAGCTGGTCGATGAACTGTTGCCGGCGCGCCTCAGGCCCGTTGAGCAAGCTCTCCACCGTTTCCACCAGCCAGGCGTCGCCCTCGCCCAGATTGCGCAGCAGGGGCATGAGCGCAATGTTTTGTTCCTTGGCCAGATCAACCACCTGCTCGTCGACAACGGCCTTGACTGTGCTTGTCCCTTCCTCAAGGGTAAGCCAGTCGGGACAGAGGTGGGTCAGTTTGTCGGCGTGCGCCTTGAGGGAATCGAAACTGTCCGGGTCCCAGCCCTCGTACAATCCCAGCCGGATTTCCTGATTGTTTTTGGCGGCAAGCAAGGGCGCGGTTGCCGATTTGGTGGCCGCGGACGAGGCCCCTTTTTTTCCCTTGGCGTAGTCCAGCCACAGGGGTTTGGTGGCGGCCTGGCCGTGATCTTTAGCCTGCAGGGCTTTTGCTTTCAGTCGGGACTTGAGCTGTTCCACCGCCGGCGGCAGGATGAGATGCGAGGGCAGCACCAGGGTTTGCACAAACAGCACGGTTGCGACAAACAGCAGCAGGCCGCCGGCAAAGGACAGGCGGCGCAATCGGGGCCAGCGCTTGCCGCGCCGGTCAAGGAAAACAAAGGAGGCGTCGTGTTCGGCGTCTGCTGTGGACGGCTCGGGCGAGTGCTCGTCGTGCGCCGGGGGCGGTGTGTGCATGGAGGCGTATGCGTGCTCGGAAAGGGATGGTTTGGTCCGGTCGTCACTGGCGCCGGAGCAGGCTCTGCGTTTGCGTTCGCGCCGTGTTCAGGGCAAAGAACGCAATCGAGTGAGCATACCGCTCCCCCTGATTTTTTTCAATCAGGGCTGATCACCAAAGGGGCAAGCAAAAAATCAGCGGCAACAGGGGCGCACAGATGCGGCTGATCAGTTTATTCCATTTATAATTCGCATTTGCATTCAAGACGGCACATCTGTTTTATGTAGGGTGCGCTGTGCGCACCATCCTGCTTACTGGTGCGCACAGCGCACCCTACAAAAACGTGCCAACTTGAGAGCTAAGTGGAATAAATCAAACGAGGCCTGTTGCATACAGCAACATCTCGTCGAGGAGGGTGCGTCATCTCAACTCGTAGCCTGGATGCAGTGCAACGGAATCCGGGAACAGATCACATCAAACCCCGGATTCCACAAGCTGCATCCAGGATACGGGCCGCCGGCCAGCTCTCGTTCTCTGGTATCCATGCGCCGCATGGGAGCGTTTCGTGAGGTCAGGCAACCCGCTGCGTCATTGTGACCAAGGGAGCAATCTCGGTTCTTGCCTGCGATTTTTCCCTTCGCCCGAAGAAAAAAACCGTGTTTCACTTTTGAAATGGAAATTGAATTACAAGGAGTTGCACCCCGTTGGCCCCTCCGCCATATATCCGGCCAAAGACTGCTAAGGGAGGAATTCCACCTCCAGGACGCGGTCGGCGCTGCGGCCCTGATCGTCGACCACGCTTACCTCGAAACGGCCGGAATGGGAGGGCCGCCAGGGCAGGGCGGCGTCGCGGGCGCTGGCGCCCAGGTAGCGGTTGTCGGCAAACCAGTACATCCGCTCGCAGTCGGCGTCGATGGCGGCCGCCAGATCAATGGTTTCCCCTGGTTTGGACAGGCGCAGGGCATAGGCCACATTGCTGAGCGGCGAATTGATGCGGGGCGGATTGCCGGTGTTGGCAAGGGGTCCGCCGGCCGGGTTTTGACCGCAAACAGCGGGCTGCGGCGGCAGGCGGCGCGGCAGCCCGGCGTCGCGGAACAGCCGTTGCACGTCCGAAGGCCAGAATGCAAACACCTCCAGCCGGGTCTGGGCTGGATCAAAGGGCGGACAGGCGGCCAGACCGGTGCGCTGGTCGATCATCACCGGGCGATGGAGGGTGGAAACGCGGATCGGCGATTTGCCGGGAATGAACCATGTGGCGGCGGTTTGCGGGCACCAGCGATTGGGCAGATCGCCGGAAGCGGCGCAGACCTCAACCCGGATCAGTCCGGGCGGCGGCGGGTCGGGTGCGGGTTGCTCGCCGGCCAGGGTCAGCTCCAGGGCGTCGGTCATGCGGAAGAAGAGCGGAGCCGCAGCCTTGAGCCCGACAAAGGCCGGGTTGGCGCGGCCGTCAAAATTGCCGATCCAGACCGCCAGCACATAGTCGCCGGCCAGACCCACTGTCCACGCGTCGCGAAAACCCCAGGAGGTGCCGGTTTTCCAGGCGGTTTTCCAGGCGCGGGCAGTGCTGTCGCGATGATCCGGGCGCGGGTTGGCGCTGAGCATGTCGCGCACCAGAAAGGCGGCCTGGGGCGAGAGCAGCCGGGTTCCGGCGACGGCGGGGTCGTCCTGCCGATAGCGCAGGGGCCGAAGCAGGCCGTTGTTGGCCAGCATGGCATACAAACCGACCAGCTCCTCCATGGTCAGTTCGCCGCCGCCCAGCACCAACGACAAGCCGTAATGTTGGGCCGAGCGCAAGCGGGCAACGCCGGCGCTGCGGAGAAAATCGTACAGGCTTGGGCTTTGCAATTGGTTGGCCAGGGCAATGGCAGGGACATTGCGGCTGCGGATCAGGGCGTCGCGGGCTGAGATCGGGCCGACAAAGCGACCGTCGAAGTTTTCCGGCTGAAAGGGGCCAAAGGCGGTGGGCGCGTCGCTGAGAATCGACAGCGGATGGATCAACCCCTGGTCGATGGTCAGGCCATAGAGAAAGGGTTTGAGGGTGGAGCCGGGCGAGCGTTTGGCCAGCGCGCCGTTGACCTGGCCCAGGATGGCGGGGTTGAAGAAATCGGCCGACCCGATCAAGGCCTTGACGGCCATGTCGCGGCGGTCAACCAGCAGCGCCGCCCCATTGACCACGCCCTGGCTGCGGCGCTCCACGATGTATTGGCGGAGAATCCGCTCCAGCAGACTTTGCAGGCGCGGATCAAGGGTGGCGTCGATCACCTGGTCGTCGCCGGCGTTGCCATGGTCGCGCAGCAATTGCTCGGTGAGGTGGGGGGCGACAAAGGGCAGGCGGCCGCGTTCCAGGCCGTTGACGTTCTGATTGAGCAGGCTAGTGGTCGCCGATTCCTGGGGATGACGCCTATGCCACTCCTCGGTCAGCCGCTTGCGCGCCGCTTGCTGTTCCGGGTCGAAATCGCCGCGTCGGGCGGGGTTCTGGGGCATCACCGCCAGGGCCAGACTCTCGGCCAGGGTCAACCGGCTGGGTTCCTTGGCGAAATAGATCCGGGCCGCCGCGCCCACCCCTTCAATATTGCCGCCCATGGGCGCAAGATTGCAGTAGGCCTCCAGCAGTTGGTCTTTGCTGTAGCGGGTCTCCAGCCAGAGGGCCAGCGCGATTTGTTTGATTTTGCCGGGGATGCGGCGGGTGTTGAGCTGATAGAGCCGCCGCGCCAGCTGCATGGTCAGGGTGGAGCCGCCCTGACGCTCGCCCCGGCCGTAGGTGGCCAGGGCGGCGCGCGCCAGCGAAAGGAGATTGACGCCCGGATGCCAGTAAAAATACCGGTCTTCCTTGAGCAGGATCGCCTCCGTGGTCGCGTCCGCCAAGTCTGCCAGCGGCGTCCACAGCCGGTATTGACCGTCGCGGGCCAGGGTCAGGCGCAACATTGAGCCGTCGGCGGCCCGAATCAGGCGCGAGGAGGGCATGCCGGCGCTTATCGGTTCGGCCGGCAGCCAGTTGGTCAGCAGCGTCAGCAGCGCCGGCAGCAGAAAGACGAGCAGCGCCAAACCAATCAGCAGCGAGACGGTTCTCGTCTTCCGCAAGCGCTGAAAACGCCGAAACACCTGCAATCCCAGTTTCCCCAGCCAAGCGGTTTCCGGCCCGGTGGGCGTCTCGCCGGGCCCGGAGTTCACGGCTCGACGATGGTCAGGACGCCGCTCTCGCCCCGTCCCTGCAGGCCGCGCTCATACATGCCCTCGGCATAGGGCGGCGGGGTGCGGAAGGTCCCGGCATTGGTGGCCCGCACCTTGTACTCGTAGGTCGCGACTTCCCGCGAAAGCCCGGCATACAGCACCACCCGGTCGTCGCGGGTGTCGACAAAGGCCGGTTCCCAACCGGTCGCAACCTCGTCGCCGCTCATCGGTTGGTCTGCAGTTTGATCGTCCGCGCTCTCCTCGCCTTCGATCACCTCTTCTTCCAGATCAGCCGGGGCTGCAACCACCGGCTCCACCCCGCCGGGCAGCAAATCGACAATGGCGATTTCGCTGAGCGTGTCACGCTCGGTGGCCCGCAGCCGCAACCGCACCGTAAACTCCTCACCCACCTTGACCTGGCTGACCGGTTGGCCGTCCGCTCCCAGGTATTCGCGCAGAATCTCGATCCCCTGTTGCAGCGGCCCTGCCGGCGGTTGGCGGTCAAATCCGGCCTCGGTCAGCTGATAGAAAGAGGGCAGGCCGGCGTTCGCTTTGCGCAGCATCACCTTGTCCCAACCCTGGGGCACAGCGGCGTGCAAAGGCCGACCGGCCAGGGCCAGCGGCTGGGCCGTTCCGTCGGCCAGCCCCACCTCGGCGCTCACCGGGCCGCTCTTGACCGCCACGCTGCGTCCATAGAGGTCAAAGGCCCGGATCAGCAGGGCGGCGGACAAGGAATGATATTGATCTTGGGACAGCCGCGCCCCCAGGGCCGGCAACAACTCCGCCGGAATTTTGGCGAGCAGATCCGGGAAGTGCCGCGCAATCAAGGTCAGCAACTCGGCGTCGCGGCTCAGGGCGTCGTCAAAAACACCCATGGATTCATCCTCCTCGGGCTGGGCCGCCAGGGTCTGCCAGGGCACGGAGGCCATCAGTTTGTCTGCCTCGCGCCGCTGTTTGAGCAGGGCCTGACTCGCGGCCAGATAGGCGGCGGTGAGATCGGTCCGCCAGGTTTCGCGGTGATGCTTCTCCAACTGCTCCCTCACTGCGGCCAAGGCGGTGCTGGTCACCTGTCCCTGCCGGGTCAGCAGGTACACGGCGCGGGCCTTGGTGCGCAACTCGGCCATTCCTTCCGCCGGTCCATTGGCGATCCGTTCCAGATAGGCGCGGCTCTGCTGCGCCAGATCGGTGGGCACGGCCGCGCCACGCTCGCCGGCCTCAATCAGAAAATCAGCGGCATAGACCGAAATCTCCGGCTGCACCACCAGATTGCTGGCCCACTGACCAAACCCACCGGCCTCGTTCTGCCGCTGGCGCAGCAGGGCAAAGGCCGATTGCAGCGGCCGGAAATCGGCCCTTGCCAGTTCCTCCGGCTTGGCCGCGATCAGGGCGGGCATGGCCTTGGACAACAACTGCTCGGTGCAGGCGTAGGGGTACTGTTCCAGATAGGCGGCCAATCCCTGGCCCCAGACCAGCGGCGAGTGATCAAAACCCAGCGCAACCGTGCGATATTCGGCGTGCAGGTCGCGCTGCCGCTGCAGGCTGAAGGCCGCCTCGCTAAACTGCCCCACCCGCAATCCCACCCGGTAGGGCGTGGCCGGGCGAACCGAAACCGTTTCGCCGATGCGCGCCTTGCCGTCCTTGCTCTCGGCAAAGAAGGTGAGGTCGGCGGAACCGAGGTTTTCCGTGGCTTGCAGGGTGAAGGTTGCCACACCCTCGCGATTCGGCGCCACCTCCATCTGCCGGCTGCCGTCGCCTTTGATGGCGAGGCCGGGTCCGGTTTCAAGGCGCAGATTCAGCTGGCTGACCGCCTTGAGGTTGCTGAAGGCCCCGGCACTGACCGTGAATTCATCCCCCGGCGCGACAAAGGCCGGGATATTGGGCGTCAGCACCCAGGGGCCGCGCACCTCGGTTGCGCCCTCGAAAACGCCGATTCGATCCCGGGTGACCGCCACCGCCATGAGCCGCAGCTTGCCGTTGAAACTCTCGGGCAGTTTGAAGTCAAAGCTGCGGCCCTCGGCCGGCACATCCACCACCCCGGACCAGTAGGCCGCCGGCCCCTGGCGTTTGCGCTTAAAGGGGTTGAGATGCGAGCCGATCTCGTCTTCGCCGTCGCCGCCAGGGGCAGCGGCCGCCAGCAAGCGACTGAATTCCGGCAGGATGAGGCTTAAGATCTGCGAGGTCTGGACGTCGAGCGAGCGCTTCTGGAAGAAATGGCCCAGCGGGTCCGGCGTCTTGTAGCGCGCCACCTGAAGGATGCCCTCGTCAACGGCAAAGACCACCGCCCTGGTCGGCTCGCCGGCGGAGAATCGCATCTTCAGCGTCTGGCCCGGTTCAATCAGGGCCGGGGCCTTGAGCGAGGGCTTCAACTTGCGCGCGTCCAGGGCGACGCTGAACGGCGCCGCGCCGGAGGAGAGCGGGCTCATGAAGACCTCGGGCGAGTTGGGATCGCGCACGAACTGGACGTTGATGTAGCCGTTGCCTTCCAGCTCCTTGGGCACGGTGATGGTCTGGACGCTGCTGCTGGCGTTGGTTTTGAACCAGGCGTGGGCGTAGACCCGGTCGCGCTCAATGGTGATCAGGCCGGCGCCGGTGTAGGGCGCGCGCAGGCTGATCTGGATGGTTTCGCCCGGCGCGTAGCTGGTCTTGTCGAGCTTGATCTGCAGTTCAGCATTACGCTCCAGCGAGCGGCTGAGATTGCCGGCCCCGGCAACCGTCCAGGTGATGCGGTTGAGCACCGCGTTTTTAGCATCTTTAGCGTCGCGGACTTCATAAGCAAAATCGCCGGGTTCGTTGGTGGGCAGGGCGATTTCCGTGCCCTCCCTGGCAAGCGCCAGCGGTTTGACGCTGCGCTCCACCACCTTGCGCCGCGATTCGTACTTGTAGGCCCCGCTCGATTGCTTGACCAGCACCGAGACGTAGCGGTATTCGATCAGGGCCAGTTGGAGGTTTTCCACCGCCACCGGCGCCAGATTGGGGTTCACCGCCAGCCAGCGGCAGGTGCGCGCCGCGCCCTTGGCAACATAATCAAGCGGGTCCGGGCTGCTGACCCCAATCAGATAGGGGGCCGCCGAAACCAGGGCCTCCTGTTCCGCCGCCACATTGCGGCCGCCTTCAGCCTCAAAAACCCGCGCGGTCAGGCGCATCCGGTAGGTGGCCTGGGCAAAGCGCTCCAGGTTGGGGCGCAGTTCGGCCTCGCCGTTTGCTGTGGTTGTGGCCTCGACCAACTCCTCGTCAACGCTTTCTTTAAGCACGCCCTCCACCTGGAAGCGGTAGTTGGGATACTGCTTAAAGGCGGGCAGGGCAGGGGAAAGCTGCATCCGGGCCGTAACCCGACGATCCGAGGCGTCGGCGCCAAACAGATGCCGGGCCTTGACCAGCGGTTTGACCGCATCCGGCGTCAGCCAGCCGACCACCGGTGATTCGGCCAACCGCAGATCCACCTTCATCCGGTCCGGCTCAAAGTCGCGCACCGTGAATTCAACGCTGCCGACATGGGCGGTGCGGCGGTTGTTTTTCACCAGATAGACCGAGGCGCTGTAGGCCCCGGCCGGCGCGGTTTCGCTGCTGACAAAATCGAGGCCGTCCAAGCCGCTGGCGGTGCACTTGCGCCGCAGATTCAGGGCCACCGAGCCCCTGGAATCGGTGATCTCGATCTCCACCGGCATGCCTTCAATCGCGGTGTTCCAGTCGGCGGCCCGCAGGATGTAGCCGATGTGGGCGGTTTCTCCCGGCCGATACAGGCCGCGGTCGGTGAACAGCGACGCCGACACCTGATCCGGGCCGCTTTCGTTGGCGGCGCCGCCGATGTCAAAGCGCGACAGATCAACCTGATGCTCCTCGCGGCCGAGGGGCAGAAACGACAAATCATTGCCCAGCGAGGCCACCACCATGATCGGGGTTTTCTCGCGCTTGAGTTCGTTGGTCTGGGAAAAACGGGCGTGGCCGGCGTCGTCGGTCACGGCCTCGGCCACGGCCAAACCGTTGCGGCCGACAATCTCCACCTTGGCCCCGGCCACCGGCGCGCCGTCGGCAATCGATTGAATAAACACATCCTGGCCGCCGTCGCGGGTGCGCTTGCCGATCAATCCCAAATCGGTCACCAGGATAAAGCGGCGGTCGCCGCTCTCCGCGCCCTGGGGATAATCGCTGTATTCGCGTTTGGGTTGGGCCGGGTCATAGGGGGTGAGGCGGAGCACAAACACGCCGCGCCGGCCGCCCTCGGCGTCCAGGTAGGCGCTGAGATCAACGGCGTCATAGATGGGTTTGGCCGGGTCCACCGCGTCGAATGCACGGACAAATTCCATCCGCTCCACCAGCCGGTCAAAGGTTTCGCCGTACACCGACGGCCGGGCAAAGGCGTCGTAATTCTGATCCACAATCTGGTGCAACTGGCCAGGGAGCAGG
>Ga0074197_1001811_pt1 | contig 16578 bp, 11 predicted proteins | sample EPASupsiteSAE305_FD_64526 | JGI IMG/M metagenome (GOLD analysis project Ga0074197, IMG submission 64526) | Bioremediated contaminated groundwater microbial communities from EPA Superfund site, New Mexico - SAE3-05 reassembly with SPADES | ecosystem: Environmental > Aquatic > Deep subsurface >...
CATCCCGACGTGTTCAAGATGTACGAGGAAAAAGCCAAGGAAATGGGCTTTTCCGGGGCCGCCTGCGGCGCCATGGTGCGCAGCTCCTACTGGGCGGACCAGCAGGCCCACACTGCCGGCGTGGTTGTAAATTCCAACGATAACTGAGAACGGATAGCGCTGTTTGGTAACCTACGGCGTTATTTGAGACTCCTGCACAATCAAGCTGCTTGAATCGCGAAAACGAAAAGCCACTCCCTGGAGTGGCTTTTTTTATATCGGGTATTCGGTGCCAAAGCAGTCCTTCAGGAACGTGATCAGTTATGGCTGAAATTTCCAGAAAAGCTGCCTTTCAGAATTGATAAGCGTAGAAGAAAATCTTACGACTAATGCCGACCAAAAATGCAGTCTTCAAGCTCCTTGAATACTGGCATCTCTGCGGTTAGGTATTTAGACAAAGCCACCTTGAATACTTCGGCATTTATGCTGCCTTTGATGCCGCAGAAATTCTTGATGCGCTGCGTCTCGTCTTTGAGATTCTGGTCATTAATGTTGGTTACAAATGAATCGTAGGCTGCTTCATTAAAGTCAAGCCCTTCTTCCGCAGCACAATATGCCTTGAGCACATCCTTGTCGTAGAGGTAGTTTTCAATTTCCCAACGTTTGAGTACCCGGTGATTTTGGGGGTTTGTTTTAAGGTAGATTTGACGGTCATTTTCGTTCGTGGGCTTTCCCGACGCCATGTCTCGATCCTTGAGAATCCAAATGTTAACCGTAGGAAATACCTTTCCAAGAACCGCTAATGCAATTGCACTGCGCTGATCAGGTTCTGTGTTCCCTCCACTCGAGGTGAAAAGGGTATCAGGATGCAACTCTGCGAAAATGTTGTTGAATACTTGTGCATCCATCCCCTTTTCCCGACTCCCTGGGCCAGGTTCTGCTCTTCCTTCGCAGTAAACGATGATCGATGGGCTGACAAGGTGAGCCAAGTCATCCAGTGCGATAGCAAATAGGTCGCGCCAAGTACCAGGAGCAATCTTGGTCGGCGTCAATGTACGCGCTTCTGCTGCCAGGTTAAATTCTGGCCGGAATTGAATTATCTGGCACTTGTTCCACATTTTGGTTTGTAGTATGCGGAGAAACCCAATACTATGCGTCGTCAGCCAAATTTGGCAGTTAGGTCCGATGAGTCGGTCAATTTCTACAAGTAGGTTGCCTTGGATGGAGGTGTTGATGTGGAGTTCGGGCTCATCAATGAGAAAGATTGTGTCGTTGTAATCATCCTTGCGGAGATACAGATCTAGCAGGAGATCAACCACTTCCTTTTCACCAGAGGAAAGCACATTAAACTCGAACTCCTTAGGATGGTCCGGTTTTTTGAAGTAAAGAGTGCCTTGGTTGCCCTCTACATTTCCAAGGCTGGAAATTTCTAGATCCAGGCAACTCTTAATGGACTCATTGAGGTCACCAATGATCTTAGCTTTGGCCTCGCTGGGCTTAACGTCGTTATCGTCGCGATAGCGGTTGTAGAGTGCGTAAAGCCGCCTGTAGTTGTCCTCCATTTTCGCATCGAGGCTAGACGCATCTCCAGCGCCGTACGAGTTAAGCTTTATTTCCGGAACTGCTTTGGTCTCCGAGATTTTTAATCGGCTGTTGTAACGATAGGGGCTACGGAACGAGAAAATTGTGTTGGCTTTACCTGTTGCACTCTTTGCATGGTGAACAGTATTGAATTGGCCTGCGGTAAGGTGGATTTCTACATCCTGCCATGTAAGCGACCCGCTCCCGGTCATCGAATGATAGCTGCTGTCAGTGTTGGGGTTACTCCCCACCCACTGATGGGCACTCGCGTGGTACAGAAGTCCGTCTAGTACGCTACTCTTACCGCAGCCGTTTGGCCCTACCAACGCGATAATGCGCGCGGGGCTTTCGCCAAGATCGATGGTGAGGTCATGGAAACGCTTATAGCCGTTTTTGAGCCGGAGTTTAGTAATGAACATACTGAAAACCTATATGCATAAACCTTATCAGGCTGAACTTAGCACAATAAAATTGTTGAGGCGATGTACCAAGAAGGAATCGTTGCCACTGATACTAAAAATTGCTTATACATGCGTGGATCAGATAGCTGGTTAAACGGCCATTGTAGAAATTTTCCGCTGAGCGGCAGCTAGTAATTGCATTGCAGACCATCTTTTTTCATTTCCACAAGGTCCGTAAAGGCCGAGAAGCGGAATGTTTATCAACTGGAGATTTGCGGAAGTGGGAGGATTACTCTGTAACGTGGGAACAGCCGCTATTGCTAACGGAGAAGCATTTGGACAACTATGATGCTTTCGTTGGTGTAGTTCACCGCACTTAAGTGTGGCCTTCTGCGCCATCATGTCCTGGATGATGCCAGAGCCAACCGGATGGGGTGGCTGGCATCATGTGCAAAGGGCAATTCCAGGTAGATCAGTCATGATCCTGTTTCTAGATACAGAATTCACTGATTTCCAACAACCTGATCTGATATCCATTGGACTGGTGAGTGAGTGCGGCAGCCATGAGTTCTACGCAGAGCGGAACGACTTCGATTTGGCTCGATGCAGTGACTTTGTCCAATCAACGGTCCTGCCTAAGCTAGGACAGGGCTCGAGTAGCGTGGATCGCTCTGACTTGGCCATCGCCTTGAGAGCCTGGCTTGAAAACGTACATAGCTTCGACAGCCAAAGCCCTGTTCTTGTGCTGTACGACTTCGACACAGACTTCGAGCTATTTCGCCAGGCACTGTTAGATCAAATACCACCCTGGATAGGAGGCGCCAATGTGGCTGAAGAGGTCAATTCCATCACTTGGGCCAGGGTAGGGCTTATGGAGTCTCCTGATGCGCACCATGCCCTTCATGATGCCCGGGAGCTTCGGGCAGATTGGCTGGCAGCCAAAGATCAACTCAAAGACGCATCTACGTCAGGTTAGCCTAGGTGCTAACAAGGACAGCTCCTGCCAGTAGTTCTATTTGGGTGACCGTCACGATTTCTTGATCAACTGCCCATTGATGGCATTGGGAAAGTAGATTGTTGGAGTCCTCTCTTGTAGCTTCGAACATTGTTTGACCATTCTTTCCAACAGCCGCTACGTAAGGATGGCGACTGTTACTACTCTTTATGGCGTCAATCATTGGACGATACAAGTTGGAAAGCTGGATCGACGGAACGTGCTTGGCAATGCGTTCAAAAATCTGAATCCCAGCAATATCCAGGTCGCCCCAAAAGTGGATAGAGCCATGGCCAAGGACCTGATCCATCGACATAACAGAGCCGCCTGAGCGATTTAGTACTACAGCACGCCCCGTTTCAATGATTCCCGCCAGCTGGTTTCCGTAGTCATTAGCTGCCGCGCTCAAACCAAAGCCAAATGTGCAGACAAATAGATACCGATCTGCTGCCGATGACTTTACTGCTGTCTCAAATGCGATGGGGTTTTCGACAAGTACAACTGCCGCAGGCGAATTAGCATTACCACCAACAACGACGTAGGGAGCACGTGCCGGGAACTGGTCTATTGCAATTCCAAATGCCCGAAGGGAACGAAAATCCAACGTTGAAAGCAGCTTTGACGATCCCAGCAGGTATGCGGCACTCACGTTGAAATCGCATTGCCCATACACCTGCGTTTGCTCTTGACGGAGCCGTACTAGCCCAGCCAACAATCGCTCCATATCCCCCTTATCGAATCCGGCCAGATTACATCCAATCGACTCCAGTGTGACTAAGTCTTCATTTTGCAGCCCTGATCGGTCCAGTACCGCCTTCCATGCGCTTACATGGGCAGGAATTTCAGCCTTGGGAAGAATTACGGTAATGAATGCACTGATGGGTTCTCCGTGTGATCCGGTACTGTATTCAATCTTGCCATCGGCTCGCAACGCCAATAGTGCCTTACGGATTTCAATCGCATCATGGGAGATGTCGGACCCCAGTTTGGTTAATGCAGTCTTTGTGCGAATGCGGTTTGTGTCATTTCCACGTACATTTTTGCATAACCACCCATAGATGCTGGTCTCAAGCATTTGGCTGCTCCGGTCGGGTGTTGTTGCGATAGGCGCTTTGGAAGAAACCTAGCTTATTGCCATATTCGTCAAAGGACATGAAGCAATGACGCTCTTTCTCCCTAGTTGCCGAATATTTCTTCCCAACAAGATGCACGGGAAAAATCGCTTTGTTGTTGACGTAGTGGGGGTTGTGAATGAGTCCGATCAACTGGAAGCTCATGTCGATATCACTCAAGCCCTGAAACGCATCGTTGATGATTTCATTGCTACTTAGATTACTGAACAGCCCGTCGAAGAACATGACTCGCTGTACTGCGCGAAGTGCTGTTTTCTGGTCGCGGCGATTGAGGTCGCTATTCACCACGGCTCGGGTGAGTGCGTAGTCGGCTTGCTTGATGAGCCACATCATCATCAACGCGGTACGCTCCCCACCAGACAGGCCACCTTCTTCGCCGGTCAGCCGGGTTTTGTTTCCACCACGTATCGCCTTGTGCGAGAAGAGCACTGACGGATTCGAGAATATCTTCTGATAAACCTGGGTGTGGATTTGTTCTAGGTATTCTTCGTTACGTTGCTTGATATCCTCATTCAATGCAACGGCTCCGTGCTCTCGCGCAGACGCTTCACGCTCCTGGATCGTTGTAATTAGGGATTCGATAATGCTTCGAATCTTGTCCGCATCCGCCACATCCGCCTTCACATAGAACCGTGCGTTAGGCGACTTCTGCATCACGCGCTCCATGATGGCAAGGTTGTTCTCAGCTTGGCGGGCAAAGCGCGTCATGTTGTCGATGGTCGCGGCCTTGGATTCCTCCATTGCCTGCCTGAACACAGCCAGCTGGTCTTGATGTTCCTTGATTGAGGAGCTGATTTTTTCCTTGATTTGGTGAATCAAGCTAAGTTGCTCAATCGTGCGGGCTTCTGCGATGCGTTCAATCTCCGGTATTTGCAAGCCCTTGATCTCGCCATTCCGTGCCTTCTCGCAAAAGTCGGAGCGCCGCACCTGAAAGGCTTCGTAGGCAGATGCTTTTTGTTCTGCCCGAGCAAGTAGAGGCTTCGTGTCGATTTCCAGTTCTTCAACAACCGATGTCAGGTTGGCGATGGCAGTCTTTGCGGCTTCGTTTGTGGACGCCTGCTCCCCGACGCATGCGCGCTGAATGCGCGCTACCAATTCGGTGATTTCGGGATCAATGGCGACGGACAACATCCGGCCCCTGATGTCGTCGGAAAACCCGCTAATCTTGGCGTTCTGCGTGCGAATTGCCGCGATCAACTTATGAAGGTCTTCCATGAATGGCCCAATGGAATCCAGACGGCCACGATACTGCACGAGATCGTTGGTTAGCTTGCTACGCTTTGCTTCTGCATCGTTACGCTTCCCTTCGGCCTCGGCAATCTGATCCGCTACGCTCCGAGCATCCTCATTGCCTGGCTGCACGAAGCGGGCCGCTCGATCAAAGTCAATCCCATTGGTTCTGCTTCCTGCATGACTGATTACCGCATTCAGCGTTTGGCTGATCTTCTCGCTTTGTTGCATGTAGGCAAGATCATCGGTGGCTTGGAAGGCCACGGCGGCTTCCAAATCACGCTTCTTGATCTGGAAGGTCTGATTAAGCAGATTCAAGGCGTTTACGGTCGCATCCAAGTTGTTGCTCAGGACGGTATTGATTTGCTCGTCCAATGTTGCAACCTCCGTGCCCATGTTCTCGACTGCCGGCTTCAGTAATGCAATAGCTTCGCGTGCCGCTATCAACGCCTTTTGACCACCTTTACGCTTGTATTCCTTTGCCGCTTCCAGATATAGCGTGGCTGGAGGTTCGGCCAATACCTGCAATTTTGCGATGCGCTTCTCCTGCTCCTGCTTCGTGCTTTCTAGTTGCGGGATCGTCGCGGTGGCAAGTACGTTGTAGGCATCATCGCCGCCTTTAGCGGCGTAGTCCGCCATATGACCAATTGAGGCGACCGCCTGGGGTGATGCCCGCAACTCCAATGCTGGCAACGAAGCTAATAGCTGTGGATGGCGAGCGCTCGCCCCTGCATATTTCTCTTCGGATTTTTGCTCGATTGCTTTTGCCGCTTTCAGAGCTGTTTCGATAAGAGGACTCGTAGGTTGGAGTTCGCGCAGGCGCTTTATGATTTCGAGACGGCGGCTGGCAATCTGCTCAGATTCCTTCGTCAAACGCGCACGCTCTTCAGCAATTAGTGCGGGATTCAGCAGCATCTCGACTTGGCGAGTACGGCGGCCAACGAGATAGGAATGCACCATATTCCCTGATGCCTGATACTCGCCATGCTCGACGAACTGGAGCAACGGTGCCTTCAAAAATACCGGCACAGTCAAGTTAGCGCATTCGAGGATTTCAGTTGCAGTGCTGCAACCCTCAAGGGAATCAATAACCGGCGCGGAGAGTGCAGACGAAAAGAGGGTAAGCAATTCTTCACGCTTACGCCCTGTCGCTGCTTCTTTGATGAGTTCGTTTAGACGGGTATAGCCAACTTGGCCGGCGTTCAATGCGGCCAGTGCATCGGAATAAACGCGACTGTCGGCTATTGAAGCGTTCGCCAGTTCTTCCAGTTCGCGTTTTATTTCGGCATCCCGGCGCTGGTTTTCTTGCCGCTCTTCTCCAAGTTGCTGCCGTTCGTGCTCCACTTCATCAAGCCATTCCGCAGGCAGCTTGGATGGATGTGCGCCCTTGAATAGGGTCAGCGCCTCCACCAGAGGTAGATGCTCTTTGAGGATTTCGCCTTCGACGCGGATTTTCTCATTGTGGTCTCGAAACTCCTTGTTGGGGTTCAGTCCAGTGGGATCGACATCTCCAAAGATTTCGCGGAAGACTTTAACTGCGGGCTTTAGCGCCTCTAGGCTTTGCTTATCAGTCTTTGCTTTTTGTAGCGTACCTTCCGTCGCGCGAAGGGTCGTATTGGCCTCCTTGAGATCTCTATGCGGAGCAAGGCTTTCGGGGTCGACATCCCCATACTTTTCGATGAACAGCGGCACCTTGTCTGACAATTCTTCGAGGCGATTACTCCGTTTCTCCAGCGTCAAGAGTTCCGCGCTTTTAGTCTTGTGCGTTGCATTCAGGTCCGACCGGCGGGTACGCGCATTTTTTAATGCTGTGTCCGCTACGTTGCGCTCTTCCGTAGCCCTCTCGAAATTAGCCGTGAGGGTATCCAGCACTTCTTGCAACGGGATGCCCATGTTCTGTTCATTCAGGTCACACCATGTCTTGTAGTGCGCTGTCAGTTCAACAACTTTCTTGTGGTGGTGGTCTAAAGCGTCCCGCGCTTCCTTCAATTGATCCTCGGCCCATTTTCTAGCGGCCAGCGGATCATTGACGTGCCCTGGTAGAAAATCGCCGGCCCGCTCCCGGAAAGTTTCATAGGCTGTTTGGTTTTCCTTCGCATCGGTACGCTTGCGCAGAAGCAGTTCAATCTGCTGCGACCAGTGCGCTTTGTCGGCTTCCGCCGTCGCGAGGGCCGTTTGTGCTGTCTCGATAGACTTTAGAAGGTGGCGGCGCTCACGGCGATACGGATTCGTGTCGATCTCATCAATGGCGATGCCAAAAGCGCGAGTGAGGATGTCGTCCAAGCCATCAGTGCGAGCACCTGATAGGTTACTTACGGCAGCAGCAGCCTTTATTGCACTGCCAAAGTCGTAGTAGCTGGTTCCGTGTTTACTGTGCGCTCCTCTGCGGGAATCTTTAAGGTCACCTTTAGAATCAATATGTTGCGAATCTCGAAGACCACTGGCAACTGCTCTTATGCTGAGGCTCGATTCTTTAAGGTCACCCATTAAATCAACGGGATACGCGACTGACGACCAGTGTTCTATTCCTCGCTCGCGCGCATATTCGTTCAGGCGCTTCGTTTCGACATTGCACAGTTTGGCAAGGCCACTGTCCGTTATCAGTACCCCCTCTCGCTGTGAAATCACCATGCTTGACAGAGCTTGCAGGAGTTTCTTGCTGCCTGAATAGGCTTCCAGTGTGGCGACGTTGGGCATGCCTGGAAGCTTGTTGCGCACTAAAGCGTCAATCATGGCTCCGTCCCGCGCGACATTATTGAGTTCCGCGATATACGCCCTGGCTGCCGCTATCACGTCTTTTGCCTTCATTTCGACAGGCTCGAATTTGACCAGAGCAGCACTGGCCGCCTCCAGCTCGTGCTCCCTCGCCGAGATATCCAGCAAGCGATCAACCGACATTCGCAAATGGGTCAGTAGCGTCGTCTCGAAACGCTTATCCCCTTCACCCGCCTCGCTGCCAAGCGGATCACTCAAAAGCTCCGGGGCCACGATCTGCCGGAAGAAGTTCACATCGTAGCCATCGCCGTTCTTGTTATTGACCTTGTTGAAGACTGCCGAATAATCGCCGGCACCATCTAATTGAAACTGGGCGTTCTGCTTCAAAACCTCGGTATCGCAGAAGAACTTAATTTCCTGTTCCCAGTCTCGTGCGCTGCCCCATGTATTCCATTTGTGGCCCGACAAGCGCTTGACCGATGCCATGAATGCAGCGTTCTCAATCAGGGTCAAGGTCGTGCCATTTTTGTGGAAGCATGGTGCATCCTCTAGTACCCCCTGATAACGGTAGAAAATGGGGTCTTTCCCACGTGACCATACCAATCCGATCACATACGGCGTACCCGCCACATCTTGTTGATTGATCACGATCAATTGCTGCTGGGCGGGGTCGTCATCGAGCGGACGTTCGGTAAACTCAATCCGAACGTGCGACCAGGAGCTATCGCCAGGTGATACGCGGCCTAGTGTTTTTTCTTTCAAACCTCGGTTGCGCGTGAGCAAAAACAAACAAGCCTCGGTCAAGCTGGTTTTACCTCCGCCATTTGGGATTTGAATGGCAGCCGAGCTGCCGAATCCATTCACCCCAGCCAGGCGTAGTGTTTCTCCGCGATAAACGGGTACCCATGGCTTGCCGGGCTCATAGCCGTCACCCAGGAAATTGGCAACTTCGATTCTAGTAATTGCGGCCATTGCTGCTTTCCTCTATGGTTACTTCGCGGGTAAGAACGGCGGTGGCACCGTCAAACGGTGCGATGGTTGTAAGGAACGGCTCAAGCTGCCGGTCGTAATTCAACTTGACCTCGAAGGCAAACAGCAGGGTCGGGCGATACAGATCGCTGCCAATGCTTTCAATCAGACGTGCATCCATCATTAGATCGAGGAAGTTGTTGCAGAACTGAGCGACCGTTCCCTCTTTGAACGAGGTGAGCGAGGTATGAATGGTGGGCGTCGCCAACGTAGCCGGATCGATCTTGCGCACCTCTTCATTCAGGTAGTCGCGTACCGCTTCCACCAGCACGGCTTTGGTAAAACTCTTTTCGACCCAATCCTGCAACTCCGCAGGACTGCATCCGCGACGGGTGTAGAGGATATCCATGAGGATGAACCAGATATGCACGAACCATATCTTGGCATCACGCTCCGATACATCAGAACCGCCGGCCTGCTGCATTCGAGCGATCATTCGTTCAGTGCCGAAGAACGGCGGGTTTGTGTCCGGCTTGCGAGCCAGCACAAACGACACCGCCCCTGCTGGCAACCCCTTCACGTCGTCGCTAAAGGACTTGAGCATCAACCCCTGCCCATCCAAGAATTCATCCAGAAGACCGCGTATGTGAGCATCGGCATCACGCAGCATGATTGCCAGATCGCGCTCTTCACGGCTGACGTTGCGTCGCATCGATTTGCTTTCGACCATGCGATTACGCAGCAGATAGGCGTGTGCACGTCCTAGATCAGTGTTATTCATGCCTCGCCCTCTTTGAGAACCAGTTCAACATCGGTGAATAGGTAATCGTCCATGCCAAGCTGAGTCTGATTAAGACCCTGCGCAATCCGGATTTCGATGGTTCCGCCCAGAGGAAGCGCCTCTGGCATCACAAACACACCGACTAGGTCACCAATCAGCACATCGCTGTCGACAATGAACAAGCCATCTGCAATGGCGGATGACAAACTCAATGGGCCGGCTTGCAACCGCGCCGCGATCTCTTTGCCACGGGCGTCAAGGAAACGCAGCTTGCCTATGTCCGAAGCGGCTTCGATAACCTCATCTGCGAAGACTGGCGCACTGGCTTGCGGCGGGACATCGCGAACCGATACCGCCGCAAGCCCATCGAAGACCGAATGAAAGGGAGTTTCGAGCTTGCATGCCCCCCATTGCCGGAAGAAGTGATCTTCAATTTGCGGCGAGAAGGGATTGCGTACCAATTGGACTGCGAAATCCCTGAATGATGGCGGAATTACGGCATTGCGCCGTTCTCGCATCGCAATCTGAACGAGGTCAGTCAGAAGTCGATTAAAAGTCGTTAGTACCTGACGGATGCGCAGAACCTCGTTGTGCAGTTTGTTAAACGTCAGTGAAGACTTATTTCCATCCCCATCCAGCCATGATTCGAGCTGTTCCCTAAACGTCGTACTATCCAGACGTTCCTCCGTGCGACTCACGATCTGGATAGTGTCGGCAATGATGCTTTTCCATTGCTCGAAGTTTTTAATGTAGGTATTGACCGTATCGACGCGGCCTATACGCTCTATTGCCGCATGGATGTTCAATATTTCAGCGCGTAGCTGGCTGACAATTTCGTCTGCAAAGTTGGGTATCTGCTGGAAGTCATGCCCCTCAACCGCATGAAGCAAGTTATAAGCATCTCCTCGGACATAGGTTGCATTTCTTGCGGCATTAGCTAATCCAGGAATACCGCGACCGGTCGGCGAGAGCCTGTACTCATCGGCGTAGTCGATCTTCTCAATTAGAGCGGTTTTGCGTTTTTCGGAATGTCGTTCTGCAGATCCGTTGTCTCGTGAGATGTAAAAAAGCTCGGTAGGTCTGCGCATAACCCCCAGCACATACGCAACATCGCTCTCATTTACGTCGTGCCTAGTAGCTCGCACGTGCCCAAGGATCATCGAGAACGGTAGATATTCCTGGTACGCAAGATCGTCATGCTGCTTGAGGCGTTCAATTACAAGCCAAGCGATGTCCAGATAAACGCCATCAGATTGCCCAGTACGCTTCTCCCGAGAAAAACTGTCAGCTTCCCCATATCCACGATTTGAGTCGTGGAGGTCAAGTAAGCGGACAGCAGATGCTAAAAGGGCAATGAAGTTCATGGATCGAGGCGATTTCGTTCTCGGCTACTGCCAATTAAGTTATTTGCATAATATATCGCATAACACGATACATCGCTGATCCTAACAGGTAGTGTTACCCTATGCAAATACCTCATCCTCTGAAGCTATGACAAGAATTAGCGCATCTACCACTCCATCAGAATTTCCATACACCGTACGGCAGCGCTTGGAACACATTGAGCGCTGCTTGCTCTGGAAGGGGGAGCTTCAGCGTGCTGACATGGTGGATCACTTCGGCATCAATCCAGCACAAGCTGCCGCAGATTTTCGTAATTACATGCTCGCTGCTCCGGGAAATATGGATTACAACAAGTCCCGAAAGCGCTACGTACCGCTGCCGACATTTACCCCAAAATTCATTAATCCATCGTCACTAGATGAGTTTGAGGGAATGCGTTCATCAATCCTTGAGATTGAGACTTGGCCGTTACCGCATCGTGCGGTTTCTCCAAAATCACTACAGGCTGTCATAAAGGCCATCTCTAGTCGCGAGGCACTTGAAGTTCGGTATCAGTCCATGAGTGACCCAACACCGTCTTGGCGCTGGCTATCACCCCATGCCTTTGCCTCCGACGGGGAACGCTGGCACGTCAGGGCTTTTTGCCATAAACACAAAGAGTTTCGTGACTTTGTACTGAGCCGCATCATTGATACCCGAAGCAGCAAGGCGTCTGACATAGATCCATTGAAAGATGCCGATTGGCATACATTCGTTACAGTGGTACTGAAACCAAACCCACAACTTTCCGAAACACAGCAGTCAGCCATTGCTTTCGAGTATCGAATGCCCCGTAGCCACCAGCTGGAACTCCGCTTGAGAAGGTCAATGTTGTTTTACTTGAAAGCGAAATTTTCACCGGAACCAGAAACAGTGGCAGCCGCTCATCAAATCATTGTTGAGCTAAGTCCTGCACCTAATCCCGGATCTTAGTGGTAGTGCTAGTAGCAAGGTGGTGACAGATTTATTGTCACTTCCAAAAGCATCCTGAAGAAGCTTAGTCCGCTAGGAATTAAGCCCTTTCTGAGACGGAATCGCTTTGACGCTGAGAATTAGCTTTTTTTCCTGTTGCATCTTGATGCCTTGCTAATGGATCGTCTCGAGGAAGCTGTTCTCAGGAAAATCCTCCGGACGCGATAAGCTCCATGTACCAGCCACCCCTTATTCCCCAGCTGACACCAGATGAAAGACCATGGCGAATTGACTGGTTCGGAGAGGTGGCCTATCCAGTCGTAGTTCAGCGCTTTCGCCAGCCGAGTATTAAGGTGGCGATATCCCCTCTCAAGGATCCTGGACAGCCGCTAAGTCTTTTTTCCCGGATTGAAACTGCTGTGGAGGAGCAGCGAGATGTTTGGATGCCAGTTGGTTCGCTTCCTCTATTGAGAATTGGGGATATTTGGAAAGGAGGAGCTGTCTCGGTAAAACCGGTGTACGAGAGTTGCACCTTTGATGAACTCCATATTCATCCTCAGACCGTTACCTATCTCAAGGCCGGAGTATCAGTGGATGAGCATTTCCTGCTCCCGTTCGGTGAGCATCCATGGCACCACCGCCATACCTACTCCTACTGTGTTCTGATTGATGCGGGTGATGTGAGCCTCGTCGTACCAGGTGCAGAGATGATCCGCTTCTACTATGGGTCAACTAGTCAGCTGGTTTTGCGGCTATTCACTGGGGCCATGTCGCCAGTGCGCCTATGGCAGTCCAAACACTACAACCAGGAGACCGGCCATCTTCACCTGAAGCTTGCAGAGCGACTCTCAGGTGTTTCGGCGCCGGATATTGGACGGATTGCTCTATCTGATACGGCGTACAAGGCGGCAAGCTATGTCTATCACCATTGCGCTTCCGCCTTGGCTCAACGACTGCCTGCGTTCCCTTACATGGGATTCCCATTCCATGGATCAACAACGCTGACTGCTTCAGGAATGTGGCTATCGTTCAAGGGTCAGGAAAAGGCCACCTTTCTAGCATTCCATATCGATAGCTGCTCCCACCCATTTCCATTTAGGTCCCTGACTTATGAGGCTGATGACAGGAAAGTCCGGTCGCCACAGCGCGGTGCTGAAACCGGCGCCGAAGACGGTAGAAAAACTGTTGATCAGGGTAAGCAGGCTACCCTGTCAGATGGAGACCCTGGAAAGGCTAAATCTTCTAGGGCATCAATCTTCGATAGTCCTATCCGGTTTCCGGACTTAAAAAGGAAGCAGGTATGGCGAGAGCGGGTTGTCTCCTGTAGCTCAGCCGGGATCATTGTCCGTCACAAGGACGGAGTGCTTGAACAGCTAGCGATGGGAGAAGCCGAGGATTCGGCAGGAGTAAGGGGGGGGAGCGTTCAGGAAAGGCTGAAGCCAGGTGAGGATAACGGCCCCCTTGATCAACTTCCCGGTTGGGTAAGAGCCGGGATTGACCTAGCTTATGCCAGAGCTAATAGGCAAGGCGAGCGCTTAACCCATAGGTTACTGATACCTCCCGGAGAAAGCAGGCCGGTGATTCAACTGCCGATGGTAATTGATGAGGATGGCGTGGTGGATGAAGGCTGCCTATTCCAGATGCCTAATGGGCACAGGCGAACCCGGCAGATCTGCTTTGCTAGGATTTACAGAGGTGAACAACTACTAGCTAACTTCCTGGTTGCAGAGCCCACAGCCTCATTCCCCAGCCCTGCACTTCATCAAGTCAAGGACGTTGACCTGATGGAGGCCGTAACCTTGCTAACCACTTGCTGGACTTGATCGGACTTGTTTGCTCAGATTATTCATAATCGTGGTTCCGTAGAAACTGAGGTTAGTTGCAACATACCCTCAATAAAACTACGAGAGTTACAGTAGGCATCAGAGAAATGACTAGCTGACCTCGGCAGTGCGTAACGAATAATCAAGAAGGTGCACAGGCCAACACGAATGGAGCGCATTCGGACCCATTGAATCTTGTTGTCTCGACATAACGTTATACGCCGTACTCAGCTACGAATTCTGCGATTAACGTCGCCGTCTAGGCTTATGAAGCTTACGTCGTCGGATATGCATCACGTATTCATCTCCTAAGGCTGAGTCCTAGTGGTCGTGGGACTCACTCGGGATTGAACCTTCCGAAAACGCAAGCAACCATCCATCGCCGATCCAAATTGAATGCACGTCATTGACATTGTTAAATCCTAATATCATATTTCTTGGCGTAAGAAATATTTATAACTGAAGGAGAAAGAAATGTCTGGATCTGGTGGTGGTGTCGGTGGCTTTTCCCCCCAATTTGATAGCTGTGAATCCCTCGTAATTGACACGCAGCTAAGTTCTCCAAAGCAGGCTGTCGTCGAACGCATTAGCGTTGGTGACACACTGATTATTTCTACCCAAAACTATGGTGGGGCGGCAGTGGTCGTTGCTATTTACCAGGGAGAGGTAGCGGGCGGACTGGCAGCACCAGAGATTGGACGTCTTAGAACTTGCATAGAGGACGGAACGCAGTACTTGGCCAAAGTTGTAGCGAAAAATGATGGTCAGGTCCGCGTTCGGGTTACTGCTGGCTGAGCAAAAATGATTAAGGAAACGACTGCTATTGTCGGGGGCATTTACCGCGAACATTGTATGCGTCCCGCCTGGCGAGAGATTTTTGGGTCCGCAGGTAGAGCGGCATCAGCAATGGCAAGCATGGGGGCTTCAGTCGAGCTGTTTGGCTGGATGGATCCGCTTGCCCTGGAGGTCCTGGCATCACGCGCTACATTAGAAGGCTTCGCGTTAAAGCCGACCAGCGCTCACCATGCAGTTACCTTCGACTACGATCATGGCCTAGCCGAACCGCGCATAGATCGCTGCAAAAAGATAGAAATTCCCTTGGAAGTTGTGGCGGATCAGGTACTCCGCTTCGGCATTTTTGAGGGAGACGCCATAGTGCATGGAAAGCGGGTTGTATATGACCCGCAAGACGCCTATGAGCCAAAGGTGTTTCACGCCAACGGTTCTACAGCCGATGAGCTTGCAGTCATATTAAATCGGAACGAAGCAACACTGATGAGTGGGCTTCAAAGCGCTTCTGTTCAGGAACTTGCGGAAGCGTTGATTGAGCGCAATCAGGCAAGCGTGGTGGTAATTAAGCAGGGACCGCAAGGTGCATTGGTGCACGATGGGCGTTCAATGTGTCAAATTCCCGCATATCAATCGCAATCCGTATGGAAGCTAGGATCGGGTGATACCTTCGTTGCCCATTTTGCCTTCTGGTGGATGCACGAACGTAAATCTGCAGCTGAAAGCGCCAATCTAGCATCACGTGCTACGGCCTACTATTGCCAAACTCGGGGCTTCCCTACTCGAGCGGGACTAAGCTCTTTTACTCCGATAGCCATCACGCCGTCTTCTGCGTTCTGCAATGGTTGGCAGCCACGCGTCTATCTAGCAGGGCCTTTCTTTACTTTGGCTCAGCTTTGGCTGATTGAACAAGCTCGTCGAGACCTACAAAGCATGGGCTTCAGAGTATTTTCTCCGTATCACGACGTTGGACATGGTAGTGCGGATGATGTAGTGAAACTCGATCTAAAGGGTATTGATGATTCAGACATCGTCTTTGCTATTGGCGATGGCCTGGATTCCGGCACGATATATGAAATTGGCTATGCCCGAGCCAAGGGTAAGCCGGTCGTTATGTACTGCGAGAATGAGTCAGTGGAAGACAAAAAGATGATGGAAGGGTCTGATTGTGTTCTCCATAACGACTACGTTAGCGCAATCTATAAAGCTCTGTGGGTTGCTTGTAGCTTATGAAGACCGCGCTGCTACTTTCTGGCGGGATGGACTCAATCAGCGTTGCATGGTGGAAACGACCTGATGTCGCAATAACGATCGACTATGGGCAGCTGGCAGCTGGCGCAGAGATGGAGGCCTCAAGAGCAATATGTGAGCGGTTGGGAATCGAACACCACAACGTACAAATTAATTTCCGTTCCCTCGGATCTGGGGATATGGCGGGTGCTGAACCAAACAGTAACGCTCCCGCCAGTGACTGGTGGCCCTATCGTAATCAGATGCTCATTACGATTGCTGCCATGAAAGCGATTGGTCTTGGGATTCGGGAGATCATCCTAGGTACAGTGAAATCGGACTCTTCTCATGCTGACGGGACTATACACTTTCTAAATTCTGTCGATGGACTGCTCTCCATGCAGGAAGGCGGCATACGAGTTAGTGCACCGGCGATAGCGATGCATACGGCCGAGCTTGTCCGGCTCGCAGGGGTGCCAGCATCTCTTCTCGCATGGGCGCATAGCTGCCATAAGGCAAATGTGGCTTTTGGGAATTGTTGGGGGTGGGATAAGAATTTTTAGGGGGTTTCTGGGCTCGAGCATGGGAAGGACTGGTCTTGGTGAGTCCTGTTCCCCGGCGCCACCCGCGGACTACACACCCATCAGCGCACCGGCGG
>Ga0074197_1001815_pt1 | contig 16555 bp, 19 predicted proteins | sample EPASupsiteSAE305_FD_64526 | JGI IMG/M metagenome (GOLD analysis project Ga0074197, IMG submission 64526) | Bioremediated contaminated groundwater microbial communities from EPA Superfund site, New Mexico - SAE3-05 reassembly with SPADES | ecosystem: Environmental > Aquatic > Deep subsurface >...
GAAAGCACTGCTGCAGCCGTTGAGGGTGCCACTGATCATCAATGACCGGGTGGATATTGCCCTGGCAGTTGTTGCAGATGGTATGCATCTGGGGCAAACAGATATGCCGATCAGCCATGCCCGCCGCCTACTTGGTCCAAACTGCCTGATCGGGATCTCTGCAGAATCAGTGGAGGATGCGATTGAGGCAGAACAGCAGGGTGCCGATTATATCGGTATCAGCCCGGTCTTCAGCACTCCCACCAAGACCGACACTGCTCCGGCCCTAGGGCTGGAAGGTATCAGGCAGATCCGTGAACTAGTGCGTATTCCGCTGGTGGGGATCGGCGGTATCAACCTGACCAATGCCGCTCAGGTACTGGCAGCCGGTGCCGATGGGGTTGCGGTGGTGTCGGCCATTATGACGGCTGAATCGCCACGGCTGGCGGCGCAGGTGATTAGGACGGCGTTGGGGTGACGGGGTGGGGGCGGCCAGCGGTGGAGTGAAGCGAAGACTGTCTGCCGTCGCGAGTTGAATCAGCACTGATTAAGAGTTCGCTTGGCAAACCAAGCGTGAATCAAACCCGCTTGAAAGAATTGTACCGGGGACTCAAAGCCTCCTGATGAAATAATGGAAATAACAGAAGCTGGCGACAAAACTGCTACGTCTTAAACATCGATAGCCTTCATTCGACTTAGTCCTTCAGCTGATGCATCTGATGGTGCCATTGGGCAACAATCCAGTTGAGCAAACAATGAAGATTTTCTCCTTCTGCTGTCGTTGCCTTTGTCATACAGGTGTAAAGTGGTTTGTTCATATTTCCTCTGCTAACTCGTCCTTGATTAACCCAAGCTGCCGGAAGATCGCCGCTACCCTGGCGCTGTCTTCCACGGTAAAGCCGATCTTGATCCACTGGCTCTTCAGGTTGGCAATGAAGATTTTATCACGCCTGGGCCGGTTATAATCTGCCGGAAACCAGGTCTTTATGTTGCCGGTGCCGTGCAACCGCCATTTGCCGTTCCAGATGCTAGGCTCACAGACCGTAATACTGGCGATATCCGCCAGAGGGACCGTCTTGGGGGTACACCGGGGGAAGTAGTAGCCTGCAAAGACGATCTCGTCAGCGGTTATGGTAATCAGGCTGTCGTGGTAGGTTGGGTTGTTGGTCATGGGGTAAATTATCAGAGCCTTCAAGACTGATACGGAGCCTGTCTACTACGTTGCGCGGTGCTTGCTCCGTCACCTAAGAATATATTTACCAATTTTCCGAGGCCTTGGCCTTCTTAGAATTCATAAGCACAACGTCACCAACAATTTTTCCTAATTCAGCATCTTTCAATTGGAGCACGCTTTTAGCTGACACGAATTTCTCGGCTATGAAGGCTGCTGAGTAAGTAATAATTTCCGATTTACTTAAATCTACACTCTCTATTTTTTCAAATACATAGGGACCATCAGACAATTTTTCCTCATTTTTTGATTCCTCGGCAAATGCTACTGGCACGATCACAACAATAGCCATTACAGCAACAAACAACCAAAATGCTTTTTTAACTAAGAGCATACGCTTCCTCCATTTTTACTTTCTAGCTCAACAATTCACCAACCTGCAGCTTTGACTGTGTTTATATAATCTATAAGCTGGGGTTAAGTTTATTGTTTGTATCTGCAGCTAAAACAGTAAAGCTACACACCATCAAGTTACACCCCGTAATGGGCAAAGGCCTTGACCACCTTGCCATCCGGCCCGAAATGAAAGACCTCGGCAGCCAGCCTGTCCAGTGCGCCACGATAGTAAAGGGTAATGCTGTTCACCCCGGCAAGTACGGTAATCAGCTCAAACTGCAGATCCGGCAGCAGTTGCAAGGCTTGGCTCCAGTAAGCGCCCACCGCCTGTTTACCCTGCAGCATGCCGGACGGTTCACCCACAATCTGGGCAATTACCGGCGAGTGCATCTCAAAATCATCGGCATAGTGGCTAAGCACCTGCTCCAGATCATGGTTATTCCAGGCTTCTATCCATTCATTGGTAAAGCTGTGTGCAAAGGCCTGATCAATCATTGCTGCCCCCCGTTGCTAAATTATTCCCTTCAGCTTCAGCGCCTCCATCACCAGCTGCTGACGATAGGCCCCCTCTGCTGGTTTGGTTATATCCATGTTCAGGGTAAAAAACCAGACATCTGTGCCGGTTTCAACATAGCCCACATACCAGCCGATTTGTGGCGTGGCTTTTTCTCCGTAACCTGACCAGCCGGTCTTGGCATACAGGCGGTAGCCGGGCTTTTCTTCCAGCAGCATGATTCTGCGCAGGGCGTCATAGGAGCTTGCCTTGAACGGCAGTTCTCGCTTGTACAGCTTATGCAGAAACAGCATCTGCTGCACCGCGCTGATCCGCAGGTCACCGGACAGCCAGAAGGTGGTCAGCCCCGGCCCGGGCTGGGCATTGCCGTAGTCGATCTTCTTGAGCCATATTTGATAACGTTTTAAGCCGATCAGTTGTGCCAGTTCCTGATAACACCAGACACAGGAGCTTTTGAAGGCGCTGGCCAGGGTCTGATCCCGGTTGCAGGCTGCAAGTCCTCTGTCTGTGCCATCCCACTTGATCACCTCCTGTTCAGCGACGACCCCTTCATCAAGGGCGATCAGGGTGTTGGGGATCTTGAAGGTGGAGGCGGGCAGCAGTGGTCTGTTGGCGCGGGCTTCATTATGCAGGTACAGGGCCGTACCCTCCAGATTGGCGATCAGAAGGGTGCCGCTGACCTTGCGATCACTGAACAGCCTGGCAAGCGCGGCGTCTTCGCAGAAGGCAACGCTGGTAGAGAATAGCAGCGTAACGGTTACCAAATAAATTTTTAAACCAATCATGGCACGCCTCGCAGGCAGTGGAATTCAGATTCTGTGCTACCAGCTACTTCTCCATCCACGATGCTTTGGTGTCGTGACGTTTGCCGTCTTCCAGCGTGGCCTGACTCAGGCTGCCGGCCTCGGCCTGAATACAGATAAAGTACAGGTCTTCATCCCCGGCCTTCCAGCCCCGCTCCCCCTCCGGTGCAACCCGGACCAGGCTGCCTTCCTGAATCGGGAATTCATCACCATCCACGTAAAACATACCGCTGCCCCGTAACACGATGTACAGCTCTTCGTTCTTTTTATGGCTGTGGATGAACGGCATCGCCTTACCCGCCGGCAGACGATTAAGGGAAACCTCACTGCCGGTCAGGCCCAGTTCCTTGCCGATGAAGTACTTACCGTGAAAGCCCATGAACTCCTTGTTCAGCAGCTCCTCAAGCGGGCCGATATGTTCTGCGCTGTAGTTGGTTTTTTGCGTGGTCATGGTGGTATGCTTCCTTTCACACTGATCGGGTTGATGGTGCTCACAGACTGCTGCTACGACTGCCATTGGCCGTAATGTACAAACTCGCTAAGCGGCTTGCGGGGTGGACCTCCCTTGGCCTCAGTGGCCGGGTAGCCCAGCGGAAACAGCCCGACGATCCTGATATGGGCGGGAATCCCCAGCAGGACTTTGAGCTGTTCCTCATCGAATACCCCGACAAAGACGCTGCCGAGCCCCAGATCATGGGCAGCCAGCATCAGGTTCTGGGTGGCAATGCCCAGGTCGGCCATGTAGTACTGCTCGCCGCGCAGGTCACCGGACTGTTGCGGGTCGGCACAGGCCACCAGCACGATCGGCGCCTGGGCCAGCCCTTTCTGGGCCGGGTTGCTCTTGTAGCCGTAGGTGGCAAAGAATGACTCAACAAACGACAACTCGCTGATCCTGTTGCGTACCTCCTGATCCTGCACCACCACCATGCTCCAGCACTGCCTGTTGGACCAGGAAGGGGCCTGTTGCACCGCCTCCAGCACGGCCTGCAGCTTTTCCGGCTCAACCGGCTGATCGGAAAACTTGCGGATACTTCTGCGGCTCTTGATCGCTTCCAGGGTCTCCATAGACTGCCTCCTTGTACAATGCTTTTGTCTCGGAAATGATTGAACGTTAACCGGCTACAAGCTGACGTGCCTCTGCCTCTGCCTGCTGCAGAGCTGTTTCCGGTGCCTTGTCATTACCGTTACTCGGCCCGATGCCGCAGGCCCGGACCAGAGTAATCTCGTTGAATCCCATCCATTTCAGGAACTGCTCATAACGGGGAAACACGTCGGCAAAGAGCGCTTCATCGGGATGCCCCTGGGTCAGGACAAAGACCAGTTTCTTGGGAGTGAGGCGGCTTGGTTGCGGTGCAGTGAGGTAGTTTGGCACCAGATAGGAAAAAGTGCGGTCAATAAACCCTTTTAACTGGGCAGTGATATCGCCATAATAGACCGGCGTGGCCAGCACCACCACATCGGCAGCCTGTACCGCGGCCAGAACTTCTGTCAGGTCATCGTTCAGCACGCAGTCTTCCCGCCCCTGTTTGCAGGCATAGCAGGCCTGACAGCCACGATAGGTCAGGCGGTTCAGTTCAAAGCTTTGAATCTCGGCCCCCAGCCCTGCTACTGTTTGCATAAAATGATTGGCAATGGTGGAGCTGTTACCGTTGGTTCTGGGGCTTCCCAGCAGGCTGACAATCTTCATGGTGTTCCTCCGGTATCTGTTTAGTAGTTATCTGACGCTGACAGGTTACAGCGAATTATGGCAATGCGACAACAACACGTCCCCGTATCTTGCCCTGCAGGATGGCCTGCAGTTTATCTTCTAGATTTTCCAGCGTTACCTCATGTGCAACCGTTGCCAGATGTTCCGGGCGCCATGCTCCGGCAAGCCGTTCCCAGACCTGCAGGCGTGGTTCCATCGGGCAGTTGACCGAATCAATCCCGATCAGGCTGACACCCCGTAAAATAAAGGGATAGATATTCATGGCAAGATCGGTCGATCCCACCAGTCCGCAGCAGGTAACCGCTCCGCCGTAGCGGGTTGATTTAAGTGCTGCAACCAGCATCTCACCACCGACCACATCCACTACACCGGCCCAGCGTTCTTTCAGCATGGGACGATCTGCTCCTTCGGTGAGCTGTTCGCGGCTGATCACCTCTGCCGCCCCCAAGGTACGCAGGAACGGTTCATCAGCACTCTTGCCGGTGGCTGCCACCACCCGGTAGCCAGCCTTGGCAAGGATCGCAACCGCAATACTGCCGACCCCGCCGGTGGCACCGGTGACCAGAACATCGCCGTTGCCCGGTTTGACACCAGCCTGCTCCAGCTTCAGCACCGACAGGGCAGCGGTAAATCCGGCAGTACCGATCACCATGCTCTCACGCAGGTCAAGACCGGCAGGCATCGCTACGGCCCATTCAGCAGGTATACGGATATACTCGCCCCAGCCGCCATCGGTCTCCATCCCCAGATCATACCCGGTGATAAGTACCTGCTGGCCCGCAGAAAATCTGTTGCTTGCGCAGGTCACAACCTCACCGGCAGCGTCGATCCCCGGTGTATGGGGAAACTGCCGGGTTACGCCGGGATGACCGGTGGCTGAAAGTGCATCCTTGTAATTGAGGGAGGAGTAACGGACCCGCACCAGCAGATCGCCCGGTGGCAATTCTTCAATCGTCCGCTCCCGGATGTTTCGTACAAACTGTTTATCTTCCGTTTTTTCCACAACCAATGCCTTGAATACTGTTTTCGAATTCATAGCGTCTCCTTGTGTTGTGTTAAGACCACTAGACCGGTCGTCTAGTAAATGGCTAAATTTTTTTAGCGCAGCGTTACTTTAAACAGCACTTCGATAAAATCCTGCAAAGGTTGCGGCGATTTCATCACCTTGGCCCGCAGAATCGCCCCCTCCCAGCCGGACAGGATAAAAGAAGCCATTGCATCGGCATTAACACGGCTATCCAACTCCTCTGCAGCCTGCGCCTCCTGCAGACAGGCGGCAAATAGCTGTTTCCAGGCATCAAAGATCTCATCCAACCGGGCACGGAACCGCTCGTTCTGATCAGCCATCTCCTGCCCAAGGTTGCCGATCAGGCAGCCCCTGCTGCAGTGGTTCTGGGTAAGCTGTGCCAGCGTCCGTTCCAGCAGCGCACGAATTCTATTGAGCGGTGTGCGGGTCTCATCGGTCAGCAAGGCCGTGATCCGCGGGCTGTAGAAGGCGGCAAACTGGTCGATGACCGCCAGACCAAACTCTTCCTTGCTCTTGAAGTAGTGGTAGAATGACCCCTTGGGAACCCCGGCCTCTTTCAGTAGCATATCAATGCCGGTGGCGTTGTAGCCATGCCGGGAGATCAGATCAGTGCCAACCATGATAATGGCATTACGAGTGTCTTTCTTTTCCATGTCGGCGAAAATAGACTGATCGGTCTAATTTATCAACCACTTTTTTATGTTCTGTGCTATAGGGTGGTCAGGAACCGTTCGTATCTCATGATTCGTGAGGTCTAATATGCGTGAACGATTGAATAACGAGATTCGCCGCTATGTGCGGGAAGAACCGGGCAACCGCTTTCCCGGCAGTGATCAGCGCTATTTTGATGATCCGCTGATCGGTGTTGTGGCAGCCGATGATCCTTTGTTCCAGCAGTACAAGCAGATCATTGGACCGTTTCACTGTACGCCCCATGAATTTCTGCCCAATGGGACCAGTGTAATCAGCTGGGTGCTGCCGATTACCCGGCCTACACGGGAAAGTAACCGCAAACAGATAACCAAGCCGTCGCTGGAGTGGGCTCAGACCCGCAGTTTTGGCGATGACTTTATCATGGAGCTGCGCCGCCATCTGGTTAGCTGGCTGCAGCAACAGGGACATCAGGCTGTTGCTCCGTTGCTGGCACCGGAGTATCAGCGGTTTGTTGATACCCCGGTTGGCCTGGCCTCCAGCTGGTCAGAGCGGCATGTTGCCTATGCCGCAGGATTAGGCACCTTCAGCCTGAATGATGGCCTGATCACGCCCCGTGGCATTGCCCACCGCTTGGGCAGCGTGGTAACTGATCTGGCGCTGGAACCAACCGTTACTGACCGTCCCCACTATCAGCACAACTGCCTGCACTACCGCAACAATAGCTGCAGGGCCTGCATCACCCGCTGTCCTGCTGATGCGATCTCCAGCAGCGGACATGACAAGAAGCGCTGTGACGCTTATCTGTACACCACACTTACACTGGAGCTTGCTGGTCCCTACGGCACCCCCATTCCCGGCTGTGGCCTCTGCCAGACCAAGGTCCCCTGCGAACAGCAGATACCACGGTAGCGGCTTTTCAATTTATCCCATAAAAAGCATTTGAAACACGGAGCGACAGAGCAACTGAGCAAAACCACACAAAATGAATGGAAAAATCTTATTTAAAGACTCACCACCTTTGTTATGCCATCTGTTTCAGTAATATCATGATTTCTCTGTTGCACCGTTGCTCTGTGTTTCGTGAACTGCCATTTTTAAGTTTAGCTCCCTTGGTGTTTTTGCCGATACAGATACTGTAGCAAGTAACTGGGGGACATCTACATGGAACTCTCATCCATACTTAAACAATTCAATGTACCGCTTACCAACACTGAGCGTGCGTTCTTCAGTGGACTAAAATCCAGTGGCACCTCCCGTAGTGATGAATATTACGAACAGCAGATCAAGCGACTGGCAGATACACGGGAAGCCCTGAAGCAACTGCCGGACAAAAAAACCTCGGATCGGCAGAGCAAATCTGAAAAAGCCAGGATGCTGAAAGAACGGCTGAAGATGCTGAAGCAGATGATTCCGTTTATGAGCGCCTCAGCAGCAAAATCCCTTAAAGCAGAACTGAAGCAGATTGCAGCACAGATCGCTTCGCTTAGCGACAGTGGCGGAAGTGGCGGCCTCTCCGCCTCAGGTAGTGCTGTTGAAGCCACTGCCACCTCAAGCGCCACCTCGGGTACTGCCACTGATTCTGCAACGCAGGCCGAAGCAGCCTCGGTGGAAATAACTGCTGAAGTTGCAGCGGAAACCAGCGACACTGAACAGCAATCTGAAGCAGACGGAGAAACAGCCGAAGCAAAGGGTGAGGATGCAGCCGCTAAGGAAAACAGCGCCCTTGAGCAGGCCAATCAAAGCAAAAACGAGAACGCTGCTGATCGTGCAGAAAAAGAGGAGCTTGAAAAACTGAAACAGCTGTACCAGGCAGTAAAAAACATGCTTGAGCGCAAGCTGCAGAAGCCTGATGATCCTGCCACCCAGGCTGCGCTACAGATGCAGGCCTACCAAGCTGCAGCAGAAGCTATCAGAGAAAGTAGTGTCAGTATCAAGGGATAACAACGAATCCCATCCCCACCAAAAAAGCAGACAACATCCCCCCTCCTTCACCAAATACAGCAATTTTTACCTGATTTTTTCAGTCAGTTGCGGTACCGTAACGCCGCGCTGCAACCAGCCCGACCACCAAGCGGGCAATCTACAACGCGCAGGGAGACCCGATGCAGACCATTGAAGCAGTAATAGCCACGTTGTCCAATTTTGTCTGGGGACCGCCGATACTGGCGCTGCTGGTTGGCACCGGACTGTATCTGACCGTTATCCTGCGTGGTGTACAGTTTACCGCACTGCCCCATGCCTTTCGACTGATCTGGCAGAAGGAACATGCCGCTGACGGCGACATCAGCCACTTTGCAGCCCTGATGACAGCCCTGGCAGCAACGGTGGGGATCGGCAATATCGTTGGTGTGGCAACCGCCATCTCACTGGGCGGCCCGGGGGCTGTGTTCTGGATGTGGATGACCGGACTGGTGGGAATGGCAACCAAGTACGCCGAGGCTGTGCTGGCGGTAAAATATCGTGAAAAAGGCCCCCACGGTATGCGGGGCGGACCGATGTACTATCTGGCAAAAGGGGCCAACCTGCCCCGCTTGGGTTGGCTGTTTGCGGTCTTTACCGCTCTGGCCACCTTCGGCATCGGCAACATGACCCAGGCCAATGCTGTGGCCACCATCTTTAAATCCACCTTTAATGTTGAGACCTGGGTTACCGGTGTGGTGCTGATGCTGATGACCGGCCTGGTCATTCTGGGGGGGATCAAATCCATTGGCAAGGCCACCTCAATCCTGGTGCCGTTCATGATCGCAGGTTATGTGATCGGTGGACTGGTGGTGCTGGCACTGAATCTTGACAAAATCCCCCATGCCCTTGCCTTGATTTTTCAGGGAGCCTTCAGCCCTGCAGCAGCAGGCGGCGGACTTGCCGGTTCTACCATTGCTGCAGCCATGCGTTTTGGTATTGCCCGAGGTGTGTTCTCCAATGAATCAGGCATGGGCTCTGCCCCGATAGCTGCAGCAGCGGCCCGCACCCATGACCCGGTCAAGCAAGCTCTGGTCAGCATGACCCAGACCTTTATTGATACCCTGGTGGTCTGCAGCATGACCGCCCTGGTAATCCTGACCGGTACCGCCTGGCTTGACAAGGTTCCGGCAGGCCAATTGACCAGCGCCAGCTTTGGTGCCGTACTGGGCCAACCCGGCGTGTTCCTAGTGGCAATCGCAACCGCCCTGTTTGCCGGTTCAACCCTGATCGGCTGGAACTACTACGGTGAAAAGGCGATTGAATACCTGCTGGGACCAAAATCCATCAAGCCCTATCGGGTGGTCTTTGTCTGTGTGGTACTGGTGGGTTCGATGATGAAACTGGAGTTTGTCTGGAACTTCTCTGATCTGATGAACGGCATGATGATCATCCCCAACACCATTGGTCTGTTGATACTGTCCAAAGTAACGAAAGAAGAGACCGCCCGCTATTTCAAGTGGAACTCCTGAAGCAGCGAAAGGATACGGTTGTGCTACTGCCTGAAGATTGTCGTTGTATTGAAGACGTCCGTGAAAATATTGACCAGATTGACCGTCAGATTGTTGCCCTGCTTGCCAAACGGGGCAGCTATGTGAAACAGGCTGCCAGATTCAAGCAGAACCGTGCAGAGGTGCAGGCCCCGCAACGGGTTGAGCAGGTTATTGCAAAGGTTACGGCTCTTGCTGATGAGCTGGGGGCAAACCAACCGGTTGTGGAACAGGTATACCGAGCCATGATCAGTGCATTTATCAATGCAGAGCTGGCTGAACATGCAGCACTGAACACTCTTGACAAGACACACACTTCCTGAACAAAGGGGCAGATTTCTGGATAAAAATCTGCCCCTTTTCAGCTCCATCTTGTTTCCACAGCGAGCCCCCTCTACGCCAGAGCCTCACGTAACGTTCCGTCTTCCTGCATTGCTTAACCTTAAAACGGCAATTAACCACAGATACATAAGATGAACACGGATATAACCTGAAAATTCAAACAAAAAGTCCTTCAGACTTTGAGTCTACGGTCTTTTGCTTTTAATTTTTTGATGTATCTGTGTTCATCCTATTCATCCCGGTTTCAAATGCCTTTTACAGGCTTAATCGCCCTCAGAAAATATTCCCCGCAATTATCACTTGACCTCTCCCCTGAATTTATTATTATACGTCGTATAAAATTATATGTCGTATTATTTTGGAGGGCGTATGGGTGACCAAAGCCGACGTGAGCGTAAAAAGGATGAGACCAGAACCCGTATTGTGACGGTTGCCATGGAGCTGTTTGAACAACAGGGCTTTAACAGCACCACCATGGAGCAGATCGCCGACGTTGCCGATGTTGCCAAGGGGACGCTGTACAACTATTTTCCGGTCAAAGAGGCGATCATCAGCGCCTTTATGCGTCTGTCTGCGACCAAGGCCATCCCGGATATTGAACTGTTGCTGAACAATGTTCCTGACACCCGCTCCCGCCTGACCATCATGTTTAGCAAGATTGCAGAATGGCAGATCCCGCACCGTGAGCTGGTGGAACATTATCTCAGCTACCGTTTCTCAAATCTTCTTGAATCCTTTCGCAATCCTGAACAGCGCAGCGGCTTTGACCGCAACGTGGCCATGGTTATTGAACGCGGTCAGCAGGACCATGAAATCCGCAACGACCTGCCGCTGGCACTGATGGTCGGCTACCTGCAGTCCGGCTACCTGACCGTCATCATGCAGTGGTTGGCCCATGACAACGTTGATCTGGAAAAAGGGTTGCTGCAGATGGTTGATCTGTTTCTGAGCGGTGCCGCCACCGCTAAAGGCGGGGGAGGCCACAATGGACAGAAATGACAACCTGGTCCTGAACTGGCAGGAGGCCTATGCCGCAGGCCCTGCAATCGTGGGGGGCAAGGCCTGGAACCTGGGACGGCTGGTACGCTACGGCTTTGCGGTTCCGCCGGGTGTAGCGCTGATCGCAGCGGCTTATGAAGCGTTTATTGAGCAGAACAACCTGCGGGAGATGATCAAACAGGTGGCTGATCAGGTTTCCCTGGAATCCCTTGCCAGCGGTGCGGCCAACAGCGATCTGCAACAGCTGCGTGAACGGATTGTATCAGGAACCATGCCGCCGGTACTGCAGGAGGCTATTGCCACGGCACTGGCTGCAGCAGGATTGTTGGAACAGCCGCTGGCAATCAGATCTTCCGCCACCTGCGAAGATTCAACAGCGGCCTCCTTTGCCGGTATCCACGATTCATTTCTGAACCTGCGCGGGCTGCCGGATCTGCTGGCTGCAATACAGAAATGCTACGCCTCAATCTGGACTGAACGGGCCGTGGCCTACCGGCGCAAGCTGGGGATCAGTGATCTTGAGGTGGCACCGGCAGTGGTGCTGATGCAGATGGTGCCTGCAGCAAGCGCCGGAGTAGCCTTTTCCTGCGACCCCCGCAGCGGTCAGGAAGAGCGGATGGTGATTTCAGCCAACTTCGGCCTGGGGGAGTCTGTGGTAAGCGGCACGGTTGACCCGGACGAATACCTGGTGCTGGTTGATCAGTTGGCGCCGGTTGCCCGCCTTACCACCAAAGTCCGGCTGGGACGCAAGGAATACAGCACGGTCAGTGCGACAACCGGCGGAACCGCCCGGAACAGCCATACTGCGAGAGACAAAGAGCAGGTGCTGGCCGAGCAGGAGATCCTGCGGCTGGCTGTGCTGGTGCAGCTGGTGTTTTGTGCCCTTGGCAACGCTGAAACCCATCAGGATATTGAATGGGTCCATGATGGTGAACAGTTTTGGCTGGTGCAGGCCCGGCCGGTCACGGCACTGCCCAACTACACCTATCCCCAGCTGCGCAACCAGCCGCTGTTCTGGTCAAATGCCAACCTGCGCGATGCCCTGCCGATGGTGCAGACGCCGCTGAACTGGAGCATCAGCAAGCCGCTGATCGACCAGATCTTTTACGCCCAGTACGGCGCTGCCGGGTATCAGCTGGATCGCTCAACCACCCGCACCCGCCTGTTCAATGGCCGGGCCTATTTCAACCTGGCCCAGCTGCAGTGGGAATGTTACGACGCCTACGGCCTGTTGCCTGTACGTTACAACGACTTTATCGGCGGCCACCAGCCGGAGATCAGGCTGCCGAAGCAGGAGCCGTTTTCCCTCCGCAGCGCACGGATGATCCGCAACCTGCGGGTGATGCGCCAGATCTACCGGGTAAAGAAGGAGGCGCCTGCCACCTTTCAGCGCATGACCGACAGGATCGATCAGCTGCGGCAGCGCCAACTTGGTGAGCATTCCGATAAGCAACTGCTTGAGCTGATTCAGGAGGGAGAACAGCTGTTCCGGCAGGCAGAGCCGCTGATGGTGATGCTCAGTGCCAGCGGGGCAGTATTCATGCTGCTGCCGCCACTGCTGGAGCGCTACATTCCCGGCAAGGGCCGGGCGCTTACCATGGCGCTGCTGGCTGGTCAGGAAGGGATCACCAGCGCCGAGCACGGCACCCGTCTGGCTGAACTGGCTGCTCTGCTGGAACAGGATGCAGCAGCCAGGGACTATTTTGTTGCAGACCCGTTTGTCCCGGCCGCATGGGAACAGCTGCCCGAAAGCTCCCCCTTCCGCTCCGCATTCCAGCGTTTTCTGGACGACTACGGCCACCGCTGCGTCTATGAACTGGATTACCGCAATCCACGCTGGTCTGAAGATCCAACCTACCTGTTGCAGACCATCCGCACCATGCGTACCACCACCTTTGAAGAAAGCCAAAAGCGTCAGCAGAACCGGCAGGCCGAAGCCTGGCAGACCATTCGCGCCAGGGTGCCCCGTCTGCTGCACGGCATGATCTGCTATCTGGCTACCCAGGGCGGCATTGATGCGGCAAACCGCGAGATGTCCAAATCAATACTGGTGCGGCTGGGGGATGTTGACCGCCGTGTCATGCTTGAAATGGCCCAACGGCTGGTGAAACGCGGCATACTGGCAGAGCAGGACGATCTCTTTTTCCTGTTCTGGCCGGAACTGCGGGAGCTGATGGCCGGTCAGTGGGATGGCGCAGGGATCAGGGAACGGATTGAGGATCGCAAAGTCCGTCATGCCGCCTTTGAGGCCCTTGCGGCACCTGATCTGATTCAGGAAGAACAGCACGATGCGGCTGAACCGTTGCCGGAGCCGGACGGCAATGAACTGAGCGGACTGGCGGTTTCCTCCGGCCATGCCCGCGGACCGGCCCGCCTGATCAGGCACCCGGACGAAGGCACACGGCTCAGCTCCGGTGACCTGCTGGTGGCCCCCTCCACTGACCCGGCCTGGACGCCGCTTTTTTTAAAGGCAGCGGGTCTGGTCACCGAAACCGGCGGCTTCATCTCCCACGGCGCCATTGTGGCCCGCGAGTACGGTATCCCGGCGGTTGTCAACGTGCGGGGCGCCATGACCCGGCTGGAGGAAGGACGGGAGGTTATGGTGGATGGTGATAACGGCAGGGTCTGGCAGACAGAAGCATAAGGAATAATGATATGGGCATATTTAATCTTCTGACCGAAGCTCGTATCCGCGAATGGCAACAACGGGAGGAGCCTGCGACAAGCAGCGCCAACCAGGAAATTTCAGTTGGCCCGCTCAGTAACGACCCGTTTGAAGTACAGCTGTTCAAAGAGATACTGGTACTTTTGGACAAAGGCCGCGCTGAGCAGATCGACAGCAGCACCTGCCAGAGACTGCTCAACAAAGCCGGGCAACTGGAAACCCAGCTGATGGTGCTGTTGGAACAGACCGGTCGCCCTCTGGCAGCCAGGCAGCTGGCCGAAACCATTAACGCACATCGTCTGCAACTCTGATACGCATCTTGCGTACCCTCGCTCCCAACTAGTGGCATCGGAGATCTTAATTCGATACATATAAAAACAGATTGACAGCCCACCCACTATTCGACTATTTTGATTCGACAAATATCGAATCAGGAGTCGCCAGATGGAAGCAGAACAGAGCATAGCCATCCTGAAAGCCCTTGCCGACCAGTCCCGGTTGGCGATTGTCAACTCGTTACTGGAACGTTCCCAATATGTGGAAGAAATTGCCAAACGGCACGGGCTGGCGGCCTCTACGGTCTCGTTCCATCTACGCAAGCTGGAGCAGGCCGGACTGATCAGCAGCCGCAAAGAGCAGTACTACGTTGTTATTCAGGCAAACGATGCCATCCTTGATACAACCCTGCGGCAGCTTGTAGCTGCCCCCACTACCGGCAGGGAACTTCAGGACGGACGGATGGATGAATACCGTTGTAAGGTGCTGGAGACGTTCTTCCGCAACAATACCCTGGTGAAGCTGCCGGCGCAGCACAAGAAGCGGCTGATTGTACTGGAGCAGTTTGCCGCACGTTTCGAGCCTGAGCGCCGCTATACCGAGCAGGAAGTAACTGAACTGATCATGCCGCTGTTTGACGACTACTGCACCATCCGTCGTCTATTGGTGGATGAGGGCTTGATCCGCCGGGAAGGGACGGTCTACTGGCGTGCGATCAAGGATGGCGAATTACCGGCCCGGCAAGGTTTACCGCAGCAGCCGACGAAAGGATCGGGCTCCATGCCGAAGAAGAACAAACGGACGGATATCAAGAGAATATATAAGCAGAATGCCCCGGATATGGGGGTCTACCAGATCAAGAACAAAGTAAACGGCAGACTCTATATCGACAGCAGCACAAACCTTGAAGGGACACACAACAGCCGGATGTTCCAGCTTAAAATGGGCAAGATCGTGTTCAACCGGGAATTACAGAAGGATCTGACGGAGTTTGGTGCTGACAGCTTTGAATATTCCGTGCTCGACGTACTGGACAGGCCGGAGCCGGACGACAACGTGGAACGGCTGCTCATGGCGCTTGAGCTGCACTGGCTGCAGAAATTGCAGCCGTTCGGAGAGCGCGGCTATAACAACGTAAAAGCGTTTCAACGCAATCTTGCAAAGCTGCAGTTGCAAGATCACGGCAGCCTGGATGCTGCATAGCGGGTTTCATAATAGCTACAACTGCAGGCACCTCTATGGAAAGGCCAGACCATGCAAACTATCGGCACCATCTATACACCGTATCTCACCAAACAGGACTGCCCGATCCAGCCCCGGTACGCCTCCGGCGCCTCAGGCCGGGTGGAGCTGTTGCCGCAGTATGCCGAAGGGTTAAAGGATATCGAGACATTTTCCCATATCTACCTGCTCTACCTGTTTGACCGGTCAGGTGAGATCATACTGGCCCGGCCCACCTTTCTGGATGAGACCCCGCACGGCATTTACGCATCCCGGCATCCCTGCCGTCCAAACAACATCGGGCTTTCAATTGTCAGGCTTCTCAGCAGAGAAGGCGCAACGCTTATGGTTGAAGGTGTCGATATGTTGAATGAGACACCACTTCTGGACATCAAACCGTATATTCCGCAGTATGATGCCATTCCCGATGCAAACCCGGGCTGGACCGCCCAGGTTCCGTGGCGTCAAAAACCGGAAGGCCGGGAATAGCAGCTGCGATCATCCTGAAAACAGCTGGTACTCACACAGAGCCCTGGGGGAGCAGAACACGCTGCTCCCCCAGCTACCAGCCTATTTTGCGCAACAGGCAGCCATGCGCCGCATAAGCTCTTCTGCGTCAACCTCTTCAATCCGGGTTGCCAGCCACCAGAGGTTACCGAACCGGTCACGTACACCGCCCTGACGGTCACCCCAGAACTGATCAGCCGGTTCCATGGCTGACGTTGCCCCTGCTGCCAGCGCCTGTTGGTAGACCGCATCCACATCATCCAGATACAGGTAAAATGAGCCGGGCATCGCTTCGCACCCTTTCGGTTCCCCCAGCATGATAAGCGAGTCGCCGATCCATAGCTCGGCATGGCCAACCCTGCCGTCCGGCCGCAGCAACCGTTCTTTTTCCCGTGCCCCAAATGCCAGTTTCAGAAACTCGATCAGCTCTGCCGCCTCCTGAACCGTCAGATAGGGGGTTACGGTGTGGTAGCCTGCGGGTACTGTTTTTACAGTCATTTCCGTTCTCCTTTACGTGTGATATATGATGAAACCTGTTTCGATCACGCTAGCTGCATTTCCTGACAGCCGCTGTCAGGAGCGTTTTGCTACCTTGTGTAGCAGCTCAGGAGGTTTGAGGTTTATGGACTACGAGGCATTGGAAGGTCTGTTGCTGGGTAAAAAGGGAGCGGTACTGGAGTATCCCTTTGGCCCTGATGCTGCTGTATTCAAGGTGGCAGGCAAGATGTTTGCCCTGGTGGCCTGGCAGGAAGAACCGCTGCGGATAACCCTGAAATCTGATCCGGGAGAGGCGGATGAGCTGCGGCGCATATTCAGCGCTATCCAGCCGGGCTACTACATGAAC
>Ga0074197_1001816_pt1 | contig 16554 bp, 15 predicted proteins | sample EPASupsiteSAE305_FD_64526 | JGI IMG/M metagenome (GOLD analysis project Ga0074197, IMG submission 64526) | Bioremediated contaminated groundwater microbial communities from EPA Superfund site, New Mexico - SAE3-05 reassembly with SPADES | ecosystem: Environmental > Aquatic > Deep subsurface >...
GTCTCATTTTCATCGAGGATAATAACATTCGTATATTTTCCGGTGAATTCAAACTGCAGATATGTTATCTCCTCTTTGTAGGCTGATGCTACAGAGGTTTTAAATCTTATGATTTTATCTCCGCCTACAAGTTCCACATTCAGAATGTTTGCACGACTGAATCGTTTGGACAAAAGTACGTCAAATGGCGCATTATAAACTTTTGAACGAGCATAAGAAGCACATTTGAATATTCTGGAGTTTGAACGCTGCATCTCAAAATAGAGTTCGTCATCCTTGTCAAACGCAATTTTTATAATTGTGTCACTTACTCTGTAAATTGCAGAGATTTTTGTAAATTTTTGCAGGTAAAGAGTTATTTGTTTTAAATGTGATAGTTTCATAAAGAGATTTTATCATACTTACTGATGTTATGTACTAAAACTAACGTGTCCGTTTAATAGCAGACAAATCGACATTATGTAAACCCTAAAGCTAAAAAAACAAGTTTTTCGAGATTTATACTAAAAGATTATTTTTTAACCAATATCTATTTTTATATTTGTCTGTTTTTTAATCAATAAACTGTAAAACTGGCTCTATTTTGTCACTATAATTTTCATATCAATTTTAGGAGGTTATTATGGCTGGATTTAGCGCACTAAGAGGTCAAGGGCATTGGCCGACACTTTTAGCTGCATTTTTGTACTTTGATTTTAGTTTCATGGTTTGGACTATGCTTGGACCACTCTCTAGTGAGATTGCCGACTCTTTGGCGATTGGCGGATTTGTTATGAGTGAATCGCAAAAAGCGACACTTCTCTCTATTCCCGTTTTAGCAGGAGCAGTTTTGCGTATAGTTTTAGGATTTGGTGTTGATAAATTTGGTGCTAAAAAAACCGCACTTGCTTCCCAGCTTTTAGTTATTATAGTTCTGTTTTATGCCTATTTTAGAGGTGCAAGCATATCTTATGATGAGCTTTTGGTTGTAGCCGTCGGACTTGGTTTTGCAGGTGCTTCATTTGCGGTTGCACTTCCTCAGGCAGGACAGTGGTATCCACCAAAACTTCAAGGCACGGTTCTTGGAATTGCCGGAGCAGGAAATATCGGTGTTGTAATCGACTTTCTTTTTGCTCCGAAAATCGCTGAACTTTGGGGTTGGGAGAGCGTATTTTTAGTCGGTGCTGTTTTGTCGAGTATCATCTTTGTAGCTTACATATTTATGGCAAAAGATGCGCCGCTTGAGGTTTATACTCCACGACCAAAAAAACTGCGTGATTACGGCAAACTGCTTCAAGACAGAGACACTTGGTGGTTTAACCTTTTTTATGCGGTAAGTTTTGGAGGGTTTGTCGGGTTTGCAGGATATATGAAAGTTTATCTTATGAACACTTATCAAGCTGACATGAGTGCTTTTGGAATTGATATTTTAAACGAGCAAAACGTCAAAGTCGTAGCAGGTTATTTCGGTGCACTTTGTATTTTTGCAGGAGCAATATTGCGTCCGGTCGGAGGAGCAGTAGCAGATAAATTTGGCGGAGTGAAATCGCTTTATATATTCTTTGGAGTGGTTCTTGCTTTAGTGCTTTTAAGTGCTTCGGTAACACTTCCTTTTTACCTTGCAATTGGGGTTCTGTTCTTAATAATGGCAAATCTTGGCATGGCAAACGGGGCAGTTTTTCAGCTTGTACCGCAAAGATTCGGTAAAGACATAGGTATCATGACAGGACTTATCGGTGCAGGCGGCGGACTTGGCGGAACACTGCTTATCAATACTCTTGGATGGAGTAAAGAGGCATTTGGAGGATACTCTGCCGGATTTCTGATCTTTGGCGGACTAGTGTTGCTGGCGATTACTGGAATAAGTTTAGTAAAAACAAGATGGAGAACAACATGGGGAGTAAGTGCAGGTGGTAGGATCTAACCAATGTTAAACTCTAACATAAAAAGCTCTGCGTTTGGACTCGCCAAAGGCAGAGATATAAAAACGGATGATTTTTACGCTATCACTTCCACTTCAAACCTCACTATCGCAATAGTTTGCGATGGTGTCGGAAGTGCCGAAGCCGGTGCCGAGGCTGCAAAAAGAGTTACAAACTATCTGCTCAATAACTTTAAAATTCGCCCTCGTGCTTGGAGTATCGAAAAATCAATCAGCACGTTCATATCATCCATCAACTCTATTTTATATGAAGAGGGCATGGCAAACTTTGAGAGATCCGAACTTTTAACGACTCTTGCTTTGGTGGTCATAGAGGGAAACAGACTCTATGGCGCAAATGTCGGTGACAGCAGAGTTTATCTGCACAGAAACGGCTCTTTAATGCAACTCTCATTAGACCATGTGGAGCATGAGGGAAGCCATATTCTCACCCATGTACTCGGCGGCGAGAAGAGTGTAAAGCCATTTTATTTTGAAAATATTCTCTCAAAAAATGACATTATACTCCTATGCAGCGATGGTCTTTACAATACACTCAGTCACGGTCTTATAGAGAAAAATGTCTATCTTGGTGCACACCTGCTTATAAAAAAAGCGAGTCATTCTACGTATGACAATCTATTGGACGATACAACAGCCATTGTGCTTGAGATCCTGCAAGACGATGAGAGATCTTCATTAAAGCACCAAAATCTTCCGATTGCAAAAAGCGTACATGTTGGGCAAAATATAGACGGCTATAAACTGGAAAAATCTTTCAATGACAATACTTGGTTAGCAAGTAAAAAAACAAAAGAGTACATACTAAAGTTCGCTCCAAAAGAGGCGATAGATGATGAAAATCTGCTTGATCTCTTTGTCAAAGAGGCATGGAATGCAAAGAGGTTAAAGTCCCCTTCCTTCCCAAAGGCGGTTATTCCAAAAAATAGAAGTTATAGATACTATGTTATGCAAAAAATTGATGGTCAGGATCTCCATGCTTTTTTAAAACAAAAGATATTAACCATCGATGATGCTATCAATCTTGGTAAAATTTTGCTTCAAATGTCACAATTTTTACTGCGATACGATCTTGTTCACGGTGATATAAAGCCCCAAAATATTATGATAGAAAAAAAAGCACAGGAGATGGAGTTTAAAATTATAGATTTTGGCTCAATCACAGAAATCTTCTCCATAAGTTCAAAGGCAGGAACGCCTAGTTTTCTCTCTCCCGAGAGGTTTTTAAATGAGGCGATAAGCGAATCAAGCGAAATGTTTTCCCTAGGAGTTACGCTCTATCTCTCATTGACAAAAAAGTACCCTTACGGCGAAATAGAGCCGTTTCAAAACCCCATTTTTAAAGAGCCAAAAGCTCCTAGCTTTTATAATGAAAATATACCGCATTGGCTTGATAGTGTTATTTTACGCTCTATCGCCATAGACAAAGAGAAACGATATGCCCACTACTCAGAGATGGCGTATGAACTTCAAAATCCACAAAAAGTAGCTCCGTTTTTTCTCAAAAACAGATTTTTTATAAAAAGCCATGGACTCGCTTTTTATAAAGTAGGTTTTATCATTATGACAATCGTTAATGCTATTTTACTTGTTTGGATGAATGCTAAATAACTACTCTATAGTTATAAAGCCGCAAGAGTCGCATACTCTTGCGGCGGCTATTTTTTAAAATCCTAGTTTCACTCCACCCATAGCACTATAAGACTCTTCGTTTTCTCTTAAGTTTGCACTCACAAGAGCAAATAAACGACTGTTTTGTGTTAGAGAAATATCTCCGCCTAGCGTTGTAGTAAGTACGCCTCTTCCACGGTTTGATGAAGCGATGTTAAAGCTTCCTGCATCCGGTGCCGCACTAAAACGACCTACAAGCGGTGCGTTGATGTCGCCATACTCATGTGTATAGCCCACTGAAGCTTCAACTGTTTTTTTACTGTTTTTATCTCTGTCAAATATATTGACAACTTTGAGTTCGGTTGTAATGGCTTGAGAATTAAATGTCGCTTTATCTATGCTAAGCGTTGAACCTACCGTACCACTTTCCGTAAAAGCATCTTGCATATAGCTTTGTACCCATCCGCCTATAGTCGGCTCAACTCTTAATGTTTTTGAGAGATGGTATTTGTATGCCGCTTTTACCTCTGCCGATAAGGAGATGCCCTCATACTCTGCATTTGTCGTTCCGGTGAGCATAGTACGGGTTGTATCGTTATCGTATTTACCGCCGATGCCGCTTAGGCTGAAGCGATAGTTTTTTGTTTCATTTGAGACATAAAGACCTAGTTGGTAAGAGTCTGTTTTTCCGTCTAAACCTGTTTGTTCCATGGCATTTTTAAGATACCCGAATGATGTTCCAAACATCCAGTCGCTCACATGTTTGTCGATTCCTGTTTGAACTCCGCTTGAAGTTATGCTAGATTTGTTGATGTTGTGAGATCTGTCACCGTCCGTGTAAGTTTTTCCGCCTACCGCACGGATCCACAACTCATACTCTCCTAGCTTTTGAGGCTCTGCAAAACCGTTTTTGCCTACCGCTCCCTCATCTAAGAGATGTTGAAATACCGATGTCCAATCCCCATTGTCTGCAAACACCAACGATGCAAGGCCTACACCGCCACCACTGCCGCCGCTTGACATACGGCTAAACAAACTTGTACTAAAACTGCGAATCTGTGTAGAATTTTGCTGTGCCAAAGAGCCAAGAGGCGTACCACCTAGTTGCATAATAGCTTCACGCGCTTGTTCTGCACTCATAGAGTTAAGTGTCGTGTATAGAGGCTGCATATTTGCATTTTGTGAAGTTACGGCAGTATCGAGAACTCGTGCAACTTGAAGAGCACTTAGCGTTGCAAATGTCGGTGTCAGAGCAGGTTCAGGAATCGGCTCAGGTTCTGGTATTGGCTCAGGAACAGGCGTTGGCTCAGGTTCAGGAGTCGGAGTTGGTTCAGGAACAGGCGTTGGTTCAGGAACAGGCGTTGGTTCTGGTGTCGGTGTTGGCGTCGGCTCTGGAACAGGCGTCGGAACTACAACAGGTGGCGGAGTCGGTGCTGGTGCAGGCGGTGGCGGTACGACTACATCCACATAACTTACATCATTTCTTGCCAATGTCAGCTTCACTGCACCGCTCTCATAGCTAAGCGATGGGTCTAAAAACGCAAGGTTATCCGTGACACTTGTAAATGTTCCGCTAACTCCGCCTGTAGCAGATACAACCGTATAGACGGTAGAGTTATTCCATGTTCCGCCGCCATCAGCTATGACATTGACACTTCCGCCGTTAATCGTCGCCGTGCCTGTTGCCGCCACTTTGGAGTTTGAGCCGTTTGCATAAGCGTTTACTTTAAGCGTTGAGCCTGCATCCATAACCAAATCTCCGTTCATGCTAAGTGTAGCCGTTGAGCTAGGAGCTAAGATACCGCCGCTTGCCAACGTCGTGCTTCCTACTGTGCCATTTCCGGAGAGTGTCGCACCGTTGTTGACACTAAACGCCGATGATGAAGTATCGCCCGTTATGTCTAAAGTACCGCCGTTAACGGTTGTCGCTCCGCTGTAGGTGTTTGTTCCGCTAAGGGTTAAAATGCCATCGCCACTTTTTGTAAGGCTTCCGCTACCGCTCATGATATCTGCATAAGTTCCATCGGTTGTTTGAGCAAACTCAACTATAGAGTTGTTAAGTATATCTCCTTGTAAGCTTGCAGTATCTCCTTTTAGAGTTCCTGCCGAAACGGTTGTGCCACCGCTGTAAGTGTTTGTACCACTTAATGTTAAGATTCCGTTGCCACTTTTGGTAAGGCTTCCTGTTCCACTGATAATATCTGCAAAAGTTCCGTCCGTCGCTTGTGTAAACTCTAAAGTTGCATTATTTGTAATATTCCCTTGTAAACTTGCAGTATCTCCTTTTAGCGTACCTGCTGAAACCGTCGTGCCGCCGCTGTAGGTATTTGTTCCGCTAAGAGTCAAAATGCCATCACCTGTTTTTACTACTCCGCCTGCACCGCTTAAAACACTTGCAAGGGTAACATCATTTGCATTTGTGTCAAAAGTTGCTCCGCCTGCCCCTATGGCTTCTAGTCTTGCAGATATGTCGGTAACATTTCCGCTAGCCCATTGCAAACCACCACCATCAAGAGTGATATTTGCACTACCAAAATTGTCAGCCACTATAAAGTTTATAAGTCCACCGTTTACGCTAGTTCCTCCGCTGTAAGTGTTTGTTCCGCTAAGAGTTAAAACTCCTGTTCCTGTTTTAGTAACTCCGCCTGTTCCGCTTAGGACACTTGCTAATGTGACATTATTTGCATTTGTATCAAATGTTGCTCCGCTTGCTCCGATGGCGTTTAGTCTTGCGGATATGTCGGTTGTGTTTGCTGTCGCCCATTGCAAACCGCCACCGTTAATCGTGATATTTGCATCGCCAAAATTTGCTCCATCGGCGAAATTGACCAATCCGCCTGTGATAGTTGTGCCTCCGCTGTAAGTGTTGGTTCCGCTGAGGGTTAAAACTCCTGTGCCAGATTTTATCAAACCGCCCACGCCTGAGACTTCACCGCTAAATGTCAAATCATAACCGTTTGTGTCCACCGTGCCACCTGCGACTGTGGTAAATGTCGAGCTGTCATCGTAGGTGAGGTTAAATGCGTCATGCAGATAGATAGGGTTGGAGAGTGTAAAGCTTCCCGTCGTTCTCAAAGTTCCACCTGCGAAGTTGACATAGTTTGTGAAGCCTTTTGTGGTCATGTCTGCGGCACTTGAGGTGTCTAGGGTGCCTGTTATTAGGTTTGGGGAGATGAAGTTAAGCATTGGTGTCGCATCTTGGGCAGCAGCAAAAGGTAGTTCGCTCGCAAGTGTACCTGTTGCATATGTTGTTGTGTTAATTGCGATTAAATCGCCATTAAATGTATCGTTTACATAGAGCGTTTTTCCATCTGGTGATAGTGAAAATCCGTTGTTGTAGAACCCTGTATTTATGGTTTGAAGAAGTGAATTGTCGGTAGTGCTATAGACTTTTACCGTCCCTCCCCAGCTAGATACATAGAGTTTAGTGCCATCGGCACTTTTTAACAATGTGCCTCCCGCACCTGCTATTATTGACGCTACAGAATTATCCGCTGTATTAATTACAGATATTGTATTAGTGTTAGCATTTGCTACATACAACTTTGAGCCATCGTTATTTATAGCAATACCAAGTGGAAATTCTACTGAAGTGATAGTGCTTGTTATAGTGTTGGTAGATAAGTTAATAACGGATACTGTAGCATCACCCACATTTGTTATATAGCCTTTAGTACCGTCTGGACTGATAACCATAGATTGAGGACTACTTCCTATCGCAATTGTTGCCGTTATATTATTGGTAGCTGTATTAACAACTGAAACAGTATTACTTGAGTTGTTAATTACATAAGCTTTTGTTTCGTCTGGAGATAAAATAGTCACAAATGGACTAGTTCCAACTGCCGTGGTAGATATAGTTTGTCCATTGTAGGCGTTGATTTTTACCAAATTATTTCCTATTAAATCATTAGCATAAAACCAAGCTCCATTGGCTGAAATTGCTGGTGTAAATCCTCCATAAGAAAGAGTTTTTTGTTTTGTAGGATTTGCCAAATCAATGATGATAGTACCACATCCGCCCATACCGCAAGATTGCATATATCCAAAGTTTGTTATTGCAGGGTCAAGAGCAAAAGCATTGCCCACCAATACTGCCGAAGCAGTAAATGAAAGTGTTATTTTTTTAAAGTTTTTTGTCATTTTGTTTTTCCTTTGTTATTTAATGATTCATATATCCAGATTGCTATAAAGCTTAGAACTATACTTGGGAGTGCTCCATTGATAATGTTGTCATAATCAAAATATTTCCATATTGCATTACATGCAAATCCAATAATTACGGAAGATATAATGGAAAATGAAGATATTTTTTTAAATAAAATGATGTAGATAACAGAAGCTGCGAATGAAGAACCTATAAATTCTACAGCAGTTATTGCAAGCGTATAAACATTTGATTTGCTGAAATAAACAACTATAAATGAGATGATAGATACAAAAGCGGTAGCTAAAAACAGCACTTTCTTTTGCTTTGGTTTCTCAAAAATATCAACCCTGATTATTTCACCGCAAGTTGCAAGCAAAGCAGAACCTGTAGAAGCAATAGTAGCTATGGCACTAGCTATAAATAATCCCAAAAATCCTGGAATTGAAGCTTGTTTTACAAAAGCAACCAATCCTTGTTCAGGATCTTCTAACCCATCAATACTTAGTTTGATAAAAACTCCAAGCAAAATAAATGTGAAAAATGTGAATTGCACAAATGCTATATATATCCACCTTGCTTTTTTTATTGCATCTTCTTTTGCAGACATCCATCGAACAGCCATTTGCGGTTGACCGACATTAAATCCTATGGATAATGCACTAAAGCCTGATACAAAAAGTATGGTTTGCCACCATGTAAGATCTCCATTTAGAGACAAAAAGTTCTGCGGAAGAGTTGCAGTTGAGGGCGACATAGCATCGTTAAGATATATTCCTATGCTGTAAAAAATTAAAAAAAACACAAATATCAACATAAACACAGCTTGTAAAGCTTCCGTATAGATGGCACCTCTGATACCGGAAAAGGAGGTATATGCTGCCACTATCAAACCAAAGCTTAATGCAAAATAGACAATATCGACATCAAAAATATAATTGATTATTTTTCCGATAGACAACCATTGAGAACTTAAATATAGTGATAACAGTAAAACTAATAATCCAGATATAAGCATCCGAATTACATTGATATACTGCTTATTATCTGCATAAAAAACTATAAAACTTGATAGTGTAACGGTTTCGCTCTCTCTTGATATATCATTTATTTTTTGTGCTATAAAAATCCAAAATATAATATCTCCGATAAACCAGCCTATCGGCAAAAGAAGCCATACAAGTCCATAAGCGTAACCAAGTCCTACTGCACCTGTTAGCACAAAGCCGCTATTTGCCGTAGCACCTGCACTAAGAGCTAGCAGCCAATGATTTACGGAACGACCCGCAACGGCTTCTTCTCCACTTGCATCATTTCGCTTTTTAGCGGCAAATAAGGCAGTGGCTAGTGTAAGGACTATGACAATTAAAATGATTATGAAATCGATAGTGTGAAGATTTGTCATTTTTTTTCACATCCATCATATAATTTTGCATATTCATTAACGGTACGAAAAATCATATTAGTATTGTTCATAAAATTTTGTCTACTTGACAAGGTGCTACTATCGAGCATAGTTCTATTTTTTAAAGGAAGTATCCCCGCAAATTTATCATCAATTATGATAACATCATTGTTAAATTCACTACCTTGTACATCTTTAATGTTTATATATTTAGTGTGTGCCCCAGTTTTACAATGCTCATTTAAAATATCTTTTGAACTCTCGAAAGAATTTTTATTGGGAAAAATAAAAACTCTTTCTATTTCAACGCCACGTTTTACAGCTTTTTCGTTAGCTTCAAGATACTTCCTTCCCGAATCTCCACGCCACCACTTATCATCATCTACATAGCTAGTAGCTAATATCTTTTTATTTGCATTATTTACTAACAATAATGCATTTTCAATTATCTCTTTATTGTTGATTTTATATTCTTTATTTTGTGCCCGAATAACCATCTCTTTGAACAATTCTTGATTGTCTGAGAAATTTTTTCTACATATATCGCCAAGTCCTGGATGGCATTCATAAGCTTCATCAAATACTTTTATAATTTCTTGATGGCTGATAAGTTTATTTGTCGTAGCTCCCATATCATTGATAACAAACATCATTCTATAAGTTGTCATAAAAATACCCATAATTAATGCTATTACTACAGATTTCCAAACTTTAATACTTTTATCTTCTTCTTTTATCCCAAAATAACTTACGATTAATGCAACTATAGGCGATAAAAAAGGAAGCCAACTAAGAACAATTTCTTTCATCTTATCTCCCCTCTAGTACAAACAATGAAATTTGCTTATCATGATAAACATGCGGTATGTTGAAGATATGTTCAAGTTGCTTATGAAGAAAATCAGTTTCATATCGAAATGATTTGGCAGTTGTTATGCGAGTGTTTTTTGGAATTTTTATGTCATCTATCATTATCTCTTTGTTGGTAATAAAATCAGTATGTATCGCACCGTCGTAAAAACTAGGAGCATAATCAACATCAGATGCACAAAAGCCCAGAAGTTCAAGCGTAGCAAAAGCAAATGCTCTGACATTTTCGCTAATATAAGGAGCCACAAGTTCTTGTTCTAAAAGCTTGGCTTGTATGCAAATGAGACACAAATCACCTTTTCTAATGATTCCATTTAGTATTTTGATAATTTCTGATAAATCAAAATTGTTAAATGTTAGCCCCATAAACATGATTCTTTGAGAAGGAACAACAATATCAGCATCTAAAGTAGTTTCCAATTCTTCAAAACGACGATGAATGCGATATGACACAATATTACGCTCACGCACGGCATTAACGGCATGATCTAAAAAAAACTCTGATATGTCAACTGCATAATAGCTTGGAGTAACCTGATTGGCTAACATATAATCAAGCAAGCCTAAAGATTTGCTCGGATGACCCGGACCGAGGTCGATAAAGTTTATATGTGACTCTATAGATGAAAGTATTTCTGCTGCATTAGACGATAATAAATTAAGGATGGGTTCATCAAGTTCATCTTGATAGGCAGTATTTTGCTGGGTTGCAACTTCAAACAGTTGAGCTTGTTTGTCAGATATGTATAAGCTATGCGGAGCTGATAAATAAATATGAGTTTGTCCCATATTTAGCTGCATTGCTAAACTTTCTTTTATTTCATTGACCATTAAATGTATCATAATAGTGTTCCTTTTAATTTTTTGTAATATGAAATTTGATTTAATTGGCTAAAGATTCACGGTGGAGCGATAGATTTGGAGTATGTTAAAAAAAGGATTTTGCAGTTAATGAGAATGAAATAAAAATATTGTGAAACAAGTAAAATAGCTAGGAAGCATGATAAGAAAGGAGAAAGGATTAGTTGTTTATAGCTTTGTTTACTCTCTCTCTCTCTCTCTCTCGAAGAGCGGTGCTTTGAGGCATATCTTTACCTTTTAAAGTTGAAGTCGGTTTTGCTTAAGATTTGTGTTTTACTAAGTTCTCGCTATTGTATCAAATTTTATTTTGTTTTCTTAAATTTTTATTTGGAAATGTTATTAAATGGTTTTTTTATGTGTGGGGTTTGCACAAGTGTGGATTGTTGGCATGTGGAAATAGAATAGGCGGTTGCTTTTGAAGTGGTTTAAAAAAGGTTATTTCTTAAAAAAATAATAGCCAGAGGGGGGACGAATCCCTCTGTTTTGATTAATGCAGAGCGGGTGCGAACACCATCAACACTAAAAAGACTATTATTATCCGAGAATACATGACATACCTTTCTCGAAAAATCCACTCCCACCCCTACCTTGCCAAAAAAATTAGCAAAAAAAAAGGTTAAGACCCGAAAGTCTTAACCCTATTTTTCGATAGTCTGATAGTCATTCAGACGGTACATCATGTATTTCGAAGGGAAGTATAGCATAGAAAAATAAAATTGGCATTTGGAAATGTTATTAAGTGATTGTTTTATGTGTAGGATTTACGCATGATGGGGTTTTTAGATTGCTTCGTCGTTTTTTTTGGAATGGCATGTTTTACATCATCCTGAGTAACAACAAAATGTACCAATACATCGGTATCAAAATAAATCATAGATTTACATCATCAGCTATAGATGCTATATCGATTATTGGAGATATATGAAACGAGTGTGCATCATTAAATGCCGCAAGGGCGATGATTTCATCAACATTTTTGTTGCTAGGCATTTCTTTTGTATTCATCGGTAAAATGATGATTTCCAAAGGAAGACCGCGAAGCTGCTTAGGAAGATTATACTCTACGGCAAAATTTGAATTTTCACCGATAATCATTTTATGAGCATACATTTTAACTCCTTTTTGTCGTTGCTAAATGGCAATAATTGCTATTATAACGCATTTTATTGTTTTTGTTTTCTTAAATTTTTAATATATTTTAGCATTTAGGTTTCCTTTTTGTCGGCGATTTGGTTTTTGATTGTTTGTGGATTGATTTTGATAATCTCTTTTTTGATGAGATAGCGAACCACATGCATAGACAAAAGCCCACAAGCTGTGTATATTGTGATATTGAAATTGTTGAAATAAACACTCAAAAATAATGGTACTACCAAAAATCTAGCTAGTGATTTAAACAAAAGTAGCTCAATAAGTTTATTGCTACTCCTTTTGACAATAAACTCAAGTATCCAATATATTGCTAGACCAATCAGTGCTAAAACTGTATATTCTATTGTTAAATATTTACCTATAAAAATTGCCGATAAAAAAGCCGCCAGTACATGACTTGGGTACTCAAACTTGTTGTTCAATATCCAAAATAACATAACAGACAATAAGTGTGGGGTTAAATCTTTCTCTAGTTCAAACGAGAAATAAACTGAACATGCAACGATGAGCGTAAAAAAATATTTAAGTATAAATCCTATCTTTCCATTAATCCAATTATGCTCATCTATCAAATCTACGATTTTACAAGAAATCGCAAATGTTATTCCAAGTACAATCAATACAAAAGTTTGACTCATTTTGTAAAATCTCCTTTTGCTTCATTTCGAAGTGCTTCGATAGTTGACATAAAAGGTAAAATACTTTGTGTTATTCCCACTTCTTCAACGCATTTGGTAATTAGTGATTTATTTTTTTTAACAACATACGAAATATTAAACGGCTCTAAATCTGCTCTATACGCCAAAAGCTCCATAAGTACCTGTGCGATACGCCCATTTTGATTAGCAAATGGGTGGACGGTGAGAAACTCCACTGTAAAAGCTACGATGTTTTCTATCATCAACTCTTTTGGCGGATTGGTGGCAAATACGCCGTTCATTATCGTCGCCAACTGCTCCATTTTTGTAACTATTTCTTGCGGAGGGAGGAATAGTGTTCGTGAGCCTTTGTGTAGCTCCGAGTTTCTTGATGAGGGATGTGTTCTATACTCTCCAGCTTTGGTGTAACTGAGTATATTGCCTTGTTCATCATGGATGGCGATATCGGCATCATCACAAACAATGCGATGAAGCTCACATATCAGCTCAGTCGTCAATCTGTGAGCGTTCATTCCTTGTGTCCAAGTATCGATGATTTTCGACGCTCTGTCGGTATAGTCTATCTTTTGCAAAGCACCGTTTTTTTCGTCGTAGTCATCGAAGATTTTGCGGATAATGGTGTGGATGTTTGAAGTCATTTTATTGTCTTTGTAACTTGGAATTTTTTCTCTGCTAAATAAATTATCAATGACAACACAAATGGAATAAGTGCGAACCAGTCAAATTTGGTTACGGTGATAACAAAGTATCGAGCTGCAAAATCAATCACTGAAATAGAGATAAAGATAAGAACTAGTAACCATGTTTTTGAAAATAATTCAAAAACAGAAGAATCTTTTTTGATGTAAGCTGTGATGCCTATGTAGAGAGCTGTTAATATTGCTGTCAATTCTACGGATGAAAAAACAAAATGCCACCATCCTGCAAACGATAAATAGCCAAGCTCCAAGTCCATAAAACCAGTATAAGCATCTTTTGTCCAAACATAATGTAGATAACCCATTACGGTAAAAGATACAATAGCCAGAAGAGTTGCTATCTTATAAAACTTTGATTTGTTAAAATTTGCAGAGTGAAAAGATGCTTTTACTGTGTCATAAATACTACGATTGAGAAATGGCAAAATCAAAAGGTCGCCTATATAAATGGATGGAATCGCTAAAAGCCCAAATGGATATTTGTCTGAAGGAAAAAATGAGTTTGTTTGTAATGCGGCTACAGCAAATACCGCAAATCCTAATACGATTGTCAAAATTCCTATCAAATATCGCACAATGTCGGTGTCCCATTTTTTTAACTCTTCGAGACCAAAAATATGAAAAATAGAATTTTTTATAAAAGCACCACCGCTTAGTAATGATAATTGTACCCACTGCCACAGATGAAAAGCTGCAATTAAAATCGTCGGTACAGCATAAAAGCCAAAATAGCTATTGGCGTATGTCCATGCAAAAAAACATAAAGCCCATATAGCAAAAACAAATAAGCTAAATATCGATATAAATACTAACGGTTGAGGACGAAATGAACCGTTTACTACCCACCACTTGTCAGTTAAAATAAATGGTATAACTTTATTCTCCCATTCCATTGCTGATGAATTGATTGTTTGATTTACTTTTTTTTCGATAACTCCTACACGGCTTCCATTTGCTATAAGCATGTAGAGAGTATCCATCATCGTTGCATGGAGAAAAAAGAGAAACATTGTTAAAAATGACAATGCACTGATAATTTCAAAATGATGTAAGCCCATTTCCGAAGCACATATAAAAAATGTTGGTTGCGTAAAATAGATATAAGTAGCCAACGACGACAATGCTGCCAAATAGGTTTGAACAAATCCCACATTTCTGTGGTATCTGCTAGAACACGACTCTATTTCTTTTGTGCGTGTGCCATACTCTTTATACAAAGCTTCGAGCTTGAATTTTGTTTTTTCGATTTTAGAATCTTTTGTCATCAGGCATCATTTACTACTAACTTTTCGTAATTCTAGTAATCTTCTGTCTATTTGTTGAATTACTTTTTCCAACCCTTCATCACTTATTGGTGGAGCATAGGAAGCGTGCTTTGCAGAGTCATTGATTTCAACAACATTATTTTCAGTAAATAATATGCCAAATCTTAAGTTATTATCAACATGAAACAATTCACCAAGTTGATTTGCAATAGTTGATAAACCAGCAAAATTAATGACTCTGATATTTTGACCTTTTTTACATATTTTTACTAATAACTCTTCACAACTTTTACCACTTTTTTCAGAAAGAGTGTTGAGTTGTTGAAAAAAATATTTTATTCTTGCAGGATTGTTTTTTCCTAAATGCAAAGAAAGAGATACTCGACCATTGATGTCAAGATGATGAACTCTTTTAGTCGTAGTAGGGTGATTTTGCACAAGTGCAAACATTTTTTGTGGGCTTATTTCTCGGCATTCTCCTGAAAAACACCATCCTCTTGTGTCACAACAATAACCTCTATTTGGCATGATAAATCCTTTTTAATTTTAATTTTGTTCTAAAGCTATTGGTGTATTTACCTAAGCTAACCGCTAATATGGACTATAGATGAAAATATATAAGTGAAAGTAATGACGCTCACGGCGGAGCGACATATTTTAGAATGTGTTAAAAAAGGAATTTTGTGGTTATTAAGAAACGAATGAGAATCTTTTAGAATTGATAAAATAAGTAAGAAGTGTGATGGATAAGTAGAAAGTATTAGCGTATGGTTATTGTGCTTACTCTCTCTCTCTCTCTCTCGAAGAGCGGTGCTTTGAGGCATATCTTTACCTTTTAAAGTTGAAGTCAGTTTTGCTTAAGATTTGTGTTTTACTAAGTTCTCGCTATTGTATCAAATTTTATTTTGTTTTCTTAAATTTTTATTTGGAAATGTTATTAAATGATTTTTTTATGTGTAGGGTTTACGCATGAGAGGGTTTTGGTATGTGGAAATATGTAGTTGTGTATATTTTAAGTTTGTATAGTAAAATAAGTTATAATTTTATTGTGAAAAGCTTATATTTACATATGAATAAAAAAAGGAGAACAAATGTTGCAAGTCGCTATAAATAATCAACCGATAGAACAGTATTTTAAAACACCTGATGCAATTAAAAGTTTTTTGGAGAGTGCAGTAAATTTAGATTTGCTCACGATTATTAGAGAGTTAAACAATGATAAACTTCATCAAAAATCATTAGACGATATAACAAATAAGAATCTCAAATTTTATAAAGATAAGAAAAGTATCATAGAAGATTTGAATGCTTGAATATACATTTGCTTTTTTAGATAAGTTCAAAAAAGACTATAAAGAAGCAAAAAAGAAAAATCAGGCTTTAGATGATGATTTTGGAGATTTCTTAGAAAATTTTAACCATACTAAAGGTGACATTGTTTCAGGAACAAATGGGGCTCAAAAAATCAGACTTTCAAGAGCAGATAAAGGTAAAAGTGGAGGTTATAGAGTTTATTATTACTACGCCTTTGAAAATAAGATTTACCTTTTAAGGCTTTTCTCAAAAAGTAACCAATCGGATATTTCAATAAAAGAAAAAGTTGAAATCTCTGAGATTATTAAATCTATCAAAGCCAATTACTGATGAGTAATGCACAAAAATATTTTGACAAACAGATGCAAAACAAAGAGTTTAAAAAAAGCTATGAGGCTGTATCAAAATAAGTTCTATTTTTACCTTTGATACGGATTGCTAAATAGCTATAAAATCGACTACTTCCGAAAAAACAACTGCCCTGCTTTGCTCTTTTGTATGTAAGATTTTCTCACACATGAGAGCTAAATTTTCATCTACGCCTTGAACCAACTCACGGATATCTTCAAGTTTTTCGCTCTTTAGAGTGTTTGTAAATCTATCGTATGCGGAGTATGGCTCTTTGTTTGAGAGTTTGTAGTAAATCTTGCG
>Ga0074197_1001818_pt1 | contig 16543 bp, 10 predicted proteins | sample EPASupsiteSAE305_FD_64526 | JGI IMG/M metagenome (GOLD analysis project Ga0074197, IMG submission 64526) | Bioremediated contaminated groundwater microbial communities from EPA Superfund site, New Mexico - SAE3-05 reassembly with SPADES | ecosystem: Environmental > Aquatic > Deep subsurface >...
CAATGACTCCCGGCAGCCATAGAGGTTGTCGAATTTCGACTTGGTCACCGAGTCGTTGACATTGAAGGCCGGTGCCAGCAGTTTGCCCTGCTTGGTCATCTCGTACAGCCGGTGGACGCCGGTGGTGGTTTCCTCGGAGATGCCGCGAATATCCTTCATCAGTTCGGGATATTTTTCATGCATCACTAGGGTAAGATCACCGCCGTCATCGAGGATCATGTTGGGCCGCCAGTTGTCGGGTCCGAAAATGGTCTGCTCAATGCACCACCAGAACTCTTCCTCGGTCTCGCCCTTCCAGGCAAAGGTGGGGATGCCGGCAGCGGCAGTGGCTGCGGCCGCATGGTCCTGAGTGGAAAAAATATTGCACGAAGACCAACGCAACTCAGCGCCCAGATACACCAGGGTTTCCATCAACACCGCCGTCTGGATGGTCATGTGCAGGCAACCGCCGATCCGTGCGCCCGCAAGCGGCTTGCTCGCGCCGAATTCGGCACGCAGGGCCATCAGGCCAGGCATCTCGGTTTCGGCAATGGCGATCTCTTTCCGGCCCCACTCGGCCAGGTTCATATCCGCTACTTTATAATCACTCATGTAGTGCTCCCAGGCTTCCTCTGGAGAAACCAGTATAGGCTAAATTTTACAGACCAGCGGCGGCACGCAGGGCTTCGACCTTATCAATCCGCTCCCAGGTAAATTCCGGCAGCTCCCTGCCAAAATGGCCATAAGCCGCTGTTTTGTGGTAAATTGGCCGCAAAAGATCCAATTGCTGAATAATCGCCTTGGGCCGGAGGTCGAAGACCTGTTCAACCACATCGACCAACCGTTCTTCCGAAATTTTACCAGTGCCGAAGGTCTTGACATTGATCGAAACCGGTTTGGAGATGCCGATGGCATAGGCGACCTGCACCTCGACCTCGGTGGCCAATCCGGCGGCTACGATGTTTTTGGCGACATAACGTCCCATGTAGGAGGAAGACCGGTCGACTTTGGACGGATCCTTGCCGGAAAAGGCGCCGCCGCCGTGCGAACCGCGGCCGCCGTAGGAATCAACAATGATCTTGCGGCCAGTGACGCCGCAATCGCCGACCGGACCGCCAATAACGAACCGGCCGGTGGGGTTGATGAAAAATTTGGTTTTCGCGTCGATCATGTGGGCTGGCAGGACCGGCTTAATGATCTCTTCCATCACGGCTTCCTTGAGATCCGCGTAGCTGATGTCGGGGCTGTGCTGGGTGGAAAGGACCACGGCTTCAATCCGGTTGGGTACATTGTCCACATACTCGATGGTCACCTGGCTCTTGGCGTCCGGACGCAGCCACGACAGAATGCCAGCCTTGCGCACCTCGGCCTGGCGCTTGACCAGGTAGTGAGCATAGGTAATCGGCATGGGCATGAGAACGCTGGTTTCGTCGCAGGCATAGCCGAACATTAGGCCCTGGTCTCCGGCGCCCTGGTCAAGATCGAGCCCGCTGCCCTCGTTGACACCCTGGGCAATGTCCGCCGACTGCTTGTCAATGGAAGTGAGGACCGCACAGGATTGCCAATCAAAACCCATATCAGAGGAGTTGTAGCCGATCTCCCGGATGGTTTCGCGGACAATGCTGGGCATGTCGACCCAAGCGGAAGTGGTGATCTCGCCAGCGATCATGGCCAAGCCGGTGGTGACCAAACTTTCGCAGGCGACCCGCGCGTTTTTATCCTGGGTCAGGATGGCGTCAAGGATGGCATCGGAGATCTGATCGGCAACTTTATCCGGATGCCCCTCGGAGACCGATTCTGAAGTAAATAGATGCGTGGACATGAAATCTCCTTCTGGAGTGAGTAAAAAAATAAGCCCTCTTGTTCAGGGCTGATCTGGTCATTGAGGTTATGTTGAGTCAGGTGCTCGCAAGGTCTTTCGCACCGGTCAGCGAACAGCCAAAGCTGAACGATACTTTTTTTGTCATTTCAAGCGATAGCGAGAAATCTCGTCACCAGGCACGAGAGATTTCTCCCTTGGTCGAAATGACACGACAGACGTTCTTTTTGCAAAAGGAACTCCAAGAACACTGTTAAAAAAGAATTTATTTACTCAACTTATGAAAAAAAATCAATGCAAACAGCTGAAAGAACGGCCATCAGGCCGTTCTTACGAAAAAAGGTTTCTCTCGTTCAAGCGATCTTCTATAATTGTGCAGTCATCTTCAGATGGCACAGAGAACCTGTTCCTCAAACTTTCCCGAGCATGGCCGACCATGATCCTTATCCGCCGAGGTTTTTATCTGATCGCCGGCTTCACCTTTCCTGGATTTTGGATGATCCACGCCTCGAGCTACGGCGCGATCGTTTACCAGCCGATTCAACACTTCTTTCACACGTCCGCAGTCGGTTGGCCCTCGCTGATCACCGCCACCCTTATTTACCTGACGGCAATGGGCTGCTTTGAGGCTTGCTGGCGGCTGCTAAAAAACGCTCGCCCCTAAATCGTAAGCCGATCCTTGCCCCCTCTGTCCACCAACCAGGCACTTTCCTTCAAACATCAGCACCTTTCATCACCCAACGGCACGAAGCAGGGCCCGTTTCATGGAATTTTTCACAAAACGGAATGGATTGAAACGGACCGGCCCCAAGACCTCGGGCACCACAAAATCATGCGCGGCAAGCCCGGACGGATTTGCCAGTGGGAACATCAATTCGTCCACGTTCGTTCCCGCAAGGCCTGCCCGATGCGCTGCACACCACAACGGACACTGGGGTGGATCAACACCCAGCAGGTGCATGAGTCCGGTATCGATGGCCATCGGATTGGTACCGCTCGCGATAACGCCCAAAGGATAGGGTTCGCCATATACCGGCCCGGTCCGGTGCATGGCGATGACACCATCGACCAGGGTACAACCGGCTGGAAGCATAGCCGGCAAAGCCACCAGCAGTTCGGCAAACTGGCCGTTCGTGCCGCCATGCACCATGTGCCACCAGGGTTTATGAAAGCCGGAAACGCAACCAAAGAGATTCTTCACCGCCAGGGTCAGCCGCATCTGGGAGTGGGCCTTGACTTTAGGCAGATTGACAAGCAAATCGCATTCCATGGCTGCCGCCGCCATCGGCACCTTGTATCCGCCGGGCAGGGTTATTTCCTTAATCTGCCGGAACTCGACCACCGGCACACCCATTTCACGCAGGGCGGGCAAGACGTCAATCGCCTCCAGCACCGATCGCGCCGACCCGAATGAGGGTGAATCGCCGATAGCCACCTGGGCCCCCATGGCTGCAAACCATCGGGCAACAGCCACAATAAACTGGCCGTCGGTACAAGCCCCAGCTTCCCGTTTCGGGCAGTGATCAGGTTGGGTTTGAGCAACACCCGCGCGGTGCGCAAGGTTCCGAAGTTGTCCATTGAGGCTAGCAGGCTCGCAACAGCGGCATCCAAGGATGGCTGCTCATAGCTCGAATGCGGCACCAGGAAAACGTGAGTGCTGTCCAATTGCATGACTCAAAAAAAACCGGCTTGATTCACAAGGAATCAAGCCGGAAAAGGAGAGAAGAGATGAAGAATTGCTCTTTATTTAGCATTCTTCGTGCCATTTCTCAAGCCCGAAGCTGCAATAGAAAATTATACACAAAATTAACAAGATAAAATTGAATCCATCCTTCAAACGGGTTGGCGCAACATCCAAAAAAATTAAATTTTTTTTACTGGTTCAAGCAACTCAACCACCTCTCTCTTAAAAAACACCGTTCTATCAACCTGTTGAACGATCAACTTTTTTATACACGGATTTCAGTTTTTATCAGCCACCTGGATAGTTTTTACCCAGCTTAACCCTGTTGCCCTCGAATCTCCAAGGGAATCACCCGGACTCGCAAAACACCGTCCTGCTTGGCGATTGTGTTTTGCACTTCCTCCGGCACCGACCCGGAACAGTCGATAATGTTGTAGCCAACAGTGCCATTGCTCTTGTTGGTGTAATTCATGATATTGATCTTCTCGCCACCCAGAATATTGCTGATCATGCCGATCATACCGGGCTGATCCCTGTTGATCACGGTCAGGCGGGTGTGGACGTCCACGGTGGGAATAGTTTCGATGTTGGGAAAGTTGACACTATGGACGATATTGCCGAATTCGAGATAGTTCCGCAGTTCGCGCACCGCCATGGTGGCGCAGTTTTCCTCGGACTCGAAGGTGGAAGCGCCCAGGTGCGGCGTCACCAGAATTTTCTCGTGGCCGAGGAATTTCACCGAGGGAAAATCGGAGATATGCCCCAGGAGCTTGCCGCTGGCCAGGGAAGCCAACACCGCATCCTCATCGACGATCGGTCCGCGGGCGTAATTGATCAGCACCGCGCCGTCCTTCACGAATTCGAGGAAGTCCTTTTCCGTGACATAGCCACGGGTATTTTTGTTCAGCGGCATGTGGATGGAGATGAAATCGGCGTTAGCCAAGGCTTCCTTGCGCGATCGGGCCAGAGTGACCTCAGGCGAGAGGTGATGAATATTGTCCAGGGCGGGAAAGGGATCGAACCCCAACACCCGCATGCCGTGATGCAACCCGGCGTTGGCGACACCGACGCCGATCTTGCCCAGGCCAAAAACCGCCAGGGTTTTGCCGGACATCTCTTCGCCCTTGAACTTTTTCTTGCGGGCCTCGACCTCGCGATTGATCTCCTCGTCATTCATCCCGGAGAGCCCTTGACAAAACTCGATGCTCTTCTCGACATTGCGCAGCCAGATACCCAAGGAAGTATATACCAGCTCGACCACGGCGTTGGCGTTGGCGCCGGGGGTATTGAAGACGCAGATCCCCTTTTCCGTGGCCTCGTCCACCGGAATATTGTTAACGCCGGCCCCGGCACGGGCCACGGCCAGCAATTCCGGGAACACGGAAAGATCGACCTTGGAGCTGCGCACCACAATGCCCTCAGGATGGGCCTCGTCGGCACTGACCACGAACCGCTCATTGAACAGGGTCAATCCTTCCTGAGCAATGGCGTTAATCGTTTTAATTTTGAATTGCTTCATAGGTATCCTCTGAAAGAGTTGGAAACGGAGCGAAATCGGGCCGCCTCACACAACGAACCCTCGACAAAAAGGCAAATAGCTACACCAAATCAAGCCTTTTTGTCAAGAAAAAGGACCAGATTCATTCGAAGCACCATGTGTCTTGAGGAAAACAGGAAGGAAAGAAGTTTTGCGTCGTGTTTTGAAAGCCCCCTAAAACAACTGATTCAGGAAATTGAAAAAGTTGATTAAAAAAAAAGATACCCCCTATTCTCGCGGCATTTCCAGGTATTAGACAACGTAGTGTGTAGTCTGGATGGAGTGCAACGGAATCTGGGGTGACGAAAACAAAGGAGCCCAATAGCGGCGAAGCTATCGGGCTTGGGTCAATCATATTTGAGTGTGTTCCCGGATTCCGCTAAATCTCCATCCGGGCTACTTGCTTGCACCCCAAAATCACCAATCAGCCACCACGGCTGATTGGATGGCACTGACGCATCGCGTGCCATGGTTGGCGCACAACAAAAAAGCCCGACCGCCGAGGCGGTAAGGCTCGTAAAATTAACGATTACAGTTTGAATGAATTACTTCCGTGCCCGTCTGCGGCCAACCGCTGCCAGACCGGCCAAGCCGGTACCGAAGAGCAGCATGGTGGTTGGTTCGGGAACAGGAACATCCTGAATTTCCTTCAGCTTTGCCGCTACAAATGCCGTAGTAAAGTCACTTGGATTGGTACGCAGATAATCCAAATCGAACAAGCCTACATAGGCGTCTCTGCTATAGGCGGGATCATCCCAATATTGATAATAATTTGTATAAGTTATAACATTGAGAAGAATTTTTTCATCAGCCATTTTCTTATCAAGAGCCGCCTCCCCTGTCAGCCCGTCGTATGCATAGGATGAACGATAATCATTAGGTTCATCGGTAACCAGAATCATAATTTTAGCATAATTTCCACCACTCCAACTAAAATTATCTGCTGACCAATCAGCGGCTTGATACCCTCGCTCTGTTCCCCCGTAGACATTAACAGAGTTCACCTCAGTGACCACAGCATTAATATCACTGGTGAGATCCAACCAAGCATTTTGAGCGGCAGCACTTCCCGCGTAATACTCATAACCGGCAACGCCATATTTCGCGGTGACGCCACCAGCTACCAAGGCCGTATTTATGCTTGATATGGAATTTCCGATCCAAGCAAACTCCCCCCCCATACTGCCAGACTGATCAACAACAAAAACCACATCTGCAAAAGATGCAGCTTTGGTTTCAATAGCCGATCCAATAAAAATAGCTCCTGTTGCTATTGCCGCACAAAGAATCTTTTTCATATTACCCTCCACAATTTTGTAAGTAATAAAAACTGCCCACCCTTTTTTTACTGGAAGCGAAAAACATGCCCGTTTACAAAAAAAAATAAAACTTTACTTTCAACAAGTTACCACTCCCCTGATAAGCATCAGCCTTTTTGTTAAGAAAATCCCGGAAAAAAAGCTCCGGAAAAACGGAAATAATCTTTTTTTCTTTTTAATTTCTTTGCATTAGCAAATCGGCCAGATGCAACCTAAGCGGAATCCGAGAAGACTATAATCATGATGGGCACCTCCTCCCGGATGCCATTGCATTGCATCCAGGCTCCACAATAAAAGGGGTATCCATACCTCTCCCTCTCTTTTCATGCCGTCAGTGCCACCACCAAACGCACGGCCTGGTGTGTACCCCGGACATCATGCACCCGCAAAATATCGGCGCCCTGTAGGACGCACAAGGCCGACACCACGGTGGTCGGGCCATCGCGCTCCTCCACCGAAACATCCAACAATTGCCCCAAAAAGGACTTGCGGGAATGGCCGATCAACACCGGGCAGCCGTGCTCCTTGAAGACCGGGATATTGCGCAAAATAGCCAGGTTATGTTCCATGGTTTTGCCAAAGCCGATACCGGGGTCGATAATGATTCGGTCGCGGCTGATTCCATGGCGCTCCATCCACCCGATGCGTTCGGTAAAAAACGCATTAATCTCAGTCACCACGTCCGCATAGCAGGGTGCAACCTGCATGTCGCCAGGGACACCCTGCATGTGCATGATAATGACTGGACCAGCATAGGACCGGACCACCTCGATCATCTCCGGATCATGGCGCAAGGCTGAAATATCATTGATCATGGTGGCCCCTGCGGCTAGGGCTTCGCGTGCGACCACCGCCTTGGTGGTGTCGATGGAAATGGGGATGGCACCGCGTTCGCGTATTTTCCGAATAGCCGGGATCACCCGTCCCAGCTCTTCTGCCGCACTCACCGGGTTGGCGAAAGGCCGGGTCGATTCGCCACCGACATCGATGATGTCCACGCCCTCGGCTAACAGCTGCGCGATGCGGGCTTCAAGGGTAGCCTCGCTGTACCAGCGGCCGCCATCGGAGAAGGAATCGGGGGTGACGTTGAGAATGCCCATAATCTGGGTGGCGGGTTGCATGACTGAACCTCCATAAACAAAAAAGGCGGGGCCTTCGCCACGCGAAGACACCCACCTTGAACAAACGGCTGTTGCTCTGCCTAGATCAGATGGAATCGCAACATGTTTTTTTTGTTATTTCGAGGAGCAATGCAACGAGAAATTTCGACATTGACAGTTCCCCTACGGTCGAAATGACACAACAAGCTGCTGCTGTTCCTCTGCAATACCCATCAGGTCTCGACAGTTTCGGTTGTCTCCGCCTTCTCCCCGGATTGCTCGTCCCGAAGACTGGTGATGATCCGGTCCATGTCCTCCAGGACAATCGTCTCTCGTTCCAGAAGTTCATCGGCAAGGGCCTTGAGAATATCCATATTGTCCTGGAGCAAACGGGTGACTGTGTCGTTGGCCTCAACCACGATCTTTTTGACCGCTGCGTCAATTTTCTGCGCGGTCTGTTCGCTGTAATCGCGATGCTGGGCAATCTCGCGGCCGAGGAAGATATGTTCTTCCTTTTTACCGTAGGCGAGCGGTCCAAGTTCATCGCTCATCCCCCATTCGCAGACCATCCTGCGTGCCAGTTCGCTGGCCCGTTCGATGTCGTTGCCGGCGCCGGTGGTGATTTCATTGAATACCAGTTTCTCCGCCACCCGGCCGCCAAAAAGGATGGCGATGGAATTGAGCAGAAAACCTCTCGCATGAGTGTATTTTTCATCCATGGGCAACTGCATGGTCAGGCCGAGCGCCCGGCCCCTGGGGATAATCGTTACTTTGTGGATCGGATCGGTGCCGGGCAACAGTCGCGCCACCAGGGCATGACCGGCCTCGTGATAGGCGGTGATCTCCTTTTCCCGGGGACTGATGATCATGGACCGCCGCTCCGCACCCATCATCACCTTGTCCTTGGCTCGCTCGAGCATGGAGGCATCCACCTCCTCCCTGTTTTCCCTGGCCGCCAACAGGGCGGCCTCATTGACAAGATTTTCCAGGTCCGCCCCTGAAAAACCGGGAGTGCCGCGAGCTATCACCGCCATGTCGACATCCGAAGCCAGTTTGGTTTTTTTGCCGTAGATATCAAGAATCATCTCCCGTCCCTTGACGTCCGGGACCGGCACCACCACTTGACGATCGAAACGGCCGGGTCGCAGCAGGGCTGGATCGAGGACATCGGGCCGGTTGGTGGCGGCTATGATGATGACACCGTCGTTGCCCTCAAAACCATCCATTTCCACCAGCAATTGATTGAGGGTCTGTTCGCGCTCGTCATGGCCGCCGCCGAGTCCGGCACCACGATGCCGGCCGACCGCGTCAATCTCGTCGATGAAGATGATGCAGGGGGCATTTTTCTTGCCCTGGCCAAACAGGTCGCGCACCCGCGAGGCGCCAACGCCGACAAACATCTCGACGAAATCGGAGCCGGAAATGGTGAAAAAGGGGACACCCGCCTCGCCGGCAATGGCGCGGGCCAGCAGCGTTTTGCCGGTACCGGGCGAACCGGCCAGCAATACGCCCTTGGGAATACGGCCGCCGAGCTTGGTAAATTTTTGCGGGTCGCGGAGAAAATCGATGATTTCTTCCAACTCGGCCTTGGCTTCATCAATGCCGGCCACATCCTTGAAGGTGACCTTGACCTCGCCCTCGCCCTGGAGTTTGGCACGGGTCTTGCCAAAGGACAAGGCACCACCTTTGCCGCCCATTTGCATCTGCCGCATGAAAAAAATCCAGACGCCGATCAACAGCAACATCGGAAACCAGGAGACAAAAATGGTCAGATACCAGGGGGTCTCCTCGGGTCTCTTCACCAGAATATCAACCGCAGACTCCCGCAGCATGGGGATCAAACCGGCATCGTCGGGAGCCACGGTCTTGAAGGGGCGGCCATCCTTGCCGATGCCAGTGATTTCGGCGCCCTGAATACTGACCTTGTTGATGCTTCCACTCTCGACGCTGGACCAGAACTCGCTGTAGGTAATCGAATTGCTCTGGCCTTGCGGTTTGTTAAACAGTTGGAACAACAGGATCATGGTCAGGCCGATGACCAGCCACATACTGAGATTTTTATAAAAGGTATTCAAAAAAAGTCTCCACGAAATGGTCTTCAGGAAAATCCGGCGGCCCCCAAGGCTCCTATAATTCCTTCCTTTCCAGTTGAATCACTAACTTTAACATCGATTTCCCCTCAGTCAATGCCCTTTACGAATTCCTGGATGGTCTTGACACCGACATCCTTGAGCCGCATCGACTCCATGGCCATGGTCATCGCCAGCCCACCGGTGATGGTGGTGGTGTAGGGGATATGATAATCGAGCGCCGCCCGGCGAATTATATAGGAATCCTCAGTGGTCCGGTTACCGGCTGAGGTATTGAGAATCCACTGCACCTCACCGTCCTGGATCTTGTCGAGAATGTGCGGCCGCCCCTGGGAAATTTTATTGACCTCGACGCAGGCAATGCCGCTCTCGGCCAAGCGGACGGCCGTGCCCCGTGTAGCCAGGATGGCATACCCAAGTTGTTCCAATTTTTTGGCCACCGGCACCACCGCATCCTTATCGCCGTGGCGGACACTGAGAAAAACCGTGCCGTTCAGCGGCAATTGCGAATTGGAGGCCATCTGTGATTTGGCCAGCGCCAGCCCCAGGTCATCGTCGATCCCCATGACCTCGCCGGTGGATTTCATCTCCGGCCCCAGCAGGGTGTCGACATTCTGGAACCGGTCAAAGGGAAAGACCGCTTCCTTGACCGTCCAATGGTGCAGCACTTTTTCCTTGGTGAAGCCCAATTGGTCAAGACTCATTCCCAGCATCACCTTGGTGGCAATCTTAGCCAACGGCACCCCGCTGGCCTTGGAGACAAAGGGCACGGTCCGTGAGGCTCGGGGGTTGACTTCAAGGATATACAAAGTCTGCCCCTGGACCGCGAACTGGACATTCATCAGACCGATGACCCCCAGTTCCATGGCCATGGCCTTGGTGGCGGCGGTGATCTCGGCAATCATCGCAGCCGGCAGGGTATGGGGGGGCAGGACGCAAGCCGAGTCACCGGAATGGATGCCAGCTTCCTCGATATGCTCCATGATGCCGCCGATCACGGTCCGGGCGCCGTCGCAAATCGCATCGACATCGACCTCAATCGCATCCTTGAGAAACTGATCCAAGAGCACCGGATGCTCACCACCGCTCATGCCCGGAATAGCCATGAAATTGCGGATGCCCAGTTCGTTGTAGACAATCCGCATGTCCCGGCCGCCCAACACGTAGGAGGGCCGCATGACCACCGGGTAGCCAATCTCTCCGGCAACGGCCAGGGCCTCTTCCAGGGTGTGGGCCGTGCCGTTGGCCGGCTGCCGCAGCCCCAGTTTTTGCAGGAATTGCTGAAACCGTTTGCGATCCTCGGCCCGGTCGATAGCGTCGGGCGAGGTCCCGATGATCGGCACGCCCATCTTGGCCAGCGGCACCGCCAGGTTGAGCGGCGTCTGGCCGCCGAACTGGACGATCACCCCATCCGGCCGCTCCCGCTCGATGATGTTGAGCACATCCTCGCGGGTCAAGGGCTCGAAGTAGAGCTTGTCCGAGGTGTCATAGTCGGTGGACACGGTTTCCGGGTTGGAATTGACCATGATCGACTCAACGCCGATCTCGCGCAGGGCAAAGGAGGCGTGGACGCAGCAGTAATCGAACTCAATGCCCTGGCCAATGCGGTTGGGGCCGCCGCCGAGGATCATGATTTTCTTGCGTTCGCTCCGTTTGGCCTCGTCCTCCTGCTCATAGGTGGAATAATAGTAGGGCGTGTAGGACTCGAATTCGGCGGCGCAGGTGTCCACCAGTTTGTAGGCAGGCTCCAGGCCGAGATTGATGCGCAGTTTGCGGATGTCGTCCTCCGATGTCCCGGTCAGGGTGGCCAACTGGACGTCGGAAAAACCGTGCTGCTTGACCGCATAGAGGAAATCACGGTCCAGGCCAGCAAAGCCGCGCATCCGGATCTCTTCGCCCTTGTCTACCAGCTGCTTGAAATTGTGCAGGAACCAGGGATCGATCTGGCTCAGTTCATAGATCCGCTCAATGGACATCCCCCGCCGCAGGGCCTCGAAGATATGACTGACCCGTTTTGAATTGGGCCGGTTCAATCCCCGCTCGAGATCATCCTGATGCAGGGTGGTCATGTCCTCCTTGCCGTCGAAACCAAAGCCCATCCGCCCAACCTCGAGCGAGCGCATCCCCTTTTGGAAGGCCTCCTTGAAGGTCCGGCCGATGGCCATGGTCTCGCCCACCGACTTCATCGCCGTACTCAGGATATCCTCGGCCTCCGGGAATTTCTCGAAGGTCCAGCGCGGAATCTTGACCACGCAGTAGTCGATGCTGGGCTCGAATGAGGCGTAGGTTTCGCGGGTGATATCGTTTTTGATCTCGTCCAGGGTGTAGCCCACCGCCAGCTTGGCGGCGATCTTGGCAATGGGGAATCCGGTGGCCTTGGAGGCGAGCGCCGAGGAACGCGACACCCGCGGGTTCATCTCGATCACCATCAGTTCGCCGTCCACCGGGTTGACCGCGAACTGGACGTTGGAGCCGCCGGTTTCCACCCCGATCTCGCGGATGATGGCAATGGCGGCGTCGCGCATCTCCTGATACTCGCGATCAGTCAGGGTCTGGGCCGGGGCCACGGTGATTGAATCGCCGGTGTGCACACCCATGGCGTCGACGTTCTCGATTGAACAGATGATGACCACGTTATCGTTCTTATCGCGCATCACCTCCAATTCGAATTCCTTCCAGCCGAGCAGGGAGCGTTCGAGCATAACCTCGTTGGTCATCGACAAATCGATGCCGGCCGAGGCCATCTGGTTCAGTTCGGCCCGATTGTAGGCCACCCCGCCGCCGGTGCCACCGAGGGTGAAACTGGGGCGGACAATGATCGGAAAACCGATCTGCTCGCCTGCCGCCATGGCCTCATCAAGGGTGTGGACGATGGCTGATTCCGGCACTTTGAGGCCGATCTTGCGCATGGCGTCGCGGAACTCCTCCCGCCCCTCGGCCTTGCGGATGACCTCGATATTGGCGGCCAGCAATTCCACCCCGTATTTTTCCAGCACACCCATCTCGGCAACCTTGATCGCGGTATTGAGGCCGGTCTGACCACCCAGAGTCGGCAGTAGAGCGTCGGGTCGCTCCCGTTCGATAACCTTGGCCACGCATTCCGGCGTAATGGGCTCGATGTAGGTGCGGTCGGCGAGTTCGGGATCGGTCATGATGGTGGCCGGGTTGGAGTTGATCAGCACCACCTCATACCCCTCTTCCTTGAGGGCCTTGACCGCCTGTGCGCCGGAATAATCGAACTCGCAGGCCTGGCTGATGATGATCGGCCCGGAGCCAATGATCAGTATTTTATGTATATCGGTACGTTTTGGCATATTTTCCTTTTTCGCCGAGCAATCAGCTCGCCTGCTCCATCAGTTGAATGAACCGGTCAAAAAGGTACTCGGCATCGTGGGGACCGGGGGCGTATTCGGGGTGGTACTGAACCGAAAAGGCAGGCCACTCGCGGTGACGCATGCCTTCAAGGCTGCCGTCGTTGAGATTGATATGGGTGACCTCGACGTTGGCGGGCAGACTGGCCGGGTCGACGCAGAAGCCATGGTTCTGGGCGGTGATCTCCACCTTGCCGGTAAGCAGGTCCTTGACCGGCTGATTGCCGCCCCGGTGGCCGAACTTGAGCTTATAGGTGGTGCCGCCATAGGCCAGCCCGAGCATCTGATGGCCGAGGCAGATGCCGAAGATCGGCAGCTTGCCGAGCAGTTTCTGCACATTGCCGACCACGCCACGCACTCCGGCGGGATCGCCGGGACCGTTGGAGAGAAACACACCATCCGGTTGCAGGGCCAGCACCTCTTCAGCCGAAGTGGTGCTTGGCACCACCAGTACCCGGCAACCTTTGCGGGTCAACAGCCGCAGTTGATTGTATTTGATGCCGAAATCATAGGCGATCACCTTGAAACGACCATCGGTATCTTCTGGAAACCCGGTTCCGGGGACCGGTGCGCCGGCCTCCCAACGGTAGCTGACCGGGCTGGCTACCCGCTCCACCATATCGCGGCCGATCAGGCCCGGCCACTCACGGGCACGGCGCACCACCGACTGGGCATCCAGATCCTCGGTGGTGACCAAGGCCTTCATCGCCCCGGTGGTCCGGATCTTCCTGGTCACCATTCGAGTATCGAGCCCCTCGACCCCCAGGACTCCGTAGTGCTTGAGAAAATCAGCGAGCGTACCGGTGGAGCGAAAATTACTCGGCCGGTCCTGGTATTCGCGAACGAGAAAAGCGCGGGGATGGACACCCGCCGACTCCATGTCTTCCGGATTGACGCCATAGTTGCCGATCAGTGGATAGGTCATGGTCACCAACTGGCCGGTATACGAGGGATCGGTCAGCACCTCCTGATAACCGCTCATGCTGGTGTTGAACACAATTTCTCCCACGGCCTCGCCTGGTCCGGTAAAGGACCGCGCGGTCATCACCGTGCCGTCTTCAAGTCCGATTAATGCTTTCATGTATTTTCTTTTCCTGGAAGTACAGATGGGTTATTGCCCCCAAAGGGAAGCAACAGGCGTTTTCCCAAAAATGGTCATTCAGTTGGTCGTATAATAAGCATGGCCGCAGGCGACGCCAATCGATGGCAGATGAAAAAACTCATCTGTCCGTCAATAGCAGGTCAGCACCTCACGCACGACATCCGCCTGCCTGGAAACAGCGCCCCGCTGCCGGGCCGCCACCTCGGCGGCTCGAGCGCAGGCGAGCGCGTACCGGTCCGGATTGTCCACATGGGACAGGAGCAAATCAATCAACCCGCCGGCGTCGGCGACCTGAAAGCCTCCGCCTGCCTGGACAAACATCTCGGCCGCGTCGCGGAAGTCCTTCATGTGGGGGCCAAAGTACACCGCCCGGCCCCAGCGGGCCGCCTCGACGATATTGTGGCCGCCACGGTTTACCAGACTGCCGCCGCAGAAGATATAATCGCCACCGGCGTATAGGTCGCCCAGATCGCCCATGCTGTCGATAACGATCACCTCGGCGCCTCGACCGTTTTCGGCCAACCTGGAGAAACGGTCGAAACGTACGCCTGACCGGCGCAGCAAGGCTTCCACAGCCGGCAACCGTTCGAGATGCCGGGGAGCAATCACCCAGACCGCCGGAACTTGTGCCGCCAGCGCCCTGAAGACGCCGAGAAGCTGCGCTTCTTCCCCGTCATGGGTCGAACCGCAGAGAAACACCTGCTCAGAGGTCACACAGAGCCGTTGGCGGCTGACCGCCCGGACACTATCCGGCGATCGTGCCGGCATGTCGTATTTCAAGTTGCCGCAGACCCGAATGCGCGATGGCGGCACACCAAGGGCCGTGTACCGTTGGCCATCAGCCTCGCTGATGACCGCAACGCGCTGGAATCCTGCAAGCAACAAGGATATATAGCCTCTAATGAGGCTGTAGCGGTCGAACGACCGCTGCGACATGCGACCATTAAGCAGCAGCATGGGGATTTTGGCGCGCCGGACTTCGGTCAGCATGACCGGCCAGAGCTCGGTTTCAAGACAAATATAGCAATCCGGCTGCAGGGTCCGCAGAGCGCCGCGCACCGCCTGCGGCAGATCGAGCGGCGCCATCAGACAGGACACGGATGCCGGCATCCTACTTCGAGCAAGCCGGTTTCCCTGCTCTGTGGTCGAGGTCACCACTATTCTCAACGCAGCAACGGCAGCGTGCAATGCGGTAACGAGGACCAGAGCCGCCTGCACCTCACCCACCGACGAGGCGTGGAGCCAAAGGGTTCGGCCGCCGGATTGCTCAGTGAGCTCCTGCCCGGGATAGCGGCCCAACCGTTGCGAAAACCCGTAGGCAAACCTACCGCCAAGCGCCTTAATCAGGGGCCGAAAGAGCAGCAGAAGCAGATATGCACCCGCTCCAAGACCACTGTACAATTGGTGCAGCAATGCTCCCTTGCCTCTCTCGCGCATTGGTTTTTATATAAAAAAATCTATTTATATAACCTGGACAGCCTGATTCAGTCAACCCTGTTTGCCGGAAGTGCGGCAATAAAATGCACGACTCAGCTTTCATGCTGGGAAATCCACCCTTGATTACTGTTGCAACAAACAGAGGGACACCCTATTGTCAACGATCGATGCGAAAGAGACCCTCCTGCGATTTTTCAGAGGCCCTGCTGGAAACCACCTTTAAACCCGAGCCTGTTCTTGACCATACCGCACTCTCACAAACCAACTCTCTGGGCACTCCTGGCCGGTAACTTCGTCATTGGCACCGGTGTACTCGCGCCCGCTGGCCTGATCAATGATCTGAGCCAGGCCTTTGCCGTCGATGCGGCGACTGTCGGCACGCTGATCGCCTACGGCGGCGCCCTGCTCTGCATTGAGGCGCCGCTGCTTGCCTTTCTCTCCAACACCATGGACCGCCGCCACCTGCTGGTTGGCGCCCTGCTGCTCTATGCCGTCGGACATTTCTGTTCAGCACTGGCCACAGATTTTCACATCCTGCTTGCGATCCGCCTGATCATGATCATCGCCGTTGCCGCCTTCACCCCCCAGGCCGCCAGCGCCCTGCCCCTGTTCATATCGCCCGGCCACAGGGCCAGCGCCATCACCTTTATCTTTCTCGGCTGGTCCCTGGCCTCGGCCACCGGCATACCACTAGTCAACCTGATCGGCTCACTGTGGAGCTGGCAGACGGCCTATGGCCTTCTTGCCACCGCCAGCGCCCTTGCCGCCATTGCCGTATTCACCACCATGCCGCCCGGCTTGAAGGCGCATCGCCTGTCCATGGCCGCCTGGGGAAAAGTTCTAACCTCCGGCAGAATCTGGGCCATCCTCTCTATCTCCAGCCTGGCCATTGCCGGGCAGTACATCAAATACCCCTATATCGTCGTTGAACTGAAATCCCGGCTGACCACCGGCCCATACACCACCGCTGTTCTCCTGGCGGTCTATGGCTGCGCCAGTATCCTGGGAACCATAATCGCCACCCGCGTGGTCGGTTTGCTGGGCGTTCGCGCAACCGTCAGCACCTGTCTCGGCATCATCCTCCTCGGTCTGACCCTGTGGGTCA
>Ga0074197_1001819_pt1 | contig 16536 bp, 16 predicted proteins | sample EPASupsiteSAE305_FD_64526 | JGI IMG/M metagenome (GOLD analysis project Ga0074197, IMG submission 64526) | Bioremediated contaminated groundwater microbial communities from EPA Superfund site, New Mexico - SAE3-05 reassembly with SPADES | ecosystem: Environmental > Aquatic > Deep subsurface >...
CCCAAGTCGGTGGCCAGAGTCGGCTGATAACCAACAGCCGAAGGAATACGACCAAGAAGAGCCGAAACCTCGGAACCAGCCTGGGTGAAACGGAAGATATTGTCAACGAAGAAGAGCACGTCCTGACCTTCCTCGTCACGGAAGTACTCCGCTGCGGTCAGACCGGTCAAAGCAACACGGGAACGGGCTCCTGGAGGCTCGGTCATCTGGCCGTACACCAAGGCTGCCTTGGGCAGAACGCCGGATTCCTTCATCTCATGGTACAAGTCGTTTCCTTCACGGGTCCGCTCGCCAACACCGCAGAAAACGGAGATGCCGCCGTGCTGCATGGCGATGTTGTTAACCATTTCCATCATGATAACGGTTTTGCCGCAACCAGCGCCGCCAAACAGTCCCATCTTGCCGCCGCGTGGGAACGGAACCAGCAAGTCAATAACCTTGATGCCGGTTTCAAGCACGTTGACCTCGGTGTCCTGCTCAGTAAAAGCGGGCGCCGGGCGATGGATGGACATGTTTTTCTCGGAAACGATGGGCCCCATGCCGTCAACCGGACGTCCAACCACGTTCATGATGCGGCCGAGTGCAGGCGCGCCGACAGGAATGGTGATGGGGTTTCCGGAATCCCTGGCAGCCATGCCGCGAACCAGACCGTCAGTCTGATCCATGGCGACGGTGCGCACGACGTTGTCGCCAAGATGCTGTGCAACTTCGCACACCAAGTTGTCGGCGTCGTCATTGATGGCAGGGTTGGTAATATACAGAGCGTTCATAATGTCGGGCAGATTGCCCGGCTCAAACTCGACGTCGACTACGGGTCCAATGACCTGTATAATTTTTCCTACGCGTGTCTCACCCATTTGAAATGGCCTCCTCTAAACTAGTAAAATACCGTTCGGTATCCGTATTATTACTTAAGCGCCTCGGCGCCGCCGACAATGTCCATCAACTCGCCGGTGACGGCTGCCTGGCGAGCTTTATTGTAGAGCTGCGTCAGTTCTTTGATCATGTCCTTACAGGCGTTGGTCGCGTTGTCCATGGCGGTCATCCGAGCGGCATGTTCACTGGCGCCTACTTCCAGCATGGCGTGATAGAGCTGAACGTTTAAGAAGAGAGGGAGAAGAACTTCCATGATTTCGTTGGGGTCTGGCTCATAGATATACGACCCGGTGATTTCAGCTTTGCCCTTTGCCTCGCCCTCTTCAGCAGTAACGGGTTTCACCGGTAAAAGATCTTCCGTCACCGGCCGTTGCACGCCGACAGAGAAAAATTTACCGTATACAACATCGACCTGATCGCTTTCTCCGCTGAGAAAGGTGTCGGTGATGCTCTGGGAAATTTCACGGGCGTTGAACATCTGAAACGAACCCATGATGTCGTTAAAGGCGACGCGCAGTTTCCCTGTTTTCTTGAGGGCCTGGGTGCCTTTCTTTCCCACTGTTACGAAGCTCACCGCTTTGCCGGCCGCCTCGTATTGTTTTCTCAACTTTTCAGCTGATTTAATGATATTGGCGTTAAAGCTGCCGCAGAGTCCGCGGTCGGAGGTGACAACGACAATCTCCACCGTTTTTACTTCACGGACTTCCATCAGGGGAAGGTCGCTGCTTTCCATTCCACCGGAAAGATCGCGCATGGCTTCAGCGAATTTCCCGGCATACGGGCGAAAACGCTCCATCTTCTCCTGGGCGCCGCGCAGTTTAGCCGAGGCCACCATGTTCATGGCCTTGGTAATCTGCGCGGTTTTCTTCACACTGCCGATTTTATCTTTAACATCCTTTAATCCAGGCATGAGAGTCTACCCTTGTGCTCAGTTCAGGCCCTTTGTCGCCTTGAAGGTATCACCAAAGGTTGCCAGTGTCTTTTTCATTTTCTCTTCCAGTTCGGGAGAAATCGCTTGTTTCTCCTGGAGTTCCGCGAAAATGGAGGGTTCGTTGGCCTCAATGTAGCCGTAGAGCTCTTTCTCGTAATCGGCAAGAGTGTTGACCGGGAATTTATCCAGGAAGCCCTTGGTGCCGGCAAAAATGATGGTGACCTGCTTTTCCATCGGTAGCGGCTGATACTGCGGTTGCTTGAGAATTTCAACCAGACGCTCGCCGCGGGTCAACTGGGCCTGGGTGGCGGCGTCAAGATCTGAACCGAAACCAGCAAAGGCCGCCAACTCGCGATACTGGGCCAAGTCGAGGCGGAGCGTGCCGGCAACCTGCTTCATGGCCTTCACCTGAGCGGAACCGCCAACGCGGGAAACAGAGAGACCAACGTTGATGGCCGGACGAACGCCGGCAAAGAACAAGCTTGGCTCAAGATACACCTGACCGTCGGTAATGGAGATAACGTTGGTCGGGATGAAGGCGGAAACGTCGCCGGCCTGGGTCTCGATGATCGGCAGAGCGGTCAAAGAACCGGCGCCAAGTGCGTCGCTGACTTTGGCGGCGCGCTCAAGCAGACGGGAGTGGTTGAAGAAAATGTCGCCAGGATACGCCTCGCGTCCCGGAGGACGGCGGAGCAACAGGGAGAGTTCGCGGTAGGAAACAGCCTGCTTGGAAAGATCGTCATAGATGATCAGGGCGTGCTGGCCGTTGTCGCGGAAATATTCGCCCATGGCGCATCCGGCAAACGCGGAAACATACTGCATTGGCGCAGGATCAGAGGCGCAGGCGGCAACAACCGTGGTGTAGTCCATGGCGCCGTGTTTGCGCAGGTTTTCCACAACCAAGGCAACGGTGGATTTCTTCTGACCGATGGCTACGTAGATGCAATGCACGTCGGTGTTCTTCTGGGCGATGATGGCGTCGACGCACAGGGCGGTCTTGCCGATCTGACGGTCGCCGATGACCAGCTCGCGCTGTCCCTTGCCGACCGGGGTCATGGCGTCTACCGCCTTGGCTCCAGTGTAGCACGGCTCGTGCACGCCCTTTCTGGCGATAACGCCGGGGGCGATCACTTCCATCTTGCGGGTCAGCTTGGCGGTAATCGGACCCTTGCCGTCAATGGGCTGGCCAATACCGTCAACAACCCGGCCTTCCATTTCAGGACCAACCGGAACCTCGGCAATCTTGCCGGTCCGCTTGACGATGTCGCCTTCCTTGATGTCGCGAACGTCGCCAAGAACTGCACAACCAACGTTGTCTTCTTCCAGGTTCAAGGCCAGTCCAAAGATGTTGCCGGGAAACTCAAGCAATTCCATGGCCTGGCAATTTTCTACGCCGTAAACGCGGGCGATGCCGTCACCGACGGACAGTACGGTTCCGGTTTCCTTCAGGTCGATATCGTTTTTATAACCAGCAATCTGATCTTTTATAATCTGGCTGATTTCTTCGGCTTTGATCTGCATTGATTACTCTCTCCCCTTGATAGATTCCTTTAATCCATTAAGTTGCGTCTTTATACTTCCGTCCAGCACCAAGTCACCTACCTTGGCAATAACACCGCCTATAATGGACGGATCGACCTGGGTTTCAAGTATAACCTTATTACCTGTCAATTTTTCTAACGTACCCTGGATCTTATCCAGTATTGCCTGATCCAGCTCAATGGCCGAGACAATGGAACCATGACTGATGTTCTGGTCCTTGTCCACCATGACCTGCATTTCTAGGGCAATGTCGGGTAAGATGCCGGCTCTTTTTTTCTCAATCAGCAGATTCAGAAAGCTGGTCATAATGGCGTCGGCCTGAACGGATTCCGCAATCTTGGCCATGACCTTCTGCCGAACATCAAGCGGATACAGCGGATTGGCAACGGCGTCTCCAATCCCGCACTCGGCCTCGCCGTACAAACCGGCGATGCCGTTCAGCGTTGCGCTGTATTCTTCAGTTTTCCCCTGCTCTTTCCCCAGTGAAAAGAGCGCTTTTGCATATCGACGAGCTAGTATTGTATGTCTCACTGTACCGCACCCACTCTTTCAAGATACTGTTCAGTGATCGCAATCTGATCCGCCGGGGTCAGATTTTTCACGATCAACGCTTCAGCCATGGCGGCGGCCTGCTCGGCAACCTCTTCCCGGAGACTCCGCTTGGCGTCTTCCAGTTCGGCCTGCACTGCGGCTTCCGCCTGACGTTTGATATCGTCTGCGGCCTTTTCAGCATCCGCCAGAATTCGTTCTTTTTCGACCTGCGCCTGGGCGATCGCCTTCTCGACGATCAGCTCCATCTCTCGTTCCATGCCAGCCAACTTGGCTTCAAATTCCTTGTAGGACTTCTCAGCTTCGTCGCGCCGGGCGGCAAGATCGTCAAGCTCTTCCCGAATGCGCTGCTGCCGGCCGCTCAACCCAGAGATAACGGGCTTGGCGCCAAACTTGACCAGAATAACCACCAACGCCAGAAAGTTGACCGTCCGCCAGAACAGGTCCTTCAACTTGGCAGGGGCCAGCGAACCGCCGTGCGCCTCGCCGTGACCAGCGGCCTCAGCCTTGGCTCCGTGCGCGTCAGCGGCAACCTCGTGCCCTGCCGCCGCCGGCGCCGCGCCGTGGGCGTCCGCCTTCACTTCCTGATGCGCGCCTGCAGCCGGCGCATCGCTTGCCAGGGCAAGCGCAGGCGGCATCGCGCCAATCAGAATCGCCAGCAAAGCCGGCCGTAGTACTGCTGTGATACAAGCTCTCATGCGTCCAGACTCCTTCCAAGTATCTTTCCTGCCATTGCCTGGGCAAAGCCCGCGGCATTTCCCTGAAGCTCCTTTCTGGCCACCTCGATCTGCGATCTCAGGTCGGTCAGTTGCTTTTCCTTAACACTGTCGGATTCCTTGCGAATGACGGCCAGCTTCTCGGCGCCGGCAGCCTGAGCCTGGGAACGCGCGCCGTCCAAGGCTTTTTTCGCCTTGTTGCTCGCTTCCCGCATTTTTTGATCGAGCTCCGCCTGACGCTGGCGGGCGTTTTGCTCAAATTGAGCCACATCGCCATTCAGGGATTCGATTTTCTGCGCCCTTTTTTCCAGGATACCTAGAACAGGCTTGTACAGAATTGCATTGAGAACGAGCATCAACACAATCATGTTGATAATGTGCATTAACAGCGTAACATCAATCGAAATCATACCAACTACCCCTCATTACTGAAAATATGGCAATTGCCCGCCAAATCAAGTGAATGGCGGTTCATCTTCCGCTACGGATACCTACTGAAAAATGCCTCCCCTGTCAAATCTTTTTAAATAATATTTATAGGATTTTTCAGTTATGCTTGTTGGAGACGGTTAAAGCCAAACGCGAGTTGGAACAATCGGCCCAATCGTCGACCATAATTGCTTTCCTCCGGCTAAACCGGTGCAAAAATAGCGTACCAACGACGAATTGCCAAATAATATTTTGGCTGCGCCAAGGCTTTGCTCGCTTTATTGCCCATACTCTACGCCTGCGTGTCCTTGAGCCAGTTGATCAACCTGTTCAGCCCGGTCTCAGTGTCAACCAGTTGCCGGTATCCGAGCAGGTTCCTTGCCTTGTTGTGGCTGAACCAGTGGGATTGGGCCAACTGGTGGGCAAGGAATCGGGTCATCCTCGGCTCTTCGCTTTTTCCAAGCGCGGCGTAGGCCGCTTCCATGGCGCCGCCAACGGCATAGGCCAAGGGAAAGGGAATCGCGCGCGTCACCGGCGGAATATCCATGCGGGCGAACAGATCGTTGATCCAGGCCCAGAGAACAACCGGTTGGTCCTGACCAATGAAAAAGGCTTGTCCGGCCGCGCTGCCGCTGGTCTCCAGGTTTTCCGCCGCCAGGATATGGGCGTGCGCCACATTGTCGATATAGGCGATGTCGACCCGGTTGGCGCCGGCGCCGACGAGCTTAAGCGCCCCCGCGCGTCCCCGCTCCAATAGGCGGGGGATGAGCTGCCGATCCCCCGGCCCCCACACCAAATGCGGGCGAATGGCCGCCGTGCGCAAGTCGCCTGCATTGGCGCGCAGCACCGCCTGCTCGGCCCGAATTTTGGTGGCGGCGTAATGACACAGCGGCCGGGTCGCATAAGGCGCGGACTCGTCTGCGCCTTCAAGGCTCCGACCGGCAAAAACCACCGAGGGAGTCGAGGTGTGCACTAACCTGGCCACGCCGTTGTGGCGGCAGGCGGCAACGACGTTTGCGGTCCCGACCACGTTGATGGCCTCATATTCGCGCTTCGGCCCCCAGATGCCGGCCTTGGCCGCCACGTGAAAGACGGTGTCGCATCCGGCCAGGGCCTGATTCAGGAAGGCCGGGTCGCAGATGTCGCCCTGAAGGCAGCGCACCCCCATGGCCGTCAGCTCTGGATACGGATTGCGTCCGAGCGCCAGGGTCTCGACGCCCCGCCCCACCAACTCCCGCACCAGGGCTTTGCCGATAAATCCGCCGCCGCCGGTCACCATCACTTTGTTCATTGCCGCTCCGCCTGCTCTCGCGCTCTCGCCCATGCAGCGCCAACCTGCGGCGCCGCGTTTTCCTTGCCCTGCCATCCGAACCGGATGGACCGCCTGTTTATCACCCGCAGGGGAATTGCACCCGCTTGGCCGCCCAATCTGCCAGTTTCTCCCGAAAAATCTTGGCGTTATGGCGAATGTCGACAGGAAACAAAGGATGGACGAGGAAATGTTCAATCGAGGCGGTCAGGGAATTGGCCAGGGCCAGTTCCCGCAGTTCGTGAAAAAGCTGTTCCTGATTGCCGACCGGCCCCACGGGTTCAACGATGATTACCGGGGATTGCAACGCACAGTCTCCCAAACCGACCAGCGCTGAACGGCGCACCATGGGGTGCTCGTTGAATATGGCCTCGCAGCAGACGGTATACATCACGCCCTTTGCCGTATGCACCCGATGGGCCTTGCGGCCGCAGAACCAAAGTCGGCCCTGCTCGTCGACATAGCCCATGTCGCCCATGCGATGCCGCAGCCCTGCGCCGTCGACGATCTTGGCCCGTTCGGTTTCCTCCCGGTTGTTGGCGTAGGCCCTGGTAACCACCGGCCCCCGGACAACGATCTCGCCGATTTCGCCCGGCTGCAACTCGCGCGCCTCCTGCCAGGCGCCAATCGGCCCCTCCACCGGCTCAACAATCCGAATCTCGATTCCCGGCAGCGCCCGGCCGACGCAGGCACCGCGACCGATGCGGGTCAGGGGCCAGGTCTGTCCCACGATCTCCCGCCCCTCAATCGAGGCGACGGGCAGGCTTTCGGTTGCACCGTAGGGCGTGAATATCTGCGCGTCCTTGGGCAGAATCCGTTGCACCCGCTCAACCAGTTCGCCCGACACCGGGGCGCCGGCCATCAACACCTTGCGCACCGGCAGCACAATGCCATTCTCCAGGCAATGACGGCTGACCACGTTCCAGATCGCCGGCGAACCAAAGGAATAGGTAACGCCATGTTCCAGCAGGGTGCGGACGAATTGCACGGGATCCACCTGTGCCGGCCGGGTCGGGTCCATGTCCGGGATCACCGCCTTGGCGCCCAGGGCTGCGGCAAACAGGCCAAACAGGGGAAAGCCGGGTTGGTCGACGTCGCCCGGGCCAATGCCGTAATACTCGCGGATCAGTTGCAGTTGGGCGTGAAAGATGCCGTGGGTGTACTCCACGCCCTTGGGCGGGCCGGTGGAACCGGTGGTGAAGATAATGGCGGCCAGATCGGTTTCCCGGGCCTGGTATGCCGGCGGATGGTCTCGGTGTTCGCGGCTGTGTTCGCAGGTTGGCGCAAACCCCTTGACGCCGGACCACGGCCAGCCGCCAACGCGGATGCGTCGGCGAACCGTGGCAAAAGGCGCCCGGAACAGCCGGCTGAACAGAATCGCCTTGGGGATGCCGATGAGGATGTCCGGTCGAACCGAGCCAATGCAGCGCAACAGGTTCCGGTAGCCCATGCCCGGATCAATCAGGATGACCACCGCGCCCAGTTGAAACAGGGCAAAGGTCAGGCAGAAAAACTCCATCGAGGGCGGCGCCATCAGCATCACCCGGTCGCCCTGGCGCACGCCTTCGTCATCAAGGGCTGCGGCAAAGCCGTCGCTGTTGCGGCGAAGTTCGGCAAATGTCCACTGGAGCCATTGCCGGCCTTGCAGCGCCGTTAAGGCAACCGTCTCGCCCAGAGCCTCCGCCGACCGGCGCAGGGCCGTTGCAATATTATAGTCCGCCATGCTCGGCCTCTGTTCGGCCAAAAATACGCTCAAGAAACCGCTCAATCAACGGCTGAATCTCGGCCAGGGCGTCCTCAAGCACATAATGGCCGGCTCCGGCAAAGTAATGGCCTTCGGCCTGGGGAAACCGACGCCGCCATTCGTTGTAGAACCAATCGTTGAAACAGAAATCCTGTCCGCCCCAGCAGAGCAGCAACGGGTGGTCGGCAAGACGGCTAAGCGAGTGTTCGACGGCGGTTAGCGTCGGCCAGGAAGGATGGGACTCGTCCATGGGGATGTCCTGGACAAAACGGAGCACCGCAATCCGGTTTTGCCAACTGTCGTAGGGCGCCAAAAATCCCTGGGCGATCTCGGGCCGCATCCGCTGGGCAACGGCCATGAAAATGGCGGCGCGGGCAAAGCCGTTCAGGCCGCGCACCAGCAAGGGTCCAAGCACCGGCCAGCGGCACACGGCAATCCGCAGGGGAATGCGGCTGGAACGAAAGGCGGCGGTGTTGAACGCCACGATCCCGCGCACCCGCTCGGGATATTTGCCGGCCCAGCCCATGCCGACGGCCCCGCCCCAGTCGTGAACCGCCAGCACGCAGTCGTCGACGCCGAGGCTGTCGAGCAACCGCTCAAGACGGTCGATGTGGTTGGCAAGGCGATACGGGACGCCCTGCGGTTTGTCGGAGAATCCGCAGCCAAGATGATCCGGGACAATGCAGCGATAACGGTCGCGCAGCCCGCTGACCAGATTGCGATACAGATAGGACCAGGAGGGGTTGCCGTGGACCATGACCACCACCGGTCCCTGCCCTTCGTCGAGATAGGCCAGCCGATGGCCGTCGATCTCAAAAAACCGGGGTTGAAACGGATATTCCGCCAAGGCTTGGGCGATCATCACCAGTCCACGCCCAGCATAAGCGAATTGATGCCCGAGCCGATCCCCAGGATCGCGGCCCGCTGACCGTGGGCCAGCGCCCCCTGCTTGATGCCCAGGGCCATGGTGATCGGCGCGGAAACCGAACCGACGTTGCCCAGACTGGGCAGGGTCTCAAAGTTTTTAGCCGGATCAAGCTGCAGGGTCTCAAACAGCAACTGGGCGTGGGCCTTGCCGACCTGATGACAGAAAAATCGGTCAATGCTGTTCTTGGGCCAGGTCAATTCCGCCTCAAACGACTGCCAGCAGGCGGCGGCGGTTTCAATCCCCTTCTCCAGCAACTGTTCGGAATCGGTGGACATCAGGGTGCCTTGTTCGGCGTTCTGGCCGCCCTGGCAGAGATCGTTGTGGGCGGTGTTCGCCCGGCAGGCTCCGCCGCGCAGATAATGCCCGGTGTCGTTGCAATCCCGGCGGCTCATCACCAGGGCCACGGCCCCGGAGCCGATGGTCAGCGAGGCAAAGAGCGGCTTGATCGATTTGCGGGTCAGCGACGCGTCGGCAAGCAGGTGGGCGAGGGTGGAGACGATCAGGTTTTCAGCGGTTTCGCCGGCCACCAGGAGCCCAGCTCTGATCTGGCCCAGTTCAAGCATGTTGGCCAGCATGATCATGCCGTCGAGAAACCCAAGACAGGCGTTAGAAACGTCAAACAGCAGGCAGGAGGGCGGCAGGCCGAGGCTGCGATGGACAAAGGAGGCGGTCGAGGGCTCCATCATGTCGCGGCTCACCGAGGTGAACAGCAAACACTCCAGATCGCCCACCGGTACGCCGGCTTTGGCAACGGCAGCTCGGCCGGCGGCAGCCGCGCCGGTGCTGGGGAGGGTCCCCGGCGACCACAGGCGGCGGGTCTTGATGCCGGTCATCAATTCCAGACGACCGGCCGGCAATTTCAGCCGCTCGTACAGCGGCTGCAGCCGTTCTTCAATCGCGGTCGAGGAAAGTTCGACCGGCGGCAGTTCATAGCCGAAATCGTGCAGGCAGACATTGGTGTACCGCATTACGCAAGCACCGCTCCTTTCATTGCCGCGCCGTGAACGCACATCTGCCTGTGGCGTGCATTGGCCGCGATCCTGATTGTTTATTTCTGGATTTTGAAACTGTTGGCCCAGGCGATCAACAACGCCGCCAGGGCCAGATCGTCCATGACGCCCAGGACCGGCACCCATTCGGGAATCAAGTCATAGGGCGACACAGCATAAAGCAGGCCAAGAGCGAGGACAACTTTCACCGGCAAGGGGGTGATTGGCGACACAAACACGTCTTTGGCGTGTTTGAGCATCTGCCACAACCGGGCGAGCATCGGCCACTGCTGCATCGTCGGGCTGCTCAACCAACGGCCGGGGAAACGATCCCGGCGTCGAAGTAGTTCATGCCCATGCCGGCGTCCACCACCAGGCACTGGCCGGTCATCCCCGACGAGCGCGGCGAGAGCAGGAAGGCGGCAACATGGGCGGCCTCTTCGGTCTGCACCGCTTTTTTGCGCAGGGTGGCCTTTTCGGCGAACAGGTAACTCTCGATATAGCCGGGGATGCCGGCGGAGGCGGAGGTTTTCAACAGGCCGGGGCAGACCGCGTTGCAGCGAATCTCGGAGAAGGCGGAAAAGCTCTTGGCCAGAAAACAAAGCGAGGATTCCAGCGCCGCCTTAACCGGCCCCATGTAACCGTAATTTTCGGCGGCCATGCGGGTGGAAGAGATGGAGACGGTCACCAGCGAGGCTTGCCGGGCAAGCAATTCCTTGAAATGGTTGGCAATACTGATGAAGGAAAAGCACGAGACGTCCATGGCCTGGAGAAAATCCCGCTTCGGGGTCTGGTGAAAAGGCCGCATCCCTTCGGAATAGTTGGCAAAGGCGATGGAATGGACAATGCCGTCGAGCGGCTCGTTGATCTGGCCGGCGATTTCGTCCCGAACCCGGATGATGTTGGCCTCGTCCTCAACGTCGCAGCAAAACACCGGGCTGGCCGGGAACAGCTTCGCCGCTGTTTCCGCCCGCTGCTCGCTGCGCACCACATGGATCACCCTGGCCCCGGCCTCAACCAGCACCCGACCAACGGCGCAGGCCACGGATTTCTTGTTGGCCAGGCCAAACACCACGATATTCTTTCCTTCAAGCCGCAAAAAATCCACTCACGCCCCCTTGCGCGCGCAGGCAAATTCGACCTGCACCGCTATTTTACCGCCGACCCGGACAGAACCTTTCAGAATCCAGGCCGGCCCCATGCGCTCCACCAGGGTTGCCGCAATCTCCAGGACATCGCCCGGCCGCACCTCCCGCTTGAATTTAGCCCCGAGGATGCGGGTCAGGACCGGCATTCCGCCGGATTCGGCGATTCCCTCAGCTTCCCCAGTTTCGCAGCGCGACAATTCGCCGATTAACAGCGCCCCGGCCTGAAACACGGCCTCGCAGAGCAGCACGCCGGGCATCAGCGGGTATTGAGGATAATGGCCCTGGAAGAGGTCCAAATCCGTTGGCACTGTTTTTTCGGCACGAATGGTCTCGCCGGTGATTTCCACCACCCGGTCGAGCCAGAGAAAAGGCGGTCGGTGCGGGATGCGATCCAGGATGAATTGATCGGCCATGGCCCGACTCACAATCCGCCGGTGATTTCAAGCACCGCGCCGTTGATGTAGGCGGCCCGGCAGCTGAGCAGAAACAGCGTCGCCTCCGCCACCTCGGCCGGGGTTCCGAACCGGCCCGCAGGCACCATCTTCTTGTATTCCTTCATCTGCGCCTCGGGCAGATCGTCGATGAAATCGGTGGCGATAAAACCGGGCGACACGCAATTGACAGTGATCTTGCGCTTGGCCACCTCTTTAGAAAGCGACTTCATCAACCCAACCTGGCCGGCCTTGGAGGCCGCGTAGTTGCTCTGGCCGACAAAGCCGAGATGCCCCATGGGCGAAGTAATAAAAACAATGCGGCCGTACTTCTGCTTCATCATCAGCGGCACCGCGAACTTGGACATAATGTAGCCGCCGGTGAGATTGACGTCGAGCACCCGCCGCCAGTCTTCTTCTTTCATCATGGCGAGAACGGCATCCCGACGAATGCCGGCGTTGTTCACCAGGATGTCCAGGGTGTCGAACTCGGCCTCCAACTCAGCAAAAAAGGCAGAGGCCGCCGCATAGTCGCTGACGTCGAGTTGCCGGAGCCGCAGACGCTCGCCATATTCGGCACACTCGCCGGCCATGGACTCGGCTGCCGCCCGGTTGCCGCCGTAGACGCCGACCACGGTCGCCCCCTGGGCCAGCAGCGCCTCGCTAATCGCCCGACCGATGCCGCGGGTCGCGCCGGTAACAACGGCTTTTTTCCCTTCAAATTCGAGCATTTAATCTCTCACCCTTTCTCTTTTCATTCCACAAACCGAGATATTCCGAAACGCAATTTATTGTTTGCAAATAGCCGAGGGATGACCGATTCGCTGCTCGTAAAAGGACATCGTTATCCTTAATCCAATTTATTGACGGGCTAGATGGTTTCATTGGCAATGCGCAGCAGGAAGTTAGAATCATCAGGTCTTGCTCGCATAAGGCGGACGTGGCGCAGCGAACTTTTTGATCGAATTGCGGAAACAATCGACTGAGCGGTTTGAGCAGACGCACGCGCCCCAATAATTACAGATTGCAGTGCTTCCGATGGATAATGAAAAAGGTGAATGTCAAAAGGAACTAGTGTGTGCACGCTATCTGCATCGGAAAGCGCACGGAAGATTCTCCATTCGCGTTCATACGACCAATGGCCGCTTTTAACCAAAAAAATATCTACACCTTTGAATTCGGTAAGCATTGCACTCGGCCTAGCCTCGCGATAAACAACTCGGCGCAAGTGCCTGAATTCATCGGTGGGTCCTTTTCCTTCATGGAAATATGGGTGCTTAGCGTCGAATGCGAGCACAAATCCAGAGTGACTCACGCCATAATGCGACCACATCAATAGACTGTCTGGAACTTCAGAAAGACAAAAAGCACCCAGGTGTTCATTGATTTTTTGGCTCAATAAATTTTGTATGATCGGTGTAGACTTTCGCATAAAATCAAGAAGATAAGTCTCTTTTGATTCCATCTGCTGAGAAACTAAAAGTTCCCACGATTCGTATGGAATAGCGGCCCTTTTTTCTAAGGGAAGGCTATCATACGCTTTTCTGGCTTCCTGCGGCAAAATTGCATTGAATATCTCTCTTGTTTGCGCGTCAGTTGCCAGTGCCTTAATTTCTGGTTGCCCTTCAAAGGGATCATTGAAAGCACCGAGTGGACTATAACGAATCAAACCGTCAGAAAGAACATCAACACGATCAGGTCCAAGATATTTATAAAGGGTGGATGGAAATGAGTCCATGTATATGCTGGCTAACTCCTCAAATACCCATCCACATCATTCGCCACAATCACCCCGTAGTTGATCGCCCCCAGCCAGCCGCTCATGATGATGCCCACCGAGCCGACGTGAAACAGGCCGCCAATCTCCTTGTGCAGCGAGCGGGAGATGTCGAGGCCCTCGAACTTGGTGCCGAACGAGGAGCCCTTGGTGTGCAGGGTGTAGCGGTGGAAGGTGCGCGGCGTGGCCGACTCGATGGTGTCCACCTTGGCGCGAACATCGGGGATGTAGCGTTCCAGGTCGTTGAAACAGCGTTCGATCATTGCCTCCTTGGCGCTTCGGTAGGCGGTTTTGTCGAGCCCGGCCCAGTCGTCGTAGTTGGCGTTCATCGAGGCGACGATGGTGTAATCGGGCGGGCTCTGGGGCCGGGTCCGGGGATAGTAGAGGGAAAAGGTGCGGCTTTTGGTGTCCATCCGCCGCATCTCTTCCGAGGAAAACTCGTCGGCGGTCGAGGTGAACAACAGGTCGCCGATGTCGGCGATGGTTTCGCCCTTGCGGATGCCGAAATAAACCTGGCAGCTGGAGTTGTTGACCTGCACCTGGTTGAAACGACCAAGAAAATCTTCGGCAAACCGTTCCGGACCGACGAGATTGTCGATGGTGTTGGTGATGCCCGCATTGGAGATCACCGCCTTGGCCCTGATCTCCCGGCCCCGAACCGCCACGCCGACGGCGACGCCATCCTCCACCTGGATGCGGTCAACCCGCGCCCCGGTGCAAATGTCCACCCCTTTGGCGAGCAGTTCCTCCGCCATCAGGCCAATCAGCTTGTCGGTGCCGCCCTCAAAGGTGAACACGCCCCGATTCATGAAGTTGGAGAAGACAATGCCGTAGGTGATGGCCGGTTCGTCCAGGGTCGAGCCGTTGGCGTAGGTGATCGGCTCCATCAGCAACCGGTGGATGTCGCTGCGGCCAGGAAAGAATCGGGCGAACAGCTCACGGGTGGTCAGCGACTGGTCGTCGTAGAAATTCATCGCGTCAACCGCGGCGAAGAAGGCCTCGACCACGGCCTGATCGACCCCGAAGCGTTCCTGGAGGATGCGGATGAAATCCTCCTTGCTGAAGGTGGTGGTCAGGGAAAACTGGGGGTTGTCAAAGACGATGTGCTGCAACTGGACGATGGAGTCGCGGATGGCCTTGCCCCAGTATTTCTTGCAGGTCTTGACCATGCCGTAGGGAAAGCCGTGCAGGCTGACGTCGAAGATGTGGCCGCCGCGCTTGAACCAGGTGGCAAGCCCTCCGAGTTGGGTGTGATGCTCCAGAAGCAGCACCGAATGCCCGGCCGCAGCCAGCCGGTTGGCGCTGGTCAGGCCGCCCAGACCGGAGCCGACCACGATGACGTCATACTGGGATTGCGCCCTGTCCAAAGGTGTGTAGTGCATGGTTCTCCACTTCGTTGACTCTATCGACCGTCAGCTTGCCAAGGCGCGCAGGGCATATTTCAAGACAACAGCGCTGCGGGCAGTCCCGCCGCGTTCGGCGCGGGTCAGCGCAGGATGTGCTGATTGACCACGGTTATGCCGCTGAGCATGGCGCCGACAATGCCCAGGTAGCCCTGATCCGTGCCGGCGACAAACAGATTGGGCCACGGGGTCCGGCCGTCCTTGATCTTTTTGCCGCTGCCGTAGACCGCGCCCTCGGCCTTGCGGGTGAACCGCTCGATGGTCACCGGCGTAAAGCTGTCCTGATATACAATGGACGAACGATAATTCCCAATTATTTCCTCGCTGGCCACAGTGGCGGCCTGGGTCCACTGCGCTTTGGCCGAACCGTAGGCCGCGGCGGACAACCCCTTCCACAGCGGGTAGCTGGCCGCGTTGGTCACCCGGATCTGCGCGGTTTCGACCGGCGGCATGCCGGCAAAATGTTCGGGAAAGCAAATCACGCCCCAGGAGGTGTCGAGCAGATCGTCGGGCCGTCGGTAATCGAGCCGGGGGTTGTTGTGGTAAAAAATGATGGTCCGATCACGGCCAAGCGAGGCGGCGTGCGCCTGCGGCAGGAGCGAGATGGTCTCCATGAAACTCATCCGCCCGGTATAGGCGTTCTGATCCGCAGCCCAGCCCGAAAGGCGAATGGTTTCAGGCAGGCCGGCGGTGGACAGCACCACGTCGGCGGTCAATGTTTCGCCGCCGGGCAGACGCACGCCGGCAATTCGGCCGTCTTCGACCAAAATTTCCTCGACCGGGCTGCGGTAGCGCAGTTCGCCGCCAAACTCCCGGTACTGGTTGACCAGCAGATCGAGAAATTCGCGGATCACCCCGGCCGGGCGGAAAAAACCTTCTTCAAACACGGCCCGGAACATGATTGCGAACTGGCCCAGATCCATGTCGTGCTCCTCCGCGTTGCCGTAGACCATCAACGGCAGGAGCAGCATGTCCTCAAGGCGCGGATGCTGCAACTGTTCGCTCAGGAACTGGCGGGCGGAACGCCAAGGCGCAGGGGCAAAGGGATCGTAGCCGGCGAGGGCGATCTTGAGCCGGCGGAACCGATCAATGCACTCGGGGAAGGCGGCGGCAATCGACGTCTCCAACAGGCTCGGGTCGTTGGAAAAGAGCAGCGATTGCCCAGCAAAGCGGATTTCCGAGGCGATCTGTTCGTGGAGGGCGAAGTGTTTGCGGGAAAGGCGCAGCTGGCGGAACAGCCGGTTGAGCGGGGCGTGTTTGTCGCCGGGGGCCGCGCAGTTGGTCATGGCGTGCAGGCCGGTTTCCAGCAGCCGCCCCTGGCGGACGTAATAGGAATTGAGCCCGCCGGGGAGAGTGTGCTGCTCGAGAATCAGCGTTTTCTGGCCAAAGCGGGCGGCGCGAATGCCGGCCGCAAGCCCCGACAGGCCGCCCCCGATGATAATGAGCTGGTAGTCAGCCATGGCTACGGGGAAAACCGGCGAATCGACGCGGCCGCAGGGGGCGCGCAAAGGCCGGTTGGAGAATCAGACGTCTTTCAGTTTCGGTTCCAGGTAGTTGACGCAACTGGTCAGGGTGGCAAGCTGCGGATACTCTTCTTCCGGTATCTGCATCTTGTAGCGTTTGCGCAACTCCATGACAATATCCAAAAAATCCATGGAATCCAGATCCAACTGGTCCCGCAGGGGGGCGTCGGCGTCCAGTTGGGCAAAATCAGCTTCTTCGTCAATATCTGCTATGATTTCAAGGATAACGTCCTTGATTTCC